>Ga0123342_1000729_pt1 | contig 53583 bp, 25 predicted proteins | sample Turbeawhitnodule_FD_89960 | JGI IMG/M metagenome (GOLD analysis project Ga0123342, IMG submission 89960) | Root nodule microbial communities of legume samples collected from Mexico - Turtle bean Mexico white nodule | ecosystem: Host-associated > Plants > Roots > Nodule | place: Mexico: Nepantla...
AGAACCTTAATCCCCCAACTGCAGCACAGAGTCACCATCCTCCTCAGCGACTGCACCCCCGCCTGGTGCCCCGCCGACGCCGGCAGATTCCTCAACTTCGCCCACCTCCCGTTCCCGTCCATAATCACCGCCACGTGCTTCGGCATCAGCTCCGCCGCCAGCTCTTCCGGGATAGGCTCCGGCGATTCTACGGCGACAGTGCGACGTTTAGTGACCGCAAGCCCTCGTGTTTGGGAACGGTGATAAGGAGGATAATAAGAGCGATAATAGAAAAAAGAAGAAGAAGAAGAAGGCGTGTTGAGCAGTGGAACAGGGCATCTTAACGAAAACATTGCGTTTGTTTGTGTAGATGGGGTTAGTGAAGTGGGATACGGTTATCCCGGTACCAGAATCGGAACAAGGTTTCGTTTGTTTGTTTTAATGTTTTCAGTTTTTGGCAAGTGTTTTTTATAAGGAGAGGTGGAAACGCTGCTGCATATGAATGTGTTGGTGGTGACTTTTAATAGCTTGGGAACAAAACGGTGCCGTTTAACACGATTGGTAAGTGCTGCAGCGAATGAATGGTCCATGTTCGTGATGGGTACTTGTTTTTGTCTCTTGTGCCAATTTCCTTTTCTTTTTAATTCTTTCGTGTAAACAGAATATTCATTTTTTTTATGCTTTAAAATCATTATGTAAGATATTTATTTGTACTTTTCACAATGATCACTTGTGTCGGAAAATTGAGTTTAAAATGAAATTCAAATTTAAATTTTTTTAAAAGATATTTCAAATAACTAAAATAATAGAATTTGAATTTCACTTAAAAGAAAGGAAATTACTACAACATATAATAAAATAAGATATGCATAAAAGTGACATAAATAAACCAAATAAACAAACATAAGAAACATATTTTTATCATTTAATCAATACAACCACTTTACCGGCTCATTAATCCCTACTTTTTTTTTGTACTTTGTATGTCTCTAAACAGTGAAACGGTCCTTTTTTAAATTTGTCTTTTAAGAAAATACACAAACTTTTAATAAAGTGATCAAGGTATATTGAATTCAAAAGCTAAAATTATTTTTCTTAAAAGAAAACATGTAAAAATAAAATTAATTATAGTTTATTTTGATTTTAAAATACCATTGTTTAAATCAATTTAAATCAGTTATGTAAACTTATTTTATAACATTGAAGTAATTGAATTCATTAAAAAACATATCTTGTTGCTAATAAAACATGATAGTATAACACCAAATTTTCAAGCCTAGGTATGCCCACTAAATTAATGTTGATTTAAGATTAAATTAAAGCTATTAAATAAAATATTAATTAAGATTGAATGTAGTTGGGTCTATCACCCTTCCTCTGCCCGTGCTAATAACCATAGGTTATAAATAATTTTCTCACCTTTTCACCTAATTTTCTATTAATTTATAAATCTAACAATCATTAAATAAAAAGAAAAAACAGCTCATCTTTATTTATCATAAATATAAATGAAAATAATAAAATAAGAAATTTCAAAATTCTTATTCTAAATAATTGTGATATTTTATTGTTTCAATTTATTCACACCACATGGACCCAAAACAACTTTAGTTCCTATTTTAATTAGTAATTATTTCATTGTAATAGTAATTAATTACCGTCAATCCTAATTCATGGATCAATCATATTATTAAATAAACAAAGTTTAAAAAAACATAACACTACTACTAGAAACATAATATAGAACGTAACATCAAATTCACACATAAGAGTGTTTTCACCAATATAAATATTTTCTTAATTTATACTCTTATTTAAATCAAGAGCAATATTAATTTTCCCTATAGTTGCTTTGTCTCTCAAGGCTATGAGACTCTTAAACTACATAAATTTTAGAGAATCAAACCTAATAGATAAAAACACTACAAACCATATGTTGTATAGTAATAAGAACGACTCAAATAGTATATTAAAAATATAACTTTTCAAATTTGACCTTTTCTTAATTCACTAAAAGAATAACTTTTCAAGAACAATATTAATCTTGAGCAAAGAAAAAAAAAAAAGTTACATACACACTTCACACTAATATGAAACACCCTCAAGTATGAAGACATTTTTTGGATACATATAAAAACAAGTGTAGAAACCTATTACACCACAACATGAGGTATAAGTGTTACTATTGCTGATGATATCAATTGTTTTGTGACTAAGTATGATGTTACTTGAGTTGTAATTCTCTTAAATAGAAAATTATGTACCTTACTTGTGTAACTATAACTTTTCTCTCAGTGGTAACATTCAATTCAACAATTAATATCAAAACCAATGTTACAAAGTTCATATTAAATGGGACATTTGTTGGGAGAGTAATGGTTGGAGGTGACATTTGTTGCATGACAAAAGTCAAATAGGTTAATATAAAGTTTGACAAGGAATATAAAGTAGATTATTTTAGAATTTTTTACCTTATAACCTACAAAAGTTATTCTAGTAAAGCTTATATATAACTTATTTAATTTTATTTCATTATTATCCATTATATATATATATATATATATATTTTACCTATTATTACATATTTTCAATTTTATAAAAATAACTAATTATTACATTATTTTTAATATTTATTAGATTACTTTTTAATTTTTTATGTAGTTCAAATTAAAAATATTTAATATTATAAATTGAAATGATCCATGTTTTATTACATCAAGACATATGAAAATTACACACAATAAAAATTGTAAAAAAAAATAATATAAAATTAGTTTAAAATGATAAATAAATAAAATTAAATTATGAAAATAAATAAAAATTTCATTTGATGACACGACTAGTTTTAGATAAAACACATTATTAAAATAAAAAATAAGCAACTTTTAAAAAATAAATAGAAACATTAAGATTTTTTAATAAGAATTTAATTATTTCTAAAAAAATATAAAATTATAATTATAATATATTTTTTGTCTAAAGAAAATAAATAAATAAATATATATATATATATATATATATATATATATATATATAATTATATAATGTATCGGTCGGGTCGAGCGAACCACGTCACCTGGTATCGGAGACTACCCAATCCCATAGAGTTAATGCATCAAGGTAAAATAAAAGATATTCGACAAATCAGGTAATGTTATTTTAACAAATGTACACATTAAATACGACTCACAACGAGATAGTTAATTTCAAACACTATAAATAAACATGATTATACAAGAATAATGTATATTTTTATTAATATATTATCCACTCTCATATATAAAAAGCAATACACATTTAATATTCTAATTTTACTCTTAATTATATTTTAAAATAAAAAACAAAAAACTATTCAAATATTAAAAGTGACTAATATGTAACTATTTATTATTATTTTTATATAATCACTATTATTAATATATAGAGAGAGACAAAAGCCTCTTTTTCACTAATTTACATATTATTTTTTACTTTTTACACCATTATAAACATAATAATTAATAAAAAGTTTTTTATATTATACATGTTTTATTCAAAATATTTTGTTTGGAAGAGATGAATTTCAAAGGAAAATATGAGGAAAATAAGGTTTCTTAGATATGAATCTATTTTTTTTAAGGATATGAGTCGAAACAATAATAAGAATAATATTATTAGAACATATTTCACAACTCATAGGGAGATAATTCACTAAAACATTGAGAGATATGTAATTGGACTTATTTACATTCAGGTCTTGTTAGGAATCCATATTTAAGTAAATATTGTGAAAATAAAATAAAAATTTATGAAAGTTTTTTAATTATTATTTTTTTTAAAAATGTAATATATATATTTTTTTAAAATGCAAACATTAAAATAATTACGGACGTGAAACTTGCTGATTTAATTTTACAAGTTTAAATTTTGCAATTATTTTTTAGAAAATAGTGTTCTGCATCAAGTTTTATAATCATAAAATTTTATTGAATCATAATTTTTTTTATAAATTCATTTTATTAAAATTTAACTTTGAGAGTTGTTTGATCAAATAACAACATACAATATAGCTATAATAACAAACCTCACTAATAAAGCACCATTTACCCTCCTAAAAAGAGATAAAATAAAACTTGATTTTTCGGTTTATATCTTTAAAATATATTAAAATTAATATTTTGGAAGATGATGCAATTTGTATTTCTTCAAATGTAATATTAATGGATTTAGTTTTAATAAATTTTAAATAAATATAATTATTTATTTATTTTTTAATATTAAAAATAATTATATATAAATAATAAAATAAAAACACAGATATTGAAGTGAAACAGCGTCTCCTGCAAGTTAAAAAAAAAAAAAAATGGAAAAACATATGTTTGACGTGTGCCATCGAAAGCCAGTAAAATAACTGGTTTGTCCGTAACGGAGTCAGACTCTCAGTATCCTTCGCCGCGCCTTTCTACTTGCAAAGGTTTTTCCTTCTCTAATGGCACCCGTTACTCGAAGAACTTCTTTTCCCAAGGTTCTCATTGAGAGGGACTCTGAATCAGAACAGAGTTCTTCCGAGTAAGAAGAAGAAGAAGAAATACTTGAAGAAGAAGAAAAAATACTTGAAGAAGAAGAAGATGATGATGGGGTTACGACTGCAAGTGAGAAGACTGAGAATCTTGAAGTGGGTTCGGACGCAAACAGAAAAGGGAAAGCCCCCATCACTATTAGTCTCAAAAAAGTCTGCAAGGTTGCTTTTTTTTTTTTTTAAGTTTTTTGTTTGTCATAAAGTTCTGTTTTTTTTTTTTCTCTCAGTGTTGGAGGCTTTTACTGTAATGGAACTTGTGTGGTGTTGTAGGTGTGTAAGAGGCATGGTCATGAAGCGGGGTTCAAGGGTGCCACGTATATTGATTGCCCCATGAAGCCTTGCTTTCTGTGTAGAAAGCCTGGTGAGTGTTGGTGTCACTCTTCATTTATCTATTAGGAGGGTTATCTTTGTGACATTTGCTTAAATTTTTTGTTATCTGGCATGGTTTTACCTTGTTAAGCCATTGATTTTTGGACTAAATATTGTATGCAATTTCAGTTTAAAAGGGCTTTTACACTCATCACATGATTTCTAATGATCATGGTTTTTTATTGGTTCACATTGTCAGAATGACCATGCATAGAATTTAAACTCTTTTGCGTTTTTGAATTGAAGGACACACCACTTTGAATTGCCCACATCGTGTCTCAACTGAGCATGGAGTTGTCCCAGCACCCCGTAAGAAAACGTTTAAACCTTTGGAATACGTATTTGAACGCCAGCTAAGACCATCCCTTCCTTCAGTAAGTTTAACTTTTTTTTTTCTTTAGTTTGCTCTGTGCTGATAATTGAGTTGCTTGTGTATGTTGTTTATTTTGCTGTTTACTTTATTAGTATGATCAGGCAATTCCATACTTGACTTGTGAAGATAATAACCACCATATATGAGTTGGGAACTTTGGCCTATCGAAATGTTAGTCAGTGTTTCAACTTTTAATTACGACATTGAAGTTAAGTTAGTGGCCTTCATCTTCCGAGTTGTATCTGTTATTTTTTTAATTGTTTCTGACATTTTGTAGAAATTTATAATTGTGTTGCTCCTTAACATTCTCACTTAGCCTAATTTTTGCTTCAAGAAAGAGTATAATATATTTTGGTTTTTTAGCCAAATAAATTTCTTGCAAATTATGTAGTAAACTATGTGCTTCAAATTGCAACAGTTGATAATATTCTATGGACATTTTTGGCATTAAGGCAATCTATGACTTCACTATATTTATGTTTATATGTTAAAGGTTATTATTTATCACACATCCTGGAATTTTTGGGCTCTGATTATGATAATTTTTTCTTTTCTACGTTAGATCAAGCCCAAATATGTGATCCCAGACCAAGTGAATTGTGCTGTCATCAGATATCACAGTAGAAGGATAACATGCTTGGAGTTCCACCCGACAAAGAATAACATTCTGTTATCTGGCGACAAGGTTGTTATAATAAATTACATCAGTTGATATTAATTTTATGGTTGTCTACTACTTTTGTTTTTAGCCACTGATTTGTCTTCCTGCTTTGATACTAAAAGAAAGGGGAACTTGGAGTATGGGATTTTGGAAAGGTATATGAGAAGGTGGTCTATGGGAACATACATTCTTGTTTAATGAACAATATGAGGTAAGTTGTTTTCATGAAACCATGGTCTTCTTGTAATTGTTATTTTACCTTCCTTCAAATCTTTGGATTTATTTTATTGTCTTAGTCTTAGCTTGAAGTGTAAAGATTAGGTTCTAAATAGAAAAAATTGTAGGTTTAATCCAACAAATGATTGTATGGTCTATTCTGCATCCTCAGACGGAACCATTAGTTGTACTGACTTGGAGACAGGCCTATCATCTACTCCAATGAACCTGAACCCTGATGGATGGCTGGTAAAATTTTTCTTAGGTTTTGCTCGTATTTCATAACCTCTCTCTTTAACTGTGTAAGTACTTGCATATGCCCTTGTGCTTCTTCTGGAGCACTATTTGTGAATTGTAACATTTCCATATTTGGACACTTTACCTGTCATAATGTTCTCTTCTGTTCTGCCATGCCCTACAATTCGAATTGGGTTTCTGTAAGATTGTAAATGTTTTCATGATTGCGGTGTTCCTTTTTTTTTGGGATGGGGATGCTGGGCAGTGGTTGAACTTTCGGCTTTTTAAGTTTTAATGGGAAACATCTGTAACAGAATCATATTTTGGCTTTTAGCTTATACTCTAAAACTAAAAATTTGTCTTAACTTTTGACAGTAAAATTTACTTGTATAAGCTATTTTTGTTAGGGTTCAAAAACTTGGAAAATGATCTATGGCATGGATATTAACTGTGAGAAAGGTCTTGTTCTTGTTGCTGATAGCTTTGGTTTTCTTTACATGTAAGTAGCTTCTTTTGGTCCCCTCTCCTTGAAATTATTTAGTTTTTATGCTCAATTTGTATATTTAACGAGTACATTAAGATTCTGAAGGTATTAGAGAACATGAGATCTGCAAACATCATGTCCAGATTTGTTCATTATAAATGGTTTTAATTTCGTGGGAGACAATAACATGAGAACTTTTATAATTGGGTTTTCTTGGTTAAGGATGAAAATTGTAGCCCTCTAATTCATAGCAAGGCTTTTTCATTCGTGAAACAAATGAACTGAGTTTGCATAACATCCTGTGGCATTTGTAGGGTTGACATGCGCTCCAACCACAGGAATGGTAATGCAATTTTGATCCACAAAAAGGGAACAAAAGTTGTCGGTATCCATTGCAATCCAATTCAACCAGACATCCTTTTGACTTGTGGAAATGATCATTTTGTGAGTTTTTCAGCTTTGTTCATGTATTGAATTTGTTTTGTTCAATTGATATTTGAACTTACATTGCTTGCTGGGCATGCAAACTGCTGAAATGTGAATGGTTTCTATATTTTAGGCTCGTATATGGGACCTGCGATATATTGAAGCTGGATCATCCCTTTATGACCTCAAGCATAAGCGTGTAGTTAACTCTGCATATTTCTCTCCATTATCTGGAACCAAAATTCTCACTACATCACAAGACAACCGTCTTCGTATATGGGATTCTATCTTTGGTAATATGAACTCTCCTAGCCGAGAAATTGTACATAGCCATGATTTCAATCGGCATTTGACACCCTTTAAAGCTGAATGGGACCCAAAGGTGATTTTATTTTATTCTTCCAGTTGTTTATGATGTTATGTTTCCTTTCTGTTCTCTGCCTTATAGAAACAGTATGGTTTATATAATTGCAGGATCCATCAGAGTCCCTTGCTGTTGTTGGTCGTTATATAAGTGAAAATTATAATGGAGCTGCCCTCCATCCCATTGATTTTATAGATACAAGTACAGGGAAATTGGTAGCTGAAGTGATTGACCCAAACATCACAACGATCAGTCCAGTGAATAAGCTTCATCCACGTGAAGATATTCTGGCAACTGGGAGTTCCAGGTTTGGCTTCTCTTTTTAATGCTAAAGTGTTGGATAATAAAAATGATGGAAGACTTAGTGAAGTGATGAATTCTTTTGACGATAGTGAATTTGATTGGTTGATGAGATTTTACTCATCTGAGGATGAAATTCTAACCTTTTAGCATTCTTTATGATTTTCAAAAGCAGAAATTGTAATTTACAAGTTTTCTTTAACTAGCTCTATTAGATTCATTGTTTTCCTCCATAGTGTATTGTCATTAAAGATGATGCACATGCATTGTATTAAACTGTGACATAGTTTGCACTCAACCAAGGTTAGATATATGAGCATCATTTTGAAAACTGTCCAATGTTTTTACTATCAATTTTTTGCTTTGACAACCCATTAATCTGTTAGATTCAGACATGACTTCTTCAATGATGGATGTAAAAAGCAAACAGTACCTAGGTGTGCTGTCATATCATAATGGTTACTTGGTTTGGTTCTTGGACTTACCTGGCATAACTTTTTCAGATCTCTGTTCATTTGGAAGCCCAAAGAGAAGTCAGAGCTTGTTGAGGAGAAGGAGGAAAAAATTGTGGTATGTGGAAGAGCCGAGAAGAAACGTGGTAAGAAAAATGGCGATAGTGATGATGAATCTGATGGTATCATGTCCAGCAAGTCCAAGAAGTTCAAGTCCACAAAGAGTGAGCGGAAGAAATTGTCTAGGACTAAAGGATAAACACTGAATAGTAAAGTCAGCCCTTGCAGAGTGTTTTGAGGATTTGCTCAGTTTTTTTGAAGTTTTTCCAATCAACTGCTAACCCTGTATGGTGCCAAACTCCTCCCCTCTTGTTTTGTCTCCTTTTGAAATTGGATGGGTGCTGTTTTCACATTCTAGGCTTGCTCCTCTAGGTGTAAGATTTTATGTTTTTCTGGAAGTGGTAATTTTGTATCAGATACAAGCCTTATTCCACCAATCTGGCTTTAGTAGTTCCTAGTGCTAGTGTATCATATCAGAAGACAATGCACTATAGTATTGTAGGATATAGTTATAGGTTTTGGTGGATTATACCTTTTTTGCTGTTGTGTATGGTATAGTCTCTTCATGTTTATCTCCATGCTTGTCTTTCTATGAATGCTTCAGGACAAAAGGTGCAAGCTTATTCAAGGGTAGAGCTTCATAAATTCACATATTTATAATATTTAGTTAGGGAACTGAAAAAAGAAGTTTCATGTTTATAATAGGCAAATGCTTCCTACACCCAATCATTTTTAACCTGCACCCAACATATTTTTTTAATTTCCAAAAATGTCCTTAATTTTGGAAATAAAAATCCGAAATTGAAAATAATATATTCTGGAAAAATAAATCTGGAAGTGATTATTGAGTTTTGGAAATAAAAATCTGGAAACAAAAATTAAAATTCTATTTTGGAGAAAAAAATCTGGAATTGAAAAATAATACATTCCGGAAAAAAAAATCTGGAAAAGAAATTATTGTGTTTTGGAAATGAAAATCTGGAAACAAAAATGAAAAACTTATTCCGGATTATCCGTAATATAAAATTTCGTTCTGGAAAAAAAAATCCAAAACACATATTTCGGATTTTTTTTTTAAGGACAGTTTCGTCTTTTTTGCTGGAATTGGGTGCAGTGATATGGTGTAGGAAGCAGCAATTGCCTTTATAATATTGGAGTGCACAATTGCCCTTATATGACCTACCTAGGTTTTTCTTGGGTCATTAGAAGCCCAATTCACTCTAATATTTAATATTTGATTTTTCAAAATAATTCTATTTATTAAACTTTTCTTTAATTTTTTTTTTAAATTTTATTAATAAATAATATTTTTAAAAACAATTTATTTTCAGTTTTAAACTAATTGTTTTAAAAAAATATTTTAAAACTATATTTAAGAACAATTTTAATACTACACTAAAAGTAAGTTACTAACCTTTGTTAATTCAATAAAAATAAATTAATTATACTAATGAACTTAGATTTAATTAAACTAAATTACCTCACTTCTTTTCCTTTTTCATCACTATTACTACACATCAATACCTAATTTCTCACCAAGCTAATTAAACAAAACATTGAAACTAAGCTAACATTCTCCCAAAGAAGACCGTATTGTGTAGGTTTTCTTGCAATTTTACAAAGTAATTATAAAAATGGATATATTTTAAAAAATTTATCTACCAACATGACACAACTTTATTGTGAAGAAGTCGTGCAAGCATGAAAATATTTCAAATTTGTCAGTGAAATTGTGTCATGACACAACTTTAGTTTAAGAGAAGTAAAGTTTGACTCACGATTTTGATTAATCTTGATATATTTTAAATGATGTGGTATCTCTTCGGTTGTTATTAGACTAAAGTCGTGCATTCTTAACATGACTTCTTATGAAATTATTTTATTATTTATGTCTATATTAATAATACATACAATTTTATATAAAAATGATTATGTTATTATTAATTATTTATCTAAAAAAATATTTGTGAAATGTATAAGTTATTATTATGCAATCATTAAAAAAAAAATAAGACCAGTAGATAGTTTTATAAAAAAAATATAAGAAAATAAAATATGTTAAAATATATAAGTTATTATAAAGATTTTAATTAGGGATAACATTGAATTAAACTTGTTAGTTTTATGATGTTATATATTAATATTTGTTTGGTTATTTTGCAGGATAGTTGAAAAAAATAAGCTATAAATTACAAGGATTCACTAATGAAGTTGACAACTAAGATCCACTCTCATCCCTTCCCTTTTCTGAAACATGACCTTTCAAGAAGGCTTAAAAAATAAACAAAAGATCACCTTTCTCTAATAGATAAATTATTTGTAAAAAAAATAAAAATTATTTGATGTAATATAATAGTGTTTATATTATAATTTAATTCCAATTTGCGTTACTAACTTTCAAGTTTTCCTCATTTTGCCTTAAAATTTATAGCTTTAATTACAAATAATTTATATTGTACATTAAAATTAAAGAATATTATCCCAATCAGAAGTCGTGTCAAAGGTGCACAACTATTGCAGATCTCACATTTACTAAAAATGAGAATATTTCATTGCATATAAGTGAGTGCAAACCTCACTCCATGAGGTGATTTTATGGGGTTGAATTAAACTTAAAGTTCATTTCGTAATAACAACTTTAGTCTAATATAAAAGTAATTGAAATCGAGTCGACATGATAAGACTTTAGTTCAAATAAAACGATTTGAATAGACACGACTTCTTTTCTTACACTAAAGTTGTGCTGACATGATAAAGTTGTGCCGACATGATAAGACTTCAACTTAAATTAAATTACATTACATGTAACATGATTTAAACAGACACGACTATATTTAAAAAAAAAAAAAAACATAAAAAATTAATCAAAGTTTATGTACATCATAAATTTAAAATAATTTAAAATCATCTCATGTTTGTATGATTTAGAAATTATATCACACTAACACAACTTAGAAATTGTATCATTGTCACGAATTGGAATGGAAAGTTATCTCATATTAACACTACTTACTATCAATATTTAAAAAAAAAATTGAGATCTAGGTAATTACTTTGTAAAACTTCACGGGTGTTATTAAAAAACCCATTTTGTATATCCTGTGTACTTGTGCAATCCGCGTGAGTGAATTAATTAGATGAAAACAAAACCAAAAAGGAGGTGTTGGTATTGTTAAGGACGGGAGTTTAATAAAGAGTTTTTTTTTTTTAATTTGATTATTTCCTTAAAAAATAAAATATATTATTTTGTTCTCTTTATTCTTACAAACTATGTATATTCTTTGATTTTTTTAAAATATATTTAAATAATATGAATTAATATATGCGTATGCATATTTGAAATTTTTGTCAAACTAAATAATAAATACTTTTTTTTATCAACAAAGTATTTTTTTTTCAACTTTTATATCTCTTTTATTGTTTTCTAAGCATTTTAATTTTTTTTCACTTTCTTTTACTTTTTAAGTTAATTCTATTTATTTATTTTAGTATTTTTTATTATCCATGCAATCTATACATTAATATTTATTGATATATTAATATAAATCGTTCTATAACATAATATTTTATTTTTTCCAAAATTTAGGTTATTTTATTGTATATATATTTTAAAATTTTAATTGTAACTTGTCCTATACCTGACGATATATTCCACATTTCTTTATATTTTTATTTTATAATTTCATTTAATTTATTCAGAATGTCAACATGTATAATCTTTATATGTAAAATTAGCATTTAAGTTATAGACTTTATTTGCAGGAAGAAATTACTTATTTGTTGTGAATATTTAAAAAAAAAGTAATTGTTTTTATGCTAAATATTTAAAAAGAATAAAATTCATTTTATGCTTCTTCATTTTCTTTATTAGTGATATCTCTATTATTTTTCTATTTATTTACCTGTGTACTTTAATCCTCACAATAATCAATTGAAAAATACAATAATATTTTTTGTAAAAACATATTCATCCTTTAATTAATTATTTTTAATTTGACTTTATTTATTATTTTATAATTAAAGTGAATCAACTTCATCGTATATATGGATATATATTTTCTATTAAAAGTTGTAAAAAATCACACAAAGTCAAGTTTTTGATAAATACTCGTATATTATTAACAAATAATTGTAAAATATTTGACAAAAAAAATTATGTTATTCTATATATATATATCACATAAAATATTAAATTATGAAAGTAAACGATAAGAAGTGTACTTTAAGCCTAACTCAACTTCATAAAATCCATTTTATGAGGTGAAATTTGCATCCACTTATAAATGATGAAATATCTTAATCTCTAGTTGTTGTGGATCTACAACATACCTCCCTCGCACCGAAGATTACTAACTCGTACGTGAAAATATATGTTATGGGTGGGTGACACGATAGACCCAACAAATTTTAATGAAAATAAACTTTAAATAACTTGATATAATGTTAAAAATTAGATTTTAAACCGATTTTATGAAATTGAGTTAAATTTAAAATTCATTTTTTAATGTTTAGTTATATCATTATTATTGTACTTTCAAATGATAAACGTTTTTTTTTAAATAAATCCGAAATTTTTTATAATAATTTAATAAAAATATATATAATTTGATATTAATTTTTGAAAAGAAGAAAACAAGGAGTAAATAAATGTCAATGATCAAGTAGAGTGACGAGAACGAGAGGAGAAGATAGCGCGTGGATGTGTCCTCAACGCTGGTTCACATAATACCAAGAATAACAATCATTAGAAGATGCAATTCGGAAGAATAGGACAACACACTCTCAAATTGTCACACAGATTCACGTTGAAGAACACCAACCTATTAGAGAGCGTAACAAACTTTAACCATCACAACCTTTTAGAGACCGTTCCAATTCTCACATTTCAAACTTCCCAACACTCACAATTTCTCACTTCCCTCACTTTCTCAATTTCCATCACGAAATTGTTACGGAAACAACAATGGCGGCTTCCGATGGAAGCGAATACTTCGAATTAGGATCCATGGGAAGCGAGAGCTTCGCCATGGCCTCCAACTCCGAGACTGTGGCGGAGGACGAGGAGGAGCTGCAGTGGGCGGCGCTCTCCAGGTTGCCGTCGCAGAAACGCATCAACTACGCTCTCCTCCGCGCCTCTTCTTCCCGTACGCAACCTCCAACCTCCGCCCCCGACAACTTAGTCGACGTCCGAAAGCTCAGCCGCTCTCGCCGCGAACTCGTCGTGAAGAAAGCTCTGGCCACCACCGACCAAGACAACTACCGCCTCCTCTGCGCCATAAAAGAACGCTTCGACAGGTTCCGCTTTCTGATTAGTTTGTTTTTTCTCTTTTCTATTTTCCGTGTTTGAGACTCTTCAAAATTACTGATCTATAATTCGATATTGCTATTGTTCCTGTTTTTCGACCGCGGTAGGGTTGGGCTGGAGGTGCCGAAGATCGAGGTGAGGTTCAAGAACCTGAACGTCTCTGCCAATGTTCAAATCGGTTCCAGAGCTCTTCCAACACTGCTCAACTATTCTCGCGATTGCTTGGAGGTTAATTTCGTCTTTAAGTTTTCGCTACTGTATTTTTTATAAAGTTATGCCTATCCTAACAAACTTTTGCATGCGGTTGCCGCGCAGGGTATCTTTACCAAAATGAGGTTATGCCAACCGAAACGGCATTCCCTTACCATACTGAACGATGTCAGTGGCGTTATCAAGCCAGGAAGGTAACAGTGCTTTTTTACTTTCTTCTTTCTACGCGCGTTTTCGTCCGCGGCTCGCAACGTGATAGTAATGGTACTATCACGGATGCATGCTTCTTTATTTGATAGGTTCATAGCTTTCATGTGCGCGCGCTGATGTAACTGTTATCCTACTTTTTGGCTGTATCGCAGGATGACTTTGTTGTTAGGACCTCCGGGAGCAGGTAAATCCAGCTTGCTTCTGGCTCTCGCGGGAAAGCTTGATAAAACCCTCAAGGTGATTACTAAAATATGTATATTTTAAATAATGATACATAAACACTTTATTTTCTTTCCTTGTATTCATATTCTATTGTAGAAAAAAATATTTAAACAGGATCTTTCAATATATTTTTTATTGTTAGTTATGAAATTGATTAGAAATAAAATTGTAAGATATTCATTAAATAAGAAACAAAAACTTCAAATTTTATATTTTGACAATTTTTAAATAATAATAATAATTTTAGTTAAACAATACCTACTTTAACAAAAAAACTATTTAATTTAGTTGTTGATTGGCTATATTTTTTTAAAGGTGGCAAAAATATCAAACACTTTCTGAAAAAAATCGTGTGTATTTTATAAGGAAAAAAGTTTTGTTAACACTAGACAGTAAATAAATAAAGCTGATAAAAAAAAAACTAGACAGTAAATAACACTATTTAACAACCCTTTGTAATAATATTATAATATTTTAAATTAAAATGAAAATAGTTAAAATATTAATTTATTTATTTGTTAGCAATGTGTTTTTAATGTAGGGAGAGTCAAGGTATCAGGATTCGTTTTATAATACATTATTCTTGCTGATATGTTTGCACAGAAAACTGGTTCTGTAACATACAATGGCCACGAGGTGAATGAGTTTTTTGTTCGACGGACTTCTGCATACATTAGCCAAACAGATGATCACGTTGCAGAACTGACAGTACGAGAATGTTTGGATTTTGCTGCTAGATGTCAAGGCGCAGAAGAAGGTTTTGCAGGTAAACATTAATTGAATTATTGAAGAGTTTCTATATATCTGACAACTAAATTTGTACAAATGTGCTTAACTCTCGCAGCATATACAAGTGAACTTGGCCGCCTGGAAAAGGAAAGGAACGTAAGACCCAGTGCAGAAGTTGACGCGTTTATGAAGGTTATTATCCTAAATGTCTAGTATGAAAATCATGATGCGTGCCTTCACTGTCTATTATGGGCTATCTTGATGTCTGATGTTGAAATTTGATAAACCTCACAGGCATCATCTGTCGGAGGTAAAAAACACAGCGTGAATACTGACTACATTTTGAAAGTTCTTGGTCTCGATGTATGTTCAGAGACAATAGTTGGAAACGATATGATGCGAGGGGTTTCTGGCGGCCAAAAGAAGAGAGTTACAACAGGTTTTTCCCTCTCTGTCTCTGACAATGATACATGAGGTCAGAATGTTTAGTATTTTGCTTCTGTAGTGGCCGAGGACCCGATATCGAAAGATACAATTCTTGATTAAGATATACTTTTAATGATATTATATTATATTGTTTTTGGAATTTAAATCTAACTGATCTTATAAATCTAATTCAATAAGGTGAAGTTGTATTTTACCATTAAATTCGTTGTATCTCTGATCAACAACTTAGAATTTGCAAGATAACTGTAATGTATCACGGAGGAATCAAGTAGAGATTTCGGCTAAAACTCTGTTTCAGCATCAGATAAAAGAATAACCGTACATATATTTGTTGAAGCTATTTTTCCATGAAAAGGCTATTGCATTGTTGCTTGAACTGACGCAAATATTTTTTCAATTGAGTATGTAGTTACTAGTTAGTAAGTTGCTTCTAGATAGTTCAAAAATGACGAATTTTTGAATGTTTTAACTGTGTTTTAAGTCCATGCATTTGCAGCAAACAATGACTTCTTGTTTTGTATCTTTTAGGAGAGATGATTGTTGGTCCAAGAAAAACACTATTTATGGATGAGATATCAACTGGTCTTGATAGCTCTACTACGTTCCAGATTGTAAAATGCATAAAGAACTTTGTTCATCAAATGGATGCTACAGTACTCATGGCTCTCCTTCAGCCAGCTCCTGAAACATTTGAGCTATTTGATGATCTGGTGCTTCTGTCAGAAGGTTACGTTGTATATCAAGGCCCTCGAGAAGATGTGCTCGAGTTTTTTCAGTCATTAGGTTTTCAACTTCCACCTCGTAAGGGAATCGCTGACTTTCTACAGGAGGTATATCTTCTTGACATATTTTCATGATCAATTAAATGTCTCCATCAAATGTTGCTCGAGTACTTTCTTTTCTTTTGTCAGGTGACATCTAAAAAGGATCAAGCACAATACTGGGCAGATCCTTCAAAACCATATGCGTTCGTCTCAGTTGCTGAAATTGCAAAAGCCTTTAAAAATTCCAAATTTGGAAGGTATGTGGAATCCTTGCAAAGTCATCCATATGATAAATCAAAAGGTCATCCTTCAGCTTTGGCTAGAACTAAATATGCCGTGCCAAGATGGGATATTGCTAAAGCTTGCTTTGCAAGAGAACTACTTTTGATGAAAAGGCATAGCTTTCTTTATATTTTTAGGACCTGCCAGGTACGCTTGAAAATTCTATCATTCTTATATTGGTGCAGTTTAGTAATTGAAAATCACACATGGTATACTTGGAATCTAAACACAAAATATCATATATTTTTTTAGTACTAATTATTAGATGCACTAAATAACATCTATCTTGTCTCTTTTATTTTACAAAAAAAATACCTCTATCACATAAGTAATCCAACAGTTAAAAGAAAAGAAGGTATAATCCGGAACAAAAGAAAAAGGTGTTAAAAAATCATTTTTCATATTTTTTTTTAGTTAACTAGTTTAGTTTACACACGCCCATATACCCAAATAAATAACTAAAATTCTTATTTTTATTTTACTGTATTATTAAGGAACACAGAAAATATTTTTAGATAAATAAAAATATAGGATATTTTCAATATAAGAAAATACATTTTATTTTGTATTTTATTATAATTAAAAACATAAAATCTTATTTATATTTTATTTCTTGTTTTAAAATATAAAGAAAATTATATTTAAATATTTGTATCATTATTGCACAAAACTTTACAATAACATATTTCCCTTTTGTAATTATTATTAATATTATTAAATAAATAAAAAACAAAAACAAAAGGGCAGAAAATATACAGCACTTTACGGATTCACGTGCATGTCCATTGTCGTAGGTCAGTGGCATTATATATATCACATTGAGTGTGTCTTTTTTGAGTATTTTTCGTCTGTCTTAATAAATCTAATTTAAGATTTGACTTATCGTAGTTAAATTTCCTCTGTATGGCGTTCTACTGTATTGAGATATAATAATTACTCAGATAAGCATGATTCAGTTATTTTTGACATTTTCTTTCTAATATTTAATTTCATTTTTATATTCTTTCTTGTTTTAAACTATTGAAATATTTTTATTATATTAGCTAATTTAAATAATTTACTAACTTTTTTATTTTTAGTTTTGTAACAAAATTTTAAGTTATATATTTAATTATTTTACTTTTTATATCATTTGTTTGATTTGTTTTAATTGTTATTTATATAATTATAACTTTTTTTCTTGATATTTGACATAATTTTTTATATTAAATATATAAAAATATTTGTTTTGTTAGTTTTATTTTTTATAAAAAATATTTAATTAATATTTAAAAAAATAAAAAAAATAGACACAAACACGAATTTTCCACTAAAATGAAGCAAAAGATTCATATCCAATAAATATATAAAAAAAAATATTTTGGAAATAAAAATGGGATAGTCAAACCCCTATCATTCCTAAAAGATAAAAAAGTAAACTATTGTTTTTAAAATTTTCATCCTTTAATCCATAAATTTAAACAATAATTTTTTGGTAATAATATCTGTACAAGTACTCTATCATGAAAATATGATTGTTATCATGATTATGTTATGAACTCATTAACTTATTTTATGATTTCAACTCATCAAAGTTACACTGCAATTTTTTATGCTTTTCATGACAATATGATTACTAGCTTAATTATATGCTTTAGGGGCGTTTTTTTTTTCAAAAAGATGGATGATACAAATTAATTAAATTAAGAATTAAGTTATTGAATTATGAGTTCTTTTAATATGGATATATTTAATTTGTTTAATATATAAAAAGTTTATAATTAAATCCTCAGAGTAAGATTCAGTTAATAGATTGCAAAGTTAACCCCATTAACATATTTTAAAACATAAAAAATCATTCAAACTTTTAAATAATTCAAATAACTTATTAATTAAATCATGTAAAAACGGTAGTAGGTCTTTATTTCTGTTACAACTATCTAGTTATGCTGTTTTTTTTGGTATGTTTGAGTTTGCAGAACTTGTTTTTAATTCTGATATATGTTTTCAAAGCATAATGGTTGAATTGGTTGTTTGTGTACAAAGGTTGATACACTTAAAATTAATTAATTTTTTTGTTGATAAAAATAATAATTTATTAATTAAATCCAAAAATTACTGTTAGATAAATAAATAACGTTAACTCTGAGGTCATATAAGTTAGGAAAAGATTACTTTTACACAAGAAAGATTAAATTACATCTTCTTGACAATATATTATAATAATATAATAATATAATAATATTTTAAATTAAAAATAATTAAAAAATGATTTTTTTTTTTTTTGCATGACACCTTATAAGTTATATTCACTGCAATTGCCTTTGTGTGTGCATGTGTCAAATACAAGAATTTGAGGTAAAACACAATATAAGCCCGTGTATGCGATTAATTATTAGTTTGTTAGTTTTTGTAATAACTATTTAAAAGTTATATAAATTCTAATTTTAACTGGTTGATATTTTTTATATACTTATTGTGAACAGAAATTAAACTTCATAATATTTGCAACTTCTCAATATTTGTTTTCAATTTCTTTGAACTATTTGAATATTCACAATTTTCTCTCTTTTGGTCCATATGTATTTACATTTAATTCTTTTTTTTTTTGCTGGCAAAGGTTGCTTTTGTTGGATTTGTCACATGTACAGTATTCCTGCGAACAAGGTTACATCCTACAGATGAGGTTTACGGACGCCTTTATCTTTCTGCTCTATTTTTTGGGTTGGTTCACATGATGTTTAATGGATTTTCTGAGCTACCACTCTTGATAAGTCGGCTTCCAGTGTTTTATAAGCAAAGAGATAATTTGTTCTATCCTGCATGGGCGTGGTCTGTTACCAGTTGGGTTCTACGCATACCCTATTCAGTTATTGAGGCTGTTATATGGACTGTTGTTGTATATTACAGTGTTGGATTTGCTCCATCAGCGGGAAGGTATCTTAATTTTATACAATTTTGTACGTTGCATGTTTTCTTTTCAACCCTCGTAATAATTGAATTTTGTTAAATATTTCAGGTTTTTCCGCTACATGCTTTTACTTTTTTTAATGCATCAAATGGCATTAGGTCTCTTCCGTATGATGGCTGCTATTGCACGAGATATGGTTCTTGCCAATACATATGGATCAGCTTCACTACTTGTTGTATTCTTATTAGGAGGATTTATAATACCTAAAGGTAGGCAACACCGTAAATTGTATATTAAAGAAAAATTTAACGATATTGTTTTTAGTAGTGATTTGGCTGTTATTCCTTCAGCAATGATTAAACCATGGTGGATTTGGGGCTACTGGTTGTCACCCCTTACCTACGGACAACGTGCTATAACAGTTAATGAATTTACTGCTTCAAGATGGATGCAGGTAATGCATTTGGTTTTACTTTATGAATTCATGTGCTGACCCTACCCCAAGAGTTAACCTGTCAAGAATGATTTTTATGTCTAGAACCTTCTTACAATTAGCTTTGTGGACTGCTGTAAGCACGGTAAAGGCATAGGATTTCCTTGGCTTGTATTAAAACTTAATTTAATTACGAAGAATGAGTGGAAGAAGGTAAACTTTTGATCACCTGGTTGTAGTGATTTTAATACCCTCTCAACTCATCAAAATCATAAACGGAAGGAGTAGAACGTCTTATGTAACTTTTATCAGGGAAGAGTTTATCGAATATATTTATGGTTTACAGTGTAAACTGTCTGCAGCAATCCGAGAATGGGGCGAGCGGAGTTGGATACAATGTCCTAGTCTCAAACAACCTACCTACTGTTGACTACTGGTATTGGATTGGTGTTGCAGTTGTACTTGCCTATTCGCTTTTTTTCAACAACATGGTCACTGTGGCCTTGACCTTTTTGAATCGTAAGTTTTCAATAATATTTCCCACTATTTTTCCATTTAAAAGCATGTTTTCTCTCTTGAAATTTAATTACTATTCCCTTTGGGCTGGAAGTTTCTTTAGTCATAAATATTCAAAGTTATTTTCATTTAGTAAAAGTTTTTGTTAACGCCGTAATTAACATACTTTGACACCGACTTATAATAATATAATAATATAATAATATTTTAAATTAAAAAAACAAAATAAATATAATTAAAATAATAATTTTTGGTATGTAGAATGATGTATTTTATTGTTCCTGGTGTCAAAGTATCACCACCTTTCATTTAATCCCCTTCTTTTTTGTCTCGTTACTTTTTAATGAAGCCCCACAAAAAGCACGAACAGTTATTCCAGACGATGACTCGGAAAAGAAATCTTCCGGTAACGACCCGCCAAACTTTTGCATGATCAAATTATCCAGAGAGTCATAATGTATTATTACTGACCAAAAATGTCTCACTATCCATTACATGGGTTCTTCAGGGAGTAATCAGGTCCATGAAATGAGTACCCGTGCCAAACCCGCGAGAGAGGACAGTAATAAGAAAGGAATGATTCTTCCATTTCAACCACTGACAATGACATTCCACAATGTCAATTATTTTGTTGATATGCCAAAGGTGGGGGATTTGTAATTTGGCAATTTCGAATTTTATTACCTGATGCACTATTCTATATTGTGACGTACTCACCACAAAATATAGAAGTGGTCGTTTCATTATACTTAACTAGTTCTAAAAGAATTTTTGTTTTTTTTAGGAGATAAGCAAGCAAGGCGTACCTGAAACTCGGTTGCAGCTCTTGACAAGCGTGAGTGGTGTTTTCTCTCCCGGGGTACTTACAGCATTAGTGGGCTCAAGTGGAGCTGGAAAGACCACTTTGATGGACGTACTGGCTGGTAGGAAAACTGGAGGGTACATAGAAGGGGACATTAAAATTTCAGGTTACCCAAAAGAGCAACGAACATTTGCCAGAGTATCAGGATATGTTGAACAAAATGATATACATTCTCCTCAAGTAACAATTGAGGAGTCACTATTGTTTTCTTCAGCTCTTCGCCTTCCAAGGGAAGTTGACGTTCCTAAAAGACTTGTAAGTTGTTTCATGACAAATGATATAACTTATAGTGCTGAATTATTTCCAAACTTTCAATTCACTGGAATATTCTACAGGAGTTTGTTGAACAAGTGATGAAACTAGTGGAGCTTGATTCTTTGAAGAATGCTTTGGTTGGTATGCCAGGTAGTTCTGGCTTATCAACCGAGCAGAGAAAGCGATTAACAATAGCAGTGGAGCTTGTAGCAAACCCTTCCATTATTTTTATGGATGAGCCTACTTCTGGACTTGATGCACGTGCAGCAGCTATTGTTATGCGAGCTGTTCGAAATACTGTTGATACTGGTAGAACTGTGGTTTGCACCATACATCAACCAAGTATTGATATATTTGAAGCATTTGATGATGTTAGTCTAATTAAATCTTTTTCAGCTGTTTTGATAACTAATGATGCAATAGCTTCTATCAGAGTCTAAAGCTTAACTTTTTCTCTACCCAGTTACTTCTTATGAAACGTGGCGGACGAGTAATATATGGGGGAAAGCTGGGTGTTCAGTCACAGATAATGACAGATTACTTTCAGGTGAGTTTGGAATCTACTTCTGTATTATTAGTCTGCTGCTAGAAGTGTGATATTGCATATTATGTAATTTCTTTCATTGCTGTCTATACCTGATTGTCTAATTGGAAGCATCCTACTTTTCCATCGAATCATCCTAGGAGATATGCATCTGTAAATGGCGTAGCTGATAGAGGGTCTTGCAAGTATGATTGAAGGTATAGGATTCTGTGGGGAGTACCCAGGACACACGGTGAAAGGGGTCATTTAATTTTATGTGTGTAACATGTATTGTGCTTTCTCTGTGGCCTTATGCTTGTATCTGTATGTGATGTAAGTTGCTGCAGCGTGTTACAACAGCAGCAGTGTCATTTTGGTCTAGTTTGAGCTCTCCACGTTCACTTGTGTAAAGCACCCAAGTGCTCCATTTATTCTATTTTATTTTTTATTGCTAATAAAAAAAACTTAGACAATAAAAATTAGGTTTGTCTAGTATGGATATGAATTTTTTCGTGTTAGATACTTACAATTTTTACACTTGTACTCAATTTTGAAGATTTTTCTTGGTACTTGTTCTACTTTTTATTTAATATAAAAGGAGGAACAAGTAGAGTTGGTAAGAGCATACTAATTGACAGGGTTAGATCCTATTGGGATGAAATATGTGATGCAGAAGAAAAGGGAAAGAAAGAGAATACGGAATCTTTTTTAGTGTTGATCAGCTCTTATGTTAGATTTCTTCGTTAAAACAAATGTCAATATGCAAATGTGCTTCGTTTGTTCTTTACTTGGTTTGTGGTTGTTTTACGTATCCGCTCTGCAGGGACTAAATGGAATTCCCCCCATTCCAAATGGCTACAATCCGGCTACCTGGGTGCTTGAGGTTACTACGCCTGCTACTGAAGAGAAACTTAATGTAGATTTTGCAGATCTTTACAAGAATTCGGATCAATACAGGTGCTTCTAATTTATAGTTTCTTACGTGCTATTTCTGAGGTTTATTTTCGGTTTCCTTTTTAGAAGATTAGGTTGGCGAGAGATGCTACAAATAAGATGGACTTCTTCTTAAAGGGGAACAAAACTTGATGTTTTATACAGCCCTAAAGCTAAAGGAGGCAGAATGGAAAGATTTATTTTCAGATGAATGATTAAAGTGTTTAGTCAATATTTTTCTCAGGGGGGTGGAGTCTTCTATCATGCAATTTGGACAACCTCCTGCAGGATCTCAACCACTGAAGTTTGATACCATGTATTCCCAAAATCTGTTTTCCCAATTTTTACGATGCTTGTGGAAACAAAATCTTGTGTACTGGAGAAGTCCAGCGTATAATGCAATGAGGTTATTCTTCACCACAATAAGTGCTCTGATATTTGGTACCGTATTTTGGGATGTTGGCTCAAAAAGGTAACCGCTCTTTTATTATCATTTGTTGTAAAGGGGATTGTTTTAAAATATAACATTAAACTAAAGAAGAGACCGAAATTTAATAAAAACATATGGGACTTCTTAAGCAGGCGAGGGACTGAGATTTGATGAAATAATTATTTCTTGGGATCTTTTAATTTAACAATGAAACAAAATCACACATAACTGACCCCGCTGTCCAGTGATTATCCTAAAGTCAACATTTATGTGTTTAAAACCATATGTGGTTTTATAATCATCTTAGACTGGTTTTACAAAATTAAATTAAAGATAAATGACTTTCTAAGATATGATGACATTAATCTCTAACCCCCTATACTAATAAAACAGTTGCCTTGCGATTATTCTGTAGGGACTCAACTCAAGAGTTGTTCGTGGTTATGGGAGCTCTTTATTCTGCATGCATGTTTCTTGGGGTAAATAACGCTTCTTCTGTACAGCCAATTGTTTCAATAGAAAGGACTGTCTTTTATAGAGAGAAAGCTGCTGGTATGTACTCTCCACTCGCTTATGCGGCAGCCCAGGTAAGTCTATAATATTAAAAATTAAAGCCTTCTTAGATGTATACTGCACATTGCTCATAGTGATTGCTTAATACGATTGACAGGGGATGATAGAGGTACCATACATTTTTGTTCAGACGATAGTATTTGGTATAATCACATATTTCATGATCAATTTTGAAAGGACACCTGGTAATATTTCAGCTTTACTTTTGTAGATATTTATTACTTTAGATAAAATATGTTTTTATATGTAGTTCCAAAAATTTTGACAGTACTTTTACATTTGAAACCTAATGTATTTCGTTTGTCATTCCATAAATGCTATTGGTTTTGATCTTAGAAGACAGATTAAAGTACTTAAACACGAACCAAACAATAAGATTCATTAATTAAATAGATAACTGATGCTAACCTCCATTCATAAGCAACAATATTGAAGTGTAAAAGTTAAATAAGGATTTTGCCTTTTGTTTTTGGTTGAATATCTTATTATTGAAGTTTCCCTCTAGTAGTTTCACTTATATTATATTCCATTTTGCTAATATCAAGTTAAGGTGCATGTGCCTATAACTTTCTTTAATTTTCTTGGTAAATGACATGTTTACATTTAAATTTTGTTATAAACTATATTTAAGATTTTGTAAATGACATATTTAGATGTTAAATGTGAATATGATCTGTCACTAAGTGGATCATTTCTTTTATTTATTGCAGGAAAGTTTTTTCTCTATCTGGTGTTCATGTTCCTAACGTTCACCTACTTCACCTTTTACGGCATGATGGCCGTTGGTCTTACACCTTCCCAACATCTAGCAGCTGTTATTTCTTCAGCATTTTACTCCCTGTGGAATCTACTTTCAGGTTTTCTCATCCCAAAATCGGTGAGTAATCTCACACTTGCAGAACATTTATGTAGTTTGAGTTATATCTCCTCCTGCCCCTTAACTTGCTCTTTTATTCCAGAGTTATATAGTTGATACTGCAGCAGAATTGGATTCTGTAAATGCAGTAATTGGTAAAATGGTTTCGTTAAGTATATTTTGTTCTTGAGAGCAATTGATTCCCATGCATTGTTCTACATGTACTATTCCAGAAAGAAATAGAGAAATGTATCTTTGTAGCTAAAGTAAATTTAGTTTGATGTCTCATTTAAACATGAAAAGTTGTGGTTTGTCTCTTGGATTCTAATTAAGGTCTCTTGACTGGTTGCAATGTCTCAGAGTATTCCCGGGTGGTGGATTTGGTTCTATTATATCTGCCCAATTGCATGGACGTTACGTGGTATTATAACATCTCAGCTTGGTGATGTGGAAACCAATATAGTGGGACCTGGATTCGAGGGGAGCGTGAAAGAGTATTTATCAGTGACTCTTGGATATGAGACTGAAGTGAATGGATTTTCAGCTGTGGGGCTTTCAGTTATTGTGCTTCTTGGATTTATCATTCTCTTCTTTGGCTCTTTCGCAGTATCAGTCAAAGTCTTGAATTTCCAAAAGAGATAAGTGGATAATATAGTTAGAAAAGATAAGAGAATTTATTAAACAGCTCTTTAATATCACACCATAATTCTGACGCTGTTTATTCAATAAAATGTCATTTCTTCGCCAGATCACATTTTTCTTTCTTTTTTCTTTTTGCTAATTTCCCCACCAATTCCAATTCTGAATTTTCAGATGTATGCTGTTTCAGTAATTCTCTTTTTTTTATCGAAATAAATAAATTGGAGTTATTGAGAGTTACTCAACCCTTCTAAAAAAACACCTCTTACATTACCATATAAGATTGATAGTTTTTGTTTTGCATACTCTAACTTTGATTATTAAATATTATATATAATACAAAATTTTCTCTCTTGTAAAACAAATCCTAAAACATCCTTAACTCCCAAAACAAAAAACTTTATTGATATAATAATGGTAGTAAAAGTATAAATTTATTTTGAAAATAAATTAAATAAACTGATATTATTTTCCATATAAGTTTCAATAGAGAATTACAGAGTTGATAAGATAATACTCTCTCATTCTCAAAATATTACATTTTAAGATATTAAAAACAAATATATTACTTATTAAAAGTTTTGATTCCCTTAATAAGCACATTATTCTAATTGGGTATTAAATAAACGGTTCCATTTCCTTCACTTGGTCTTGAAGCCAAGGCCCATTTGGGAAGTCATTTTCGGCCACTTTTTCTCTCCTTCACACCACTTTACCACCTTTCTCTACCTTTTTGCTTTAGTTTTTTTGCATTTTGATGGTGCTGTTATATTTTAAAGGGTGATTATATTTACAGCCAGCTCCAATTTATACCTATACTAAAATATTAATATTTGTAATAAAAAAGAATTTAAAAATAAAAAAATTGGAACAATGTGTCTCAAACCATCATTTTCCTATTATAAAGGAGATACACTAAAAGAATTAAGGTCAATGAATTATGAGTCATGGGTTGGACTTAATTGAATACCTCTCTGTGTCTTCTGTGATATTCAATCAAATACTTTCACTTTCAACATTAACACCAATCATCAAATTTATCCAAAACTCTAATTCCTTAGGTGAAAACCTAAATTACTTTTACTTTTACTTTTGATTCATCTCTCTTAATTGAATTCATCACCAGGAGCGTTAAACATTTCTCAATGTCCATATTCACTTGAGTTTTTTAGTTTAGCTTTGTTGTTTAACAATATTACATAAATAGAATCTAATTTTAGAATAAAAAATAATTAGTTACTATAATGATAAAATTAAAGATCATTTTATAAACTAAAAAAATTATTAGTTTATAAATTAATTTTTATTATTGATAAATAGTTTCTAAATTGGTATCTAATTAACTACCAAAGTTTTTACTATCAAATTTAAAATTTATTTATCAGTAGAAACTAATTTAAAAACCAATAATTTTTTTAATCTTTAAAATATCTCTATTTTAATTACTATGACAATTAATTATTATTTTTTTTAAATTGATTTCTATTTAATGATTTTCTTGTAGTGTATATAATAATTAAATTTATCTTTATTATATAAAAAAATAAGTTATAATATTGATTTATTATATAAAAAAATAAGTTATAATATTGATTTATTATATAAAAAAATAAGTTATAATATTGATATGCGCAAAATTTTTGTTACTGGTAAATTGCATATTGTATATAATATTTCTAATTAATTTCATGTATAATTTTTTATTAATAAAAAAAATTGTAATATAGTTTTATACATATTTGCAGAGATTTTAAATCCTCTTAATACTGATTTTTACAAAATTTGGATTGAAAAAAAATCTAATCCTTATATCTATTAGGAACCAGAGCAGTTTAGAAATGGAACAATTGGGTTTCTTTTATCCTTACTTATTAAAAAGAATACTTTAATATATTACTTAAAGAAACAATTAAAATACTTAAGAAATTAATAATAACTTTAGAATAAATACCAGAAATACGTTATGCAAAATTGATAGAACTTAGTGTATTTACTAATAAGTGGATATATTCCCAATAACAAAGACGAACCCATATAAAAATTGTATTATTATCTATTTATAAAGTATTTCTAAAATACTTTTACAAACGACTAAAAACAGTTGCATAAAGTTTTTCTTAGAGAAAATCAAAATTTGCATTCATAATTGACATCTTGGTTAATCGTATTTTTTTTTTTACAAAAATTCTTATTAATTATATAAAAAATCAATTTAATTAAATAAATTATGTCACCTACTAAATTATCTTTTTCGAAAAATAATAATTAACAAATTTTCGATATCTGTTTTATTTCGCTAAAATTTAAATTTACATAATGCACGAGACTTAACTTATATATTTAAGACTAAAATAAAATTATATTGAAACCCCGCAACAAAAAAGAATAAAGATGTTTCAAGAAAAACCAAAAAAAAATTAGAAAAACTAGTTTAAACAATCTTTAATTTAGCCCTTATACAGATAATTTTTAATTTTGTTTAGTCACGAAGTTTATACAGTAGAAAAAAAATCTAAACTAAAATAGATTAAATTAGTGTGTAGGGAGATTAAAATAAATTAGTTTTAAACCTTTGGTTTAAGTTACTGCTACCACGATTTTCGTGATTGGAAAGTGATACACAATACACTGATTCTAAATATAATTGATGAATGTAACAAGATGAATTTAGAAAATTTGATATTTTATAAACCAAAGGCAACTTCATTAAGAAATATTTTGACATGGTGTAAAAAAGAAATTCTTATTCATTGGTGGATGGAAGATGATGAAATTAAAAGTACATGGGTGTGATTTCAAAACCCAAATAGTCAATGTTTATGAAGAAAGAATTATTATATAAAGCATTGAAATTAATCTCTACTTTTGTAGTTTATGATGTTGCTCAAAGCCTCTGTCAAAGGCACACAGTCAATAAAAATATCCACCTTTGCAGTTCATCCCTCTCAGACAAGGTTTAGTTATCTCCAAAGTTTGGCATGGAATTTTGGCCTGTAACATATTATTCAAACCATGTTAATTCAAGAATCAACTTCATTTCAAACTCTTCAATATTCATTACATATATATATATATATGTATACTTACCAGTTAGAGGAGTTTTGAGAACAAAAAAGCATGCAGCAATCACAATGTAACATAGAGTAAGAACCACTCCCTTCATGTAGTGTGAAGTTCCATCCTATGAGCACAAATCATATTATTAAAAGAAGCAAAACACAACATAACATCATATATATATATATATGATGATAAGATATTATATATGTATACCTAAAAAGTGAAGGGATTTTTGCATTAGGAACATCTGGTCTTACATTATATTAATATGACTCGTTTTTGTTGTGTTCCTAATTTGTTAAGGTGTTGTAGTATTTGTATATAGGATTAAAAGAAAAGGTATTGTAGTGTTGGAGGCTAACTTTTGCTGAGTTGCTTATGTTTGTATATATTTTGGAGTTTGTTGTGATGATATACTCTGACGGCTGTCAAGAACGAACCTCTTTGATTATTTTTTAAAATAAAGATTTGTTGGTCGTTTCTGTTGGGAATTTGGGATAGAATGTGGAGTGAGGTCCTATTTTTTTTCTGTATAAGAGTTGGATCATCCTTTAAGTGATTCATATTTATTTATTATTTTTTACTGATAAAAAAAATACCTGTAAAGTGAAGGCAGTGATTATAATGGTAAAAGCAAGACATCCGGTTTCAAGAAGACTGAAGTCCAAATCCATTCTTATACCCATTATCCATGCAACAACCACACTTAATGGAACCTGAAATTTGTTAATCACTAAATAATCAAATTTTTGTTGGTAATTATCATCTTAGTCTCTGTTCCAAGTATGGTCATATTCAGCCTTACCACAAACATAGAAATTTGAGTTGCAGATCCCATAGCCACTCCCAAAGATATGTCCTGCATAATATTATTGACCACATAGTACCATTCATTAATTTTAAGGCCAATTAATAAGCTTAAGCCTATGTTTAATAAATTGACAAACTTACCAACTTGTTCTTGTAAGCAAATATGATTGAACCAGCATGTTCTGCTGCATTTCCAACAATTGGTAGCAAAATTATGCTAATGAAGCTCACAGAAATGCCCCAAGACTCTGAAGCAGCCTAGTTAAATACAAAAAAAGGATTATATCAGTTAATCTTATTTATGCATGAAAAAATCAAGGTTATGAGAATCATTGGAATTAATTAAATCATATAGATAGATATACATATAGATATAAATAGATAGATACCTCAATTGTTCCCACTACATATTCAGAAAGCAAAGATATGACCAATGTCATACCCACCAACCATGTAAATGCACTCCAAAATCCTATCACTGCCTTCTCTTCATCTTCCTCCTCCTGCAGAACAAACAAAGCCTTAACCTGAGCATACTCAACCTTTCAAAATTTCAAAGAATGGTATATTTTTTCTGATCAAATTAAGTATATACATTGAATTGATGTGGCTAAATATATATGTAGTAAAAGGTAAAATATAAATAATCACCCCTTGTGCATCAAACAATTTTCTGTGAGTTTTTAACTGGAAGAAGATGTAAGCAAGGTATGCTAGAAGCATAACAACACTGCTTGCTCTGGACAACTGAAGAATGTTAGCAGCTATGGAATGATGGGGCCCTCCTAAGGCGCATCTGAACAGCAATGGCAGCAAATGGCACAGCAACCCCAGCAACAGAAGCAGTGAGTTTACATCAGCTTGTTTCTGTTCATCAACAGTTAAGTATCAAAGCAAATTAGTTAAGAACAAAAATTCAGATAAACAATGTAAAGATGGGTTAAATATTTTTTTTTAACAGATCATTCAGTAAAAAGTAATTGGTAATTAATATAATTGTTATAAGAAAAGGGTAGATTAAGAAGTGATGAATACTCTGTCATATCTTTGCTCTCTCTTGAGATTGGCTAAACCACCACAGAGGAGTGAGCTTCCAAGAACCAAGAGAAGGTTTGAGAGAATGGAACCAAGCAAGGACAACTTCACAACATTTACTTTGTTCTGATGAAGTGCTAACAATGCTATGATCATCTCGGTTGCATTTCCACAGGTTGCATTAAGAAGCCCTCCAACTGAATTAACATCCACAAACCAAAAACAAATTTGTTACTTAATTTCCTTACCACTGAATAATATGCAAGTGAATCTCAGTGCATAGCTAAATTTCTTGTAGTTGTAGTACATAGGAGTTTGAATTACGGTACCTGTTGGACCAGTATAATATGCAATTTGCCTTGAAGAGTAATAAAAGTGAAGAAAAGAAAAGAAAAAGTTAGAAACAGTTAAAAAAGTGCAGGGATTTTGTAGATTAGAAGTGACTTGAAAACTTACTCAGTGAGGAAGCTGACACGTTCAGCTAGAGGAGCAAGTCCAAGGAGGCTGAAAGCAAAAATCCAAGGCTACATGGCAAAAGGGAAATTAGATTTTATTATGAATAATAATGCAGATTTAATTATATAGTATGATATGATGAAATATTAAGAAGTAAACTTTAAGCCTAAGTCAACCTCATAAAACCAGCTTATAAGGTGAGGTTGACACAAACTTATATACTATGAGTACCAACTTGTGCGTGAAACCATATATTATGAATAGTCTGATAATAGGTGGCTCGATAAGCTCAACAAACAATCGTTAGGATATGTTTAAAATAACTTTAATACCATATTAAGAAGTGTCTAATTCAACCTCATAAAACCAGCTTATAAGGTGAGGTTTGCACCCACTTATATATTATGATTATATATTATGAAGTGTTCTAATCTCTAATCGATGTGTGATCTTCGACATGAACCCTTTTCATAATCATAATAGGTAACTGAGCTACATATATAGGTTTAGAAATAGCATATGTATGTAGAAATTGAGGTGAAAATAAGAAAAGAAAAATATAGTTTGCATGAATGATGATAGAAAGCACTCACCCTTCCAAAGCCATAAAAAGTCGCAACAACAGCCAAAGGGACTGCTGGAAAAAGCAGAAGAAGCTTAGTACCAAGAAACACCACTTGCAAATTGGTCATGACATTCCTAAGCATTTGTACACGGCCATTATTACTTCCCACCACAACTACTTCTGAATTCTTTCTCACCATTGCTGTCTTCTCATTGCTGTTCTCCAAATCCTCATCCTCCATGGTGGGTGCCATTGGTCTTGATGTGGTGCCCTCAGAGTAGGTGCTCATGACCATAAATTTGAGAGTGCTGTTAGAGTTATTTTCTATATTGGTGGTGAAGTGTGAGTTAGCTTAAATATGCAGGACAAGAAGGTTGTTAACGTTATTGAGTTGAATGTGTTATGGAGTACTAGGATGATTGAGTTGTGTTGTGTTGTGTAGAGTGAAAATGTTTTGGTGGTTTCATTGTATACACATAACCAAGGTGGCTTTCCAATGTCTGTAGCCATGAAGTGCAATGAAGCTTCTCGGAATTTTCGCCATCTATTGCTTGCTTAAGCCACCTACAGATGAAGAGTAATGCTGTTGGTTTTGTTTATGTATAAGATAAAGTGGTGAGAAGAATGAAGAAAAAGTGTCAAAATTATTTACTTTGGTGAGAGGAAAAATGCCTTGTACTTGCTTTGGCTGAAGCAGGAATTATGTATGTAGTTATGGTTATGAGGCACTAACGGAGGAACAATTTTGGTACAGAACATTAACGATGGAACATGAATCTTCCTATGTTCATTACACATATCCTTTAGTATTTCAGCTTTGTTTGTATACTTTGTCGTTTCTATTTTGTTATTATATACTTTGTCATTTTGCATTGCATTGCTTAACCTTGCATTAATGGAAAATTCTTAGGTAAGAGAAATTGGTTACTTTCTGTTTTCTTATTGGAATCCACTTTATATATATATAAAGTTTTCTTAGGTAGAACAATTCAATTTTTTGAATTACAAATATTACTAGCAAAGTGATTGCATTGCATTATTGACACTATTGTTATTGTTAGTTAAAATGTTGATAAGTAATAAGAAATCAACTTAAAAATTAATTTAGATATTTATAATTTTTAAAATAATATCTAATTTAATTAATATAACAACTAATTATTTTTTATCTCTAAAATTGATTTTTATTTAATGATTTTTTAGTAGTATATTTTTTATAGAATTTTTTTTATCTTTGTCTTTAATTTTTACAATCTTAGGATTACCATTGCAATCATATATTAACAGTAAAAATACTAAAATATCCTCCCTTCCTACAATGCACTATTGTCGTTATTATTTCTTTTTTATTTTCCATTGCATCTCAATTTATGAAAAACGTGTTCGAAAAACCTTGTGTTGAAATAATCTTTCGGAAAAGCTTGTCCTAAAAATTGTTTCAAAAAAATATTTAATATATTTTAGAAAGTTTGTTCTGAAGTTTATTCTATAAATCTTCTTTTGAAAAACTCATTCTAGGAAAGATATCATATGTTTTGCAATTATTTTTCTAAAAATCCTATTCTAGAAGATTTTTGGAAGAGATAATCTAGAAGTCACCATTGTGAATGGTAGAATTGTTATTTAAAAAATATGGAGTGCAATTAGTAATTTTGAGGGTGTAGAGAGTAAAAGATACTTTTTCATATATCTGAGTCAGCCTAGTTATGTTGGGCAAGGTAGGTATAGTGACTATTTCTTCCTGCACCTTCACATCTTCTTCTGTCACCTCCATACACAATATGAAAATACATTTTTGTCCTTTTTGCGTCACCTCCATAGAGTAGTTTCTGGATTATGTAATTTGGAAACTCATTTGAAAAAAGATTTCCAGATTACATAATCCAAAAGTTAAATAAGACTTCCAGATTATGTAATCCAGAGAATAATCATGCATCTGAAAAATGACTTCCGGATTATGTAATCCGATAACTAATTACAAATTTGAAAAATGACTTCCAGATTACGTAATTCGGAATATTATAAAAGGGTATTTTTAGAAATTTGAAAACTTATGGAGGTGAGAGAAGAAGGTATGGAGGTGCAGGAAGAAAAAGTCAGGTATAGTAGCCTGCAAGTTTTATGTAGATCAACCTATCTCAGCTCATGTTTTGTAGGCCAAATCAAGTTGGCTTTGATTTGGGCAACTAGGTTATAAATTGTAAAAAACATTTTTTGAAATGTATAATTTTTAAACATTTATTTTGTTATATTTTAGATAATTTTAAAAAATGGATTATATATAATTTAAGTAAAATTAAAAAAAAAATTATTGATACAAAATTAAGTATCGTAACTCAAATAAATTAAAAATAGCAAATAATTATATAATTTTAGATAAGTTGGATTAAGTTTTAGGTTTAATATACAAAACTTGTCAATAAACTTATAGGGAATTAGGTTAGTTTGAGTTTTATTGGATGTAACCAAATCATAAAGAAAATTTAACACGATTCATTTTATTTGGATGAGGTAGATTAGATAGTTAATTTAATGTGTGTTTCTAAAAGACATAGTAAATAATTAGATAGGTGAACTTTCTACTATTTTTTTTTTCATATTTATCATACATTTACTTATTGATTGTTATTCCTTTAGGTGTCAACTTAATTAATATGTTAAGTTTATGTATAATATGATAACTTTTATAAAAGAAAAATAAAAACTACATATATTTACAAAGGAGGTGTTAATGTGGTGAACAAAATGAAAATATATCATTCTTCTCTTTTAAAAATATAGATTTTGAACTAAAACTAAATCAAGCTATTAGAAATATTAACCATACATTTTTTTTTTATCTTTCTATAATTGATTGGTTATCAATAATTTTTATAAGTTTTATCTCTTCTAACTCGGTTTTTCTTGATTTTTGAAGTAAAATTTATCAAAGGTAATTTCTAATTAATTTCAACTAATATAAATTTTTTAAAATTGAGGGATGATGAATAGCTCTTTTGGAACTTTACTTTTAATAATTTATTTATTATTAACTAAAATGTATTAAAAATACAAATTTTAATAAGTTTGACTTCTAAGTCAACAAATGTATGGATTTAAGGTTTGACCCCATAAGCGGGACCACCACCTCATACCATGTTGCCACCAAAAGCAAAACTCCGTATTTCTTTTAGAGAATCTCATAATTATTTCAGAGCAACTAGAAAGAGATTCTCTAACCAGAAAGAATTCAATTCAAATGTAGGATACTTATCCAAAAGTTTTCGTAACTCAATCATGTATGATGGAATCATCAAAAATTTTACCTTTTCGAACTTATAACTAAACTAAAAAGTGTAGTTTGATTGAATCCAATTTATTTATAAGTCAATAAAGAAATCATTAAATAAAAAGTGCCATCCAGAAAACTTGTAAATGTGATATCTAGTATTAGTTACTAGATGTATGTTTTAAAGAAAAAAAAAAGTTTAAATTCTATCTTTAGGTTAAGTGTATAAATTAAAATTTTAACTATTTATCATTAAAAATCTCATCATCTGTCCAAATTATTTTTCTCTAAATTTCATCTAAGTTCTCTTAAGATTATGGAGTTGATCTTATCATTTTTCAATCAAATAACACCAGTGAGAAAGGTACAAAATAAGAAACATTTTTAACTAATTAGAATTTAAGATAAAGTAAGTTTATTTTTGTTTTATATTTTCTTTTCTAGTCTTTTATGAGTTAGGTTGCAATTTTGGATTCTCACTAGCTTTGTAAGATGCGATGGTGATGTTTCATCAATATTCACAACCTTTGATATTCATGATATTTTATAAGTGAATACAACCTTTAAAAGTATTTTGTGACCCTTCTTGTAAAGACTTGGGAAATCATTACTATTATCATACTTAGTGCACATTAGTTACCTACATTCACTAATAATATATATTGTAAAAAATAGTAAATTATAAGACTGTTATTTTAAAAAATCATTTAATTATTTTTAAATAAAGAGAAATTATTCAATTGTTTATTTTTTAAAATAAATAAATAAAATTATTTTTTATTTACTAAAAAGTAAAATTATTCAATTAAAAGAAGACAACAAGAAAAGTTATTAAATGATGTATCTCTTTATATAATGATATATAGATAAAAAAAAATATTATTAATCTATAAAAAGATTTTGTATTTATAACAATAAAATTTTATTACAAGTAATATTTTAGTTGTGTAAATAATTTTTTATTGTGGTTTAAATTTAAGAAATTAGTTTTTAAAAGGGAGAATTTTTCAATAACATTATAGATACAGGTGTGAAGTTTGTTTAGTTAGTTGTTATCAAAATACCAATTCAAGAGTATTGGTTTTGTAAAAAATGAGATGTGCAATTATTATTAGCATTAGGATTATGAAAAACCTTGTGATTTTGTTCATAGCCATGTCTAAGGAGGTTTATTACAGTAAGCATAAAACTTAAATGCAGTGTTTTTGGTGATTGATAAAACAAAAGAAAAGCGTGTCTGCTTAAACAGACGTGGAATTCAAATATTGAAATAGTCCAAAAAGAGAAAGAAGAATTACGATATTGAGTGAGAACGATTTGGTGTTTGGTGTGGGCGGTGGAATCACCATAGCGTGACACCAAAATCTGTGTTTTTGGCGCGCTTATCTCCTTTCACATCTCCACTGTTCATAATAAAACCCTTCATCTTCTTCTTCTACTTCTTCTGATTCTCATTTCTGTGTAATTTTTGCATCAAAACGATCGCAACCCATAAAAAAAGTTTTGATTTTCGTCCATGATCGACCCTCCACTTTCCTCATGGTCACGGAATCCACAACCACTCCCCGCCGCGGCCTTCTCGTCGGCAACTACTGCCACGACGTCCTCCACCGACACGGCTGCGTCTCCGCCGAGACTCTGGGCGGGGCCGCCTCCTTCATCTCCGTCATCCTCGACGCCCTCTCTCTCCCCTTCCACACCGTCTCCAAGGTGGGCCCGGAATTTGCCTACGCCGCCGCCACATCTTTGCACCCCCCATTGACAATCCCCACATCGCGAACCACCCTCTTCCACGCCCACTTCGGTTCGGGCAACCCGGACCGGCTCCTGAACCGCGTCGTTTCCTGCGACACTATCCGACCGGAGGACCTCCCGGTCCAGACCCGGTTCGCGTTCGGCCTGGCTGTCGGGGTCGGCGGGGAGATTCTCCCGGAGACTCTCGAGAGGATGCTGGAGATCTGCGACATCGTGTTCGTCGACGTTCAGGGTTTGATTCGAAGGTTCAGTCCCTCCGACGGTCGCGTTAGCCACGTGGCGCTCAGCGAGAGCGGGTTCCTCCACCTGTTGCCGCGAGTTGCGTTCCTCAAGGCCTCCGCCGACGAGGCCCCGTTCATCGACGTGGAGGAGGCGAGAAGGTGGTGCTGCGTGGTCGTCACGCACGGGAAGGATGGGTGCGAGGTTTTTTGTGAAAACGGTGCGTTTCGGGCCGCGCCGTTCAAGGCTGATCAGGTTGATCCCACCGGCGCCGGCGATTGTTTTCTCGGCGGGTTCGCTGCTGGGATTGTGCGGGGCTTGAGCGTGCCTGATGCGGCTCTCTTGGGAAACTTCTTTGGGTCTTTGGCCGTGGCGCAAGTGGGACCCCTTAAGCTTGACTCCACCTTGCTTCAGGTTTGTTTCTCACAATATTTTTTTCATCATTTGGTTTTGTGACTATGTTAGTTTGACAAGTGATTTTGGATTATTGGATTCGTAGTTTAGTAGAAGTGAATAAGAAATACAGAAGGGCAATGGGTTGATGAAAATGTAACCCTTGTTTGTAGGATACTACCCTTAGGATAAGGGGTTCTCTGTTGTTTTTGTTAGCTGAGAATGTTATGTTAGTTATTCTTAATTTGATCCCCGTTGAAGGCACAACCTTCCATGGCAACTTTCAAGGAGATAAACATAGATTTGAAAGGTCAAGTGTTGGTTTCTGAATTGGACATGAATTGACAGGAGGTGTGTTGGAAGTGATGAATGTTGTTGATTAATTTGACATTTTTTTTTAGCTTTACCTTGTATCAGATTCAGACCTTTCCAACCTCAAAATCCCTTGTTTCTTGTCTTGAATAGAATATATATTTAAATTTATGTTTGTGGCTCTGAGAAAATTTTAGGAGTGCTATGATATAGAATACAGATTGGAAAGATGAAAGAAACAGAAAGAGAAAGAAGAGGGGAAGAGAGAACAAAACACCTACCTTATTTATCAGCAACAACCAAACATCTACAAATTAACAATAGCTGACTAAAAAACATCGACATGTTTTTTTTTTTATGAATAAAATAGATAGTTAGATTTATATTTGAGCCCTGATAAAACTTTAGGAGTGCTACGTGTTATTTTTTTGTGTACCTTGTTACTCATGATATGTTTGGAACCTGGCTATCCTTATCAGTGGAACTTCCATTTAAAAATATCGTGAGTTTGATTCATGGCAATCTATATTTAGTTATCAATGTTACAGTTTGTTGGAAACTTGGGATGTGCTATCTGCTACTTATTATTGAGTGATTCTGCTAGCTATGCCATGTCAGAATTGCTGACTTATAAGTGTTGCCTTTTGTTTTTCTTGGTATTATTCTGCAAGGAATGAAACATTTTGTTCATCATGGGCATTTTATAATTAGACATAGGCTATTTGATTATCAGCGTGTTTGGGTCCCTGTTACTCACCAACATACGTGCATCAATTCTAAAGCATTGTATGGTTGCTTCACTGTGCCTTTCAAATAATATGGCATGCAAACGTAAATATGCATCTGTTGGAGATGTTCTTCCTAACACGTGATATTGTATAATTTTAATGCACATTTTGAGCCAAAAAAGGTAATATTAGCAAGAGGGCTATGATGAGTCCAAACTCCAAAATGCCATGTCATTTCTGGATGAACATGTCAAGCTAAGCCCAGTAGTATACACTCCTTCACTCTTGGACAAGGGCAAAAATCTAATATGGTGTAAAGCAAACTAAAAAAGAGTCGATTTGCGAAAAAAGGTTAGGCCAAAGATAAACAGGTTAAAAATAAAAGATAAGTGAAATCTATTCTATCATTTTAGATATTCAAAACAGGGTCCTGTGAATGACTAAAAAAGATGAGCAAATTGGGTCTTTTTATGCCATTCTGTGTTTTAAAGTTGATCATTGCAAATTTATGTTGCGTGTTTTTCAAAAGTATTACATGCATTCAATTATCTCAGAACTAATATCTCTTTACCTTGTAATAAATAAAAATATTTCAGATATTATATATCGGGCGAAAAATTGTTTGGAGAGTGTTTATGATCCTTTTTATTAAAACTGGAAACCAAAACACCTAATAAAACTCAAATCCTGCAGCCTTGGAAAGGTTAATTTTAAGTAATTCATGTGCTTCAATCTCCAATATGGTTCACCAAAGAACTAATTATTTGCCATCTGTCTGATTGATTACTCTGTAGAGGTTGAATTCGTTTAATTGTAACACCTGTTTGAGTTATTTCTTTTCTATGGTTATCACTATCTTAGTCGACCTAAAGAAAGAAAACACACATCAAATGTAGCTAATATCATAGAAGAATTGAATGGAGATTGGGAAAAAATGGCTTAGCAAGATCAAAGAAAGTGTCTGCAATCTGCAGCAATTAGAATAAACCACCACTTTAGCTCTTCCAGTTGGTATATTTTACCAATGTTAATAATTTGATGAATTTTTCATTACTCGGGGGACTATTTATCATGATTTCTAATACTTGGAGAATTACTTAATTCATTTACTTTAGAACCGTTTAGGAGAGACAATAATATTTCAAGGATGAAATTAAGAGTTTATTGGCAGCAAAAAATAGAAGTTAATGATCATAAGCATATATATGCCCGAGAAGATTTGGTTTGTAGCAGGTTACTTGTGTTTGTCACTGAATTAGTGCTGTATTCTTGTTCTGTATTGTGAAGAGTGGATACTTGAGACTTGAGGGTGTTTGTTTGTTTATATATTCATCAGCTCATGTTAGCAATGTAAAAACACAGGCAATGATGTATCCCTCACTTCTGTTAGTATAATACAAAATTTCAGATGATTAAGGATGAGATGCAAAAAAGGAAGGTGCAGGATATTCCCTGCTTAGAAAGTAGAGATGAGTGCCCTGGGATTTGGAAGCCACATGAGCAAGACCAGTTCCATTCATCTCTTGTCACTGCAAAGGACATAATTACATGTCAGAGTCAAGAATCTGGGCAGGTTCTACTAACCTCTCATAAAGTGTTGGAGCAAACTAATGTGAAGGCAAGACTTCCACTGAACTCTGTGTGCGAGGAATCAGTTCCAAGCGTTGATGGAAAACTCTAATATGGGATGGATGGAGTTCCATATCTCAGTGCAATGTTCATTTTCTCTGTCAAATAGGAATCTTTCATTTTATGGTGCCTTTCTACACCAAGTCTCAGGTGCAGCCTAATTTGTAGTTTTGCTTATACTAAATTACTAATAATTTATTCTTAAAAAATCAAGAAATTTAAATTCCATTGGTGTTTGTATGCCATGCCATATCCATATTTTTGCCCTTTACTTCTGATGAGTTTCTCTTCCAAGGAAAGAGAGAATAGGACAGTCATCTAGATGATAACTCTTTATGTTCTCAAATCGGTTGGGTCCGGGAGAACTATTACCTCGGTTGACTGAGAGAACTATTACCTCCTTCTTCATTTCTCTCGGTCACAAATTCTTGATTCGAATGATACCTGCATTTAAGACATATTCACGTACAAGAGTTTTTTTTTAAGGAAATCATTTGAGAATAATACATTTATCAATGCTTATGTAAGTAACTTTGCTAAAGATGTTTGTAATTTAGTGTTATCATTTTTAGTATGGTATCATTTATGTGGTCATTCAAAAGAAGAATTTTTAAACAATTTATAAGAAGAATTTAAAAGAGGGATTTTAAAAATAATCTTAAAGATGACTAGTCATTCAAAAGCTTTAGTGGATATAATAACTTAATTAAATTTTAACTCTATGATAAATTTAAGAATTTTCAATCGAGTTTAATTAAAGAAATAGTTTCATATATTTGAAATTGTATTTTTTTATTGTGTGTTGTCAATAAAAAGTGATTTAATTGATTTTTTAAACCTTTTATAAAATCTAAGTATTTTTAATTTAGTTTTTATTTAAAAAATTATTCTATTGAATAGTAAATATTTATATATTTTTCAATTGAATTTCAGTTGATAACTGGAGTAATGTAACTGCCATAATGTCTTCAAATCCTAATTGGTTTTAATAAAAAATAACATCAGTTTATTTTATAAATTACTAAAAAATAAATATTAAAACAAATAACATTTTGTAAAGAAAAAAAAGGACTAAATTGAAAGATATACATATTTTGAACAATTTTTTTAATAAAAATTTAATTAAAAACACTCAAATTTACTAAAAATTTAAAAATTAATTAAATTATTTTTTTAATATGAAAAAACAATTATCATCTAATGTTAGTTTATGACAAAATCAAATAAAAGAGAATCTACTAAAACACATACAAATTTTAGGTACTCAGTTAAAAGTATTTAAATTTTTTTTTAAAACTAAATTAAGTGTAATAATAATAATTCATTCACAAACTGTAATTATAATTTTTAATGTAAAATTTATTATTAAACTTAATTTTAATAAAATTAATTCAACCACATTCTAAAAGAGAATATCACTGAATTGAATACCACAAAGGCGTCCACGCCTTCGCACTTTTCTTTTTCTGATCTTTTCGAAATCTGTTCATCGCGGTTGCGCCGCCGTGCCGCCTCTCACTGTGAACTATACATATTCCGTCTCACAGTTGTTGCCGCCGTGCCGCCGTGAGTAACAGTTGTTCCGTACCACAGAGATGGCAGATTCGATTTGTAGAACACTGAGGGATGGAGCGTTAGAGGGAGAGCTTGCACCTACACTCACTATCAAAGACTCTCTCGCTTCGCCTTTTGCCTTCCATGTATTCTCTCACATTCTCCTTCAACTCTCCTCACACGTCATCGCTCAAAAATCCCAGTCACAGTCAGTTTACTATCCCCCAATTTTTTTATCTAACGCTTCGTATTTTTAACCTCAAACCTTGGTATTCTCTTATATAGGGGTATAGTAATTGTTGCACTTTCTCGGAGTCCATCGTCCTATGCTGATTTGTTAAACACGAATGGTGTGGATGTTGCTTCTTCTAACAAATGGTAAATGATTTGAACCTAATGTTTAAAATGTCTCTTTGTTGTTTTAACTGCATTTTTTTTTTTTGGTATTTCTTTTCAATCTTGGATAATTTTGGATTTGTTGAATTCAGAATGGAATGTTATTTTGCAGGATTCACATTTTGGATTGTTATACTGATCCTCTTGGTTGGAAGGATAAGACAAGAAAATCTGTGAATGCTACAGATTGTTCTCCCCAAATTTCACTTCCTACTACTTCTTTTAAAACCGTGAAGGATGTGGATAAGTTGTTTTCGGTAATCACTGAATTGGGTAGAGGTATTGCAGATAAATTGTTATGTAGCTAAAGTTATTGTTATGCAGCTAAAGTTAGCGTATAATTTGTCTTGTTTATTTTACTAAGTAAACGTTTTTGCATCAGTTGATGGATTTAATTCTTACGGTTTTTTTACAAAGCTATTTCTCTTTTGAATATATTTGTTATTCATATTCGTTCAGGTTTGGTTGGAGAAAATAAAGCCCGCTTCTGTGTTGCCATAGATTCGGTAAGTACTCATTATGTGAATGTCAAAATAAGATAAAAGATATACAAAGCAAATACCATGGCCACGACTTTAAATGAAGTTAATTTAGTTTGATGGTGTCTTGGGAATGAATATTCTTTGTGCCTCAAATCTGGACATGTTGCATGAATAAGTTCCTGAATACTTTTTTATTGAAACTTAAGAGAATTCTTTTTTTTCTTTTGTTTCATTTCCCCGCTAATGGAAATAAATAACCTTGGAACAAGCACAGCTATTCTTGAAATGGCCATAAAAGCATTTTATCTATGACTTCTATACCAATTTTGAATAATAGGTTCTCATTTCACTGCATGGAGTCTGTGGGCTTACCTTCTAAGATTTATACTGCTTCAATAGTTATTAATTCAGCTGATAGGAACTTGTTAACTTTGGCCACATCAAAGGGTGACATGGACTTTAGAGCTCTTGGATATTTTAATATTCTATTCAGTTCGTTTTGCATGGTAATCTTAGCTACAAGATGATTTGAATTCTAAAGTTGGCTTCCTGAAAGTTAAAAAGGCGTGGGAAAAACAGGAAAATCATGGATGGAATGCATCAATTTATCTTGTTCTTTAAATTTTTCTTGGAAATAAATGAACTGTTAAGCAGTTATATAGCTATTGTATTAAAACCTTTTTTCCCAGTAGTCTGTATCTAATAGTCTAACCTGTTTGTGTGCGTACGTTTTCCTTTTACTCCTAATTTCTTGTGCAAGAAGATTATACAGTGACTTCCAGAGTGAACTTTAACATGTCATTAAGAAAAACAAAGTACTTCCTGCTTAAGGATTTGTGGAATATTCTATTTAAAGACTTTATGGTTTGTTGGTTTCTCTTGTATTATTAGTTTGTGTACTTGTAAATTGTAATCCTAATATGAATTCTTGTCGGATTTGATCAGCTTAGTGTACTGTTGAGGCATGCATCTTTGCAGTCAGTTGCAGGACTTCTTAGTGATCTGCGTGGCCATGGTATTCCCTCCTGAACTATTTTAGTGAAGTTTATTTCATTGTATTGTGTAATCAGGTGTTATTTAGTTGAGTAAATTTTTAACACTGTCTGAACAAGTGGGATAGTTGATTATTTCAGCAACTAAAATTTATGGCGTGGATTGACTTGATGCATCAACGATTTCTTCATTACACTGGTTTCTGTCCTATTGTTGCAGATCAAGTTTCAAATATTTTTGGATTATTGCATTCTGACCTTCATGAGGAGAGGGCTGTGGCTGCTCTCGAGTACATGTCCTCCATGGTGGCCAGTGTGGACCCATATCATCATTCTGCAGATGGTCAGAAAGGATTTTTAGGCGATTCCTTTTCTCAGCAAAACCTTACCAAGGGAAAGTTTAATGTCAGGTCCAAACGTAGAAATGGACGAGTTAGAGTAACGGTGATCTCTTTCTTCCTGTTTAGAAGCTATCCGGAATGACAATTTTACAAGTTTGATTCACTGATATAATATCTCTCTTCTTTTATCCAGTGTGAAGAACTTAAAGTTGAGCCTGGAGGAATCAGCTTTGCGTCTGTTTCATCAGTGGATGGAACAGCCATTGCGGGCCTACTGCCAAAGGTTAGTCTATTGTTTCCTGTAGATGGAAAAGTGGTACCATGATGTTATGTCCGTGTCACTAGAAGCAAAAGCCGTAGTACTAACAACCTGTTTGTAATTAGGTATTTTAATTTTGAAAGCAAAGTGTGTGGTGGTGTCATTTTTGTCCCTGAAAGCAGAATACATGTGTATAATTTCAATTATCACGTACACAGACGTGTCACATAGGTATAGACATTAACTTTAATGGAAGAAATGCATATACATGCCAAGGACTTTGTACACCTACTCGAAACAGAGGATATGTTATATACATAACTAAAGTCAGAAAAAACCTATTTGGAAACTACCAGAAGTGACCAAGTGACAAATGCGTTGTGATATGGAGTTGCTTCCCTTTTGTTGATTGTAAATAAATAATACTAAGAATCCTGATGTGTTTTAATAGGTACAATTCAATCTCCAGCTGTCAGAGAAGGAGAGAATTGATAGGTCAAATGTTGTGCTTCCTTTTGAACACCAGGGTATGAAATTGATCTGTATTTGTTCATTTTTTTACATCGTTTCGGTTATATATAAATTCTTATACTTAAGCTCTTTATTCTTTAAGGAAACGGTAGACCAATACAAATTTATGATGGTAGAAGATCCCTTGAAGAGAGCAACAGTGAGGCAAATCCCATTTCAAGTGGTAAAAAGGAGGATTCTGCCATGGGTGAGATTATATATTTTCGTGATTCAGATGACGAGATGCCAGATTCTGATGAGGACCCGGATGACGATCTAGATATATGAATGCACTCTACTTGGTAACATGTGTGTGTATCCCCTAGTTGACTTGAAGGACAGATTAGGTTTTATGACAACAAAATGTGAAGGAAATGTCATTACTGTTTAGTTGAAGAGAAGTGAAATGCCATTACTGTTTAGTTGAAGAAAAGTGAAATGCTCAGTCTATCGTATTCCATCGTATTGTACAGCCAACTGGAACTTGACTAAAGGGCCTTTTGGATATAACTTAATCAGGACTCCTTCTTCCTGCACCTCCATACATAATCTGAAAGATGTTTTCGGATTTTGAAGTGTTCTTTAGATTTATAAAATCCAGAAGTCTTTTTTAGATTGGAGATAAGTTTATGGATGATGTAATTTAGATATATTTTGGATTATATATTCTGGAAGGCAATCTCATATTTATTGTATTAATTAATCTAAAAGTTAATTACGAATTTAAATTTTTTTTTGGAATTATGTAATCTGAAATATTAAAGAAAGATATTTTAAATCGATAAATAAAAAATAGTTTTTCTCTCTAAAATTTCACTTAAAAGGGGGATGTAGGTAGTTTATGATTAGACAAATTAAGAAGTATACTAAAATACAACTCAACAGCTTGATTATGTAGTTCTTCTACACTTGTCCCTAAGATACTATGTATAAATTGACATGATTTATAATGAGGAAACTTTTTTTTTATAAAGATATATTTATACTTTACAAATTATAAACGCTTTATACATACTTCATGTTTTAAAAGTGTTATATATTGTTTATTTTCAAAAGTATAAAAATTCAAAATACTTAAATTCAAAATGATAAAATTAATAAAAATTATTTTCTCTATTATTTCTTAAAACTTTTAAATATATGTAGAAAATTTGTCTCAGGAAAGCAACACTAAACTTTTTTTTATGTGATGTATTCTAGATACATATTGACAAAGGAAGCAATAAAAAACAAGAAGCGACTTGTAATAAAGATTATTTTTCGCTTTCTCTTATCGTTGCTTTGTTCCTTTATCTTCAAAAGTTTTCTTTTGGTTTTTAATTCTCAAATTTGATTATTCTCTTAAAAATGATTATTTTTAATTAGGGTGTAATTTTGATTTTTTTTTATTTAATATAACCGTGAAATTTATTTAATAAAATTCACCTACATAAAATTATGAAATCCAATTAATGTTCGAGAAAGGGTCATAAATACATGGTTGAATGGCTTAAAAAATAGTCTTATCCCAGTCAAAAGAGGATTTTTTAATTTTTTTTCTAGTTTCTAAATGTCCCCAATATTCACTTTTCATGTATTTAGTTAAATTTCATACCACTGGTATCAATCTTGAATCAATAAAAAATAATCAAAACAATGATTCAAAATAGAAAAAAAAAATCAGTGTTTAAATTTACATCATTAACTTAATTTTGATAGTTAAAGTAATAAAACAAAAGTTCTTTTTGAAAATAAAAAACAAAATATTTTAAAAAATATTAGAAATATATTTTAATTGCATATAAAAAAACTACTCCAATAATTACATATTTTAATTGCATATTTTAACCCATTAAAAATTATTTTAATTACACTTTCTCGTGCCATCCGTCAGCAGCTCCAAGATATTTATTTTTCTGCATATTTTATTCCTTTAAAATATTCCAAAAAATATCAGTTACCAAACTCATAGGATAACCGCGATGGTTGGGTCTCTAACTTGTCACTGTCGCAAGAAACTCCATAACAAACTTCATTCAAACACTTTTCTCCAATCCAGAGACTCTTCTGTGAACACCCAAATGTTTGATCGCACTTGAAAATTAAGATTCCGCGGAGATGGACGAAACCGCCCCCAAGCCTGATTGGCTCAGCAACCGCGCAAAGGTAGCCGGAGAGAGAACCGATGACTTCGGCAATGAGGATGACGACGAGGAATTCGACGCCGATGACGAGGTTTGGAACATGCTCACACGGAGCTTCCGGCAGGCGCAGACGGTGCTGGACGAAAACCGTGCGTTGATCGAGGAAGTGAACAGAAACCACGAGTTGAAGAATCCTGACAGCATGGTGAAGAATGTCAGCCTCATGACTCAAATCCACGGCAACATCTCCAAGGTTCGCTCTATTTACTCCGATTTATCTGTGAGTTTCTCCAACATTGTTGGCCAGCGCCGCGTCGCCGCCGTGAACCACGGTAATCGCGATGGCGACCGTGAAGAGGATGAAGATGAGGCGGAAAACTCGGAGGACGATTCCTCTGAGCACGTGCAGGGGAAAGCGGAGTAACTATTTGTTACCTTATATATGTTATATTAGTGTTATTGTGCAATGGATCCTGGGGTAGGGTGATGTGCTATATATTGTTGTTGAGCTACTAGCTCACTGTCTAGAATTTTTGTTATCATGTGAAGTAGTTTGTGATATTTGAAATGGAGTGATTCGGTTTTTGTTAATATGAGTTTTACAGTGATTCTATTTGGAGAAAAGAAAATGAGCTGAGTTTGATCATTTTCTAGGTTTGTTTGTGGTGGAGGTGGTGACTTGAATATTGAGAACTCTGTCTTGTGTCCTCATTCCTGATTGTGTCTTATTGTTTTTCTTTGTTGTGAGGATGGTTGAATTGATGGATCCGGAATGCATAGAACTTGATATGAAGTATTTATTTGATTTTGATTTTTTGTTTGAAGGAGGCCCTGTGGAACTGAGAAGCAGGGAAGGGGAAAGGGAACAGGACAGGGATTGAACATGTGTTTCGGCTTTCACCATGATAAAGATTGTAAGGGCCAGTAATGTCAGCTACTAGCTTATTGTTTCATGTTTTTGTTATCATTCTTATTATTCTTTATTCCATTATGTTGATGATCCATATATAGTTCTTGAGGTTACTGGTTGATTATGTGGATATAAATTCAGATTTCGCCATCAAATAGGTAAGCAGAGCTTCAATGCAATCTAAAGTAGTTGTTTCTGGGAGGTTTCTGTGAACTGAATGATGGACTTTGTTTTAAATTATCTGTTTCTGAGCTTTAATTCCAAAACAATGTTTAAACTTTAATGATAGAAGATTTTTTCTTATCACATCTTGTACTGCTTATATTCTAATCCAGTTAGATGCATAGGATTGTAAAAAAAATTCAAACAAATCTTTAATTATTTCCATAATAACAGAGATTCTTCTTAGAGTCAACCATCTTTTTTATGGTTATATTTCTATGTTAAATAAGATTTTACCATAGCAAACTAGTAAAAGTTATGATATCTTCGAAGTTTAACATTCAGAGAATGTGATGATGAAAAATGTGCATAGTGTAGTATTGTTATTGTTAATTAGGTTATGGAGTTTTGGGAGAAGTCTATGGAAAAATGTATTCTTGACAAGCTTTAAGCAAAACTTGAAAGTGGATACGTGACAAAGTTTATGACAATCAAATAAACAATGAAGAAAGCTTTATGATTTAAAAGTCTTGATAATCTCGATGTCTAATTCAAAAAATATTAGATGATGTGTGATAGATAGATAAATAAATAAATATCGAAATTATAAGACTATATATTATCTAATACTTTTTTTATATATATATTATCAGAATTATTAAATAATATTCAAAGTATTTTATTATTTTATTAATTAATTATCTATTTGTGTAATATTAAATCATTTAATATTCATAAATATAATCTATGTTAAAAAATATTTAAAAATGTCACATTTAAAAAAAATAAAAAACATGACTAATTAACTATGTACCACGAACACTGATACGACACGAACACAAACAAGAAGATACGTATAATATTTAAAATGTAGGACACAGGGATACGGATCTATATATTATATAATTATGAATTATATAAATTGACAATAAAAATTTATGTACACAAGTATATTCCAGATTATTTTTTGGAGTAGAAAAATATTTTTTCATGACTTGTTCAAAAAAAATTGTTTCTTATTTTTATAATCATAATAAAAATTTATCCACTAAGTTTGAGTTTTTAGAAAATTAATGTATTTTTTCTTTTTAAAATTGTGTTATAACCGTACTAGAATTGTCAGAAATCCAACAAATACTTTTTGAATTGGACATTTAAATATATAAGTATTCAACACCATACGAATGTCCGTGTCCGATATAAGTATTCAACACGCTAGAGAAATGTATGAGATTCATAACTAATTAACCTAACACAATTCAAAGTTACGTGGGTTAAATTGAGTCTAAAAAAATAATATTAAAATTCAAATATATATATATATATATATATATATATATATATTGTAATTTAAAGTACACGGCGCTTTATAAATACTTGTCATAAGTATTCCTCCACGGACTTCATCTAAATTTGTATACTTAAACTTTATTTTTCCATATTGGTTTTAAAATCATACAAAATTTGTATGTTATCTTTATCTCTGTTTATATTTAACCTGTAACATCTCACAAAACATGAAAATGTTACAATTTTACTAAAAATAATACTTATCTACATTTTTTTTAAAAATTTATATAAATGAATAAGTATTACATGACAACTTAAAAAAAAGTCGAACACAACACTTTTTGTATGTTCATATTGAAGTTGTGGGTTATCGCACGAGTTTATTTCCGAATTTATTTAGAACTCGTTTGAAAATGTAACTTTAGCTTTAAAAAAAAAATTAGGATGTTTTTTTAATGATTTTAATGTTGATCAATATAGGATGTTTTTAATTTTAAAATGTGACTTTAGTGTAAATTAAAAAGAAAATTCAAAATTATGTTTATAAGCACAAGTTTACTGTAAATTTAAAAACACTAATTGTAGTTTCAAGTACGATTTCACCCAAATTAAAAAATATATAACTAAATCATTATTTGAAACACAAATTTTAAATGAATTTATTAAAATCATATTACAAATAAGACTTTAAAAAAAATTATAATTGAGAACAAAATATTTTTCGTAAAATAGTTTTTGAATCACGACTTATTTATTAACATAATTAATTCTCTTAAAAATTGTGCATATATGTAGTTTGTTAAGAAAATTGCACCATTTCTAAGTTTTTGTGAGTTTTTATCTTGTTATAGGTGTTATCGTGAGACTAAAAAGTTACTACAATATAATAATTAAGTTGTGTTACCTACATTATCATGATACTTTTTTAAGTCCTTTATAATGATTTCTAATTGTTTCCATTCAATCAACATATTAGAGATTTTAAATTAATTAGATATAAAATTAAATTATAGCGGTGCATCTCACATTTAAAAGATCTTAAGCTTAAATTGGATTTAGAAAGACAACTTTTTAATATGATAAGCCAATACTTATTCCTACTATAGAAACAAAGATTTATTAAATTATTATCATTTATAATTGTCGAATTATTCACAAATATTTATATTACATTCAACATATTTAATTATCATAATAAAATATAATGTATTAGAGATCAGATTGTTCTGGTTGTTGAGTTTTATGGGATTATACATGTTATGGAGGAAACTTAAAAAATGAGACTTACTAATGTCTTATTGGAATGTGATTATGCTTTGGTTTGTGTTGTGTTTATCGTTAGAACAAGTATTCCTTGTATGCTTTGAAATCGATCAAATACTTGTTTTAATTAATATGGAAAAATCAGGTTTGGGATTACTCATATTTTTTGTGAAAGAAATACGTGTGATGATAAGTTGACTAATTTAAAATTTATTCATAGAAAATCATTTCATTGATATAATAGACTTCCAATCTAGTTTATTATTAGAATTCTTCATGAATATGTATACTCTATCTACGTTTTGTTAATAGGTGGGTTTTAACCTAATTCTCCCATATTTTTGTAATTTTAAAAAAAAAATTAATAATATTTTTTTTTTCATGTGATGACAGATGATTGTTGTTTCTTGAGGTTTCAACTTAGTTGAGATGTGAAGTTGTATAATGATTCCCAACATGAAAATATTTTTATAAAAAAAATCTAAATTATATATAGATATTCTTAATTTGAATTAGATTTACTATCTAAATACTAATAGAATTTATATTTTATTATTTTTTATGAATAATTTAATTTATATTTTAATTAAAATATTTGAACTTAATATTTTATCATTAAAATTAAGTTATGTAATTTGCTTTTTCTAATACATATCTTTTCCCACACATCCATGTCAATATTCCTAACGTTTGATAAGATTATTGAGATGTTATTGAAATGTATAGTAAAAGAAAGAACAATGCATAAATTAAAGCAATCTCTTTCTTCTTTACAGAGATAAAGTTAGCAGAAACAACATATTTAAATTTGTACTTGTTCCTTATGAAGATTGTATGAGTATAAATTCAAACTTAGGGTCGAAGCCATTCCCAGTGAGTTTCAAAAGCTGGTGCACCTTTCTTTTCTGTGTGTCTCCCCTCAAATTGACATTATCCAAAACAACAATGGCCACCACAATCAGACACCCTTCTCATAAGTCTAAAGAGCACTTCAAAGTCTGTTTCTGTTTCAGGAGAATGTTTAGGCTCAAAGTGGCTGAACCCCCAGATGAAATCAAGACTATTTTTGAAGAGTATTCACATAATGGAGTGATGAGCATGGATAATATGTGCAATTTCTTGGTTGAATATCAAGGAGAAGAAGAGGAAGGTATCACCACACGTGCTCAGACCATTTTTGACAGTCTCAAGCATCATCACAACATATTTCAAAGGAGAGGCTTTCATGTTGATGCCTTCTTCCGTTACCTCTTAAGTGACCTTAATGGTCCCCTTACTCAGGTATTTTTCATGCTCTTCAAATGATGATCTTATATCGTATCAGACTAGGACACTTCTTTTAAATGACATGTCAGTGTCGGACATATGTATTAGACACGACACTCGTAGGATACGTAATGGTAAAATGTTGTTGGATTTCTGATAATTCTAACACAACTATCACTACAAGAAAATTATGAAATAGAAATCAATTTGTATAAATTATGAAATAGAAACCAAAATAATTAGTTGCAATAGTAACTAAATTAGAGACCATTTTAGAAACTAAAAAGAAATTTGGTTTTTAAATTAGTTTCTATTATTTTCTAGTATTGTTAAATAGTTTCTAAATTGGTATATAATTAGCAACCAAGGTTTTTGCTACCAAATTTAGAAACTAAATAATTGGTAGTAAAAACCTTGGTTGCTAATTAGATACCAATTTAGAAACTATTTAACAATAATAGAAAATAATATAAATTAATTTATAAACCAATTTTTTTTTAAAGTTTCTAAAATGCTCTCTATTTTAGTTCTTATTGTAATTAATTATTTTGGTATCTAAAAATTTGTTTCTATTTCATGATTTTCTTGTAGTGTATATACGTATTTCTGTATCTGTGTTCTATCAGTGTATGTCTGTATCGTATCAGTGTCTGTGTGTTACATAATTTATATCTTTGAAGTTTTCTGATAGTGGTGTGTGTTTGATCTGCAGGTGCAGCATGACATGAATGCTCCTTTGGCTCATTATTTCTTGTACACAGGGCACAACTCCTATTTAACTGGAAATCAAGTTAGCAGTGCTAGCAGCACTTCTGCGATAATAAAGGCATTGAAGAAAGGAGTGAGAGTAATTGAGCTAGATTTATGGCCAAATTCCAGAGGCGACGATGTGCTAGTTCATCATGGAGGGTATGAATTTATATAACTTTCACTACTATATTTTTGCTTCATTTTTCTACCATTGGCTACACAAATTCTGCAATGTTAGATCTTCACATTTAATACTATTGTTTTCATCAAAATGTTTACCTAATCATTGTCCTACTCCTAAGGTAAAGGATATTATTAGCTTTCTACCTAAACACATGAAGATACCCTAACAAAGTTTAAAAAATAAAAATTAATGATTTAAGACTACTTTTTAGGGTTTTCTTTTTGCTTACCAGCTAAGAGTATTAGGCAATTGATATATCTGTTTTTTTTTTATATCAGTTACATTTTTTCTGATGTTTTAGGTATCTTTATATTCTTCCCTTATTCACTCATGTATGAATGAATCCAATAATATTGATCTCTCTTTTTTTCCCTATGTTTTATCCCATTAATTTATTGATATAAAAAACACTAAAAAGTATTGAAACTATTGAAAAATCATTAAATAAAAATTAATTTTAAAGACACAAAATAAATTGAATAAATTAGATATTTTTTAAAAAGTAAAAAAATTATTGGTATCTAAATTAATTTCTATTATTGATAAATAGTTTATAAATTAGTATATAATTAGTTATCAATATTTTAACTACCAATTATTTATATTATAAAGTTGGTAGCTAATCCTAATAACTAATTAGATACAAATTTAGCAACTAATTATTTTTTGTTTCTAAAATTAATTTTTATTTGATGATTTTCTTGTGAGTTAATCTTATAAATTTGTTTAGACAAATTTCTCATAAATGATTTAAAAAAACCTAAATAATTGTTTATAAGTTTAAATTAGTTTATACACGAATTTTAAAAAATTATATGAGAAACCTTATGCATAAGAAAGCTTTATGTGAAAAGCTCAATTTACTTTGTTTCATGTTTATAATTTATTTATTAGCGGCTTGTGTTGGCTAATAGTCATTGTTAATATGAAAATTATGAGAAATTAAATAAAGTCAACGCTTTGACATTGGCATTTCACATAGTTGATGCTAAATTAATTTTAAAACATTAATGAATAGATGTGAGGCTTGACTAATGCTAGTTTTATATATTTAAAAAATAAACTTATTTTGTTTGCTAATATATATATATATATATATATATATATATATATATATATATATATATATATATATATATATAAAAAAAAAAAATAAATATATAAAAAAATAAAAAAAAAAAAAAAAAAAAAAATAAAAAAAAAAAAAAGTACCATTAAGAATCATTTAAAGAGTAATAATCCATTTTGTAATAGCTTAACTCCCAACATATAAATATATGGTAAAACTCAAATACTTATTTATTTACCAATAT
>Ga0123342_1000730_pt1 | contig 53552 bp, 20 predicted proteins | sample Turbeawhitnodule_FD_89960 | JGI IMG/M metagenome (GOLD analysis project Ga0123342, IMG submission 89960) | Root nodule microbial communities of legume samples collected from Mexico - Turtle bean Mexico white nodule | ecosystem: Host-associated > Plants > Roots > Nodule | place: Mexico: Nepantla...
GTGCCGAAGGGTAAGCAGAAGAAAGAGAAGGATCCCAGTTCATCACCCAGACACCTGCCCGACCGAAGGAAGGAGAAGAAGACTTCAACAGTTCTCTAGGTCCCATCTCCCTAGCAGGAACATATTTATTATAAATAATTTAAAGCATAAATATAAATAATTTTATCATATATAATAACTTACGATAATAAGATAGTATAAACTACTTTATATCATTTTTTATTTAATTAAAATTTTATCGCATATATTATTATATCTTTATAAATGAATTTAAATTTAAATTTTATTTAAATTATTAATTTTTTGCATAGAAACAACTGTATAGCAATAATTTTTTGTTATCAGCGGATAACAGTAATCTATAATAATTAATATTAAAAAAAAATTGCTGATAAAAAAATGAGGTTTCTTATAATCACATTTTACATATTTTGTGATGAAGTTTTAACCTTTTTAATACAATCAATTTTATTAGTTTTGTTATTCATAAGTTGGACAAATCAAATTAATGTACTATTGGAATTGTGTCGGTGTGTGGATAGAGTGTCCAATAAGGATACGTCGTTAGTTTTGAAATATTTGTACCCCAAACAAACCTTAACTAGATTAATTTAGTTTAAATTTATTTTAAAAATAAGTATATTAAATATAACCCTTTTATTTATTAATAGAAAAAACACCATTCATATTTTTTTTATTATTATATGTATTTATTTGTATCTATAAAATATGTTTTATTATATTTATTTAAATGAAGTATAAATATATGTATATTCATATCTTTAAAATATCAAACTATATATACTTTAAAGAAAAAAAAACATCAAATTCTTCTTTAAAATATTGATATTAGAGATATTTTCCGCCTATTATTCAATAGAAATAATTTTTTATTAATGCATATCTTCATTAATTAAAAATTAAAATTTTTATTTATTATTTTTTATTTGCGTATTCTTATCAAGATTAAAAAAATATAAAATGTAAAACGAGCTATCATATTACTGAGTATTATAATTTATTTGATTTTAATAAAAAAATAAAAATCGAATTACAAACTGAAATAAATAAATAAAATAACAAAAAGCATAATGAAGTGGAAGTAAAAAAAACAGAGAGGCACAAACTTTTAACAGGAGAAACAGAAAAGTTAGATAGTCTATATATATATATATATATATATATATATATATATATATTTATATATATAATTTTGTTTTGTAGGATACTTATGATTCGTAAAATCAGTTTTCAAAACAAAATAAAACTATAATATAATTTTTAAGATTAGTTATAAAGAAAATTTATTTTTATAGATAGATATAATATATTCGTATTTACAAAATAAATTATAGATTTATACTTTTAATATAATTATGTGAATAAATACATATAATAATTATGTATTTCAAATAAATACATATCTATTTAAATATTTTTAAATGCGGAATAAAAATCATTTTAAAATTTTAAAACAATTAAACTTTTAAGAAATTAAATTATTTTGAAATAGGGTTCAATGTTTATGCTAAACTTATAATTGTTTTACCTCTATGTGATTTTCTTAAACCTTATTTTTTTAAAGTTTTATTTTTTTTGAATAATATTGAGTCTAAAGATCTTAGAAATGAGAATTTTTCTTAATCTTCGAAATAATTTTTTATATTATCACCCTTACTCTTTTGAATTTTGAAAGAATTATTTCTATTATATATCAATAACACTTTGTAACGACTATTTTAGTAGATACAATTAATTAATTACTGATTTTACTTTTATTAACATATTTAGTTTTATTATTTTATTTTAAACTTTAATTATTTTAAAAAATAATAGAAATTTAAGTAAAACTTCATAAATATTTTATTAATGCAATTTATTTTTTTATAAAATTAGTAAATTTAAAATTTTATTTTATTAATATTAATGGTTAAATTATATTTTTTTTTCTTAAAAATTTAGAGAATTTGGATCTTTATAGTACTTAAAATTTGACAATAATTTGAATAAAGGACAAATTGTATGTAAACTAATATTTAAAATTAAATAAAATATTATTATTCACTTACTTATATTAATAACATAAATTTATAATTTATTTTAATAAATATGAATATATTATATTTATATATAAAATTGATTCTTCTTTATAACTGTTTTAAATAATGATATTACAGTTTAGTTTTGTTTTGAAAGTGCTTTTCCAATGAGTAAGTATCTTTCCAAACAAAATTATGTCTTTTTTTCTTCTACTTTCATTATGTCTTTTTTTTTACTTTTATTTATTTATTTCACGTTATAGTTCGATTTTTATTTTTCTTATGAAAATCAAATAAATTATAATAATATGATAGCTAATTACTTTTTTTAATCTTGATAAAAATAAGTAAATAAAAGAATAATAAATAAAATTTGTAATTTTTAAAATTAAAAAAATTATGAATAATATCTTTTATATAATTTAATTATTATTATAATTTAATTAATGAAGATATTCGTTAATAACAATTTTATTTATTTTGAATAATACGCAAACATCTCCTATATCAATTTTTGTCTTTATTTAGTTTTTTTTTTTTAAATTATGTTTTTTTAAATTTTAAACATATATAGATAGATAATTTGATATTTAAAATATATTAATATACATATATTTATATTTCATTTAAATGAATATATATACATATGATAATAATAAAATTAAAAAAAATTGTAGATACACATGCTTAAGAGCGCCAATGTATCCGCTAATATTATTGTTAATATAAAATTTTAGTTTATATAGTTTTAAAAATCAATAAATTTAAAATTCGTTTTAATAAATATATATATATATATAATAATGATAAAAATAGAAAATAAGAAATACATGTAAATACAATGTTTATTTCATTTTGTGATTGATACATGTTTATTTCATTTTGTGAAATGTGTCAGTCAAGTACAAAGTTTGTATCACGGGTTCTTTATAGTCCATTAATATTTTTTCTCACGATAGGTACCTATAATGTATAACTTGGGTTTAGTTTTCTGTATTAGCAACATTGTTTTACCTAATTTTTAATGTAAACTAAGATTATTTTGGCATTTTTTCATTTTTAAATTTATTTTTGTATTTATTCTTCTCATTAAAAACGAGATGAGATATTTTGTTAACTATTTATATGATAACTCATAAATATATCATACCTTTCGTATATAATATTTAAAGTTTTATTATAGTAATCTTATTTTGTTTATAAAAATAATGTATTTTATTTACATGTTTATAAAATAATGAAAATATTTTAATCAAAATGTAATTATGTGAAGAAAATACATTGTTTTCTAATAAAATTAATAAAAATAGATTATTATAATAAAGTTTAAATATTATAAACAAATGGTCTCATATATTTATTCATGTGTTATCATAGAAAAAGTTAACAAAACTAAACCCAAGTTGTATACTACAGGTAAACAGAAAATTAAACATTGCATATACCTATCTTCTTTATTTTTTATTTTTATTATTATTATTATATATATATATTAAATAAACTATAAATTTCATATTTATTAATTTTTAAAAATAAATATAAACTGTAACAACGAAAAAAAATAAATAGAAGCAGTAGACCCCACATGCACGAAACTTTTCTTCTTTTTCTCTCTTCATCTCTCCCTCTTATATTCATTATCTCTTAAATTTCTCTTCAAATCTTCATCTATTTTAGAATCTAATCGGACCACGTTGTAGCTCAGAAGTTAAGGAACATTACCTTTTTCTATATGTAGGGAATTTAATAGTTCCTAGGATGAAAATGCCTAGGGTACTTGTTCTCAATTTTTCTCTTTTTTTGGGACTTAATATTTCTTGAGATGAAATTTCCTAGAGCACTTTTTTCCCTTTTCCTCCTGTATTGGGGACTTAATAGCTCTTGGAATGAAAATCCCTCGGGCATTTGTTCACCCTTTCCTTGTGTTCGGGGGACTTAATAATCCATGGGATGAAAAAACTTAAAGCACTCGCTCATCCTTTTCCTCGTGTGTTAGGGACTTAATAGTCTTTGAAATGAAAATCACTAAGACACTCATTTATCATTTTTCTCGTGTGTTGGGGACTTCATAGTCCTTGGGAAGAAAATCCATAAGGTACTCATTTGCCCTATTCCTTGTGTGTTGGAGACTTAATAGTCATTTGGGTGAAAATCCCTAGGGTAGTTCGCCCTTTTCCTCAAGTATTAAAGACTTGATAATCCTTGGGATGAAAATATCTAAGGTACTCATTTTCCTTTTTTTCTCGTGTGTTGAGGACTTAATAGTCCTTAGGGTAAAAATCCCTAGAACACTGATTTGTGTTTTTCTTTTTTGTCAAATTTTTGAAACTAAGAATAATAATTCTTAAGTATTTTTGGTAATAAAAATTTGAGAAGATCGAAAAATATATGCACATAACCCAATTTATAAAAAATTTATTTTATAATTTTTATTGACTATTTATTATTTTATTAAGGCTATATATGTATGTATTTAGCACAGAAATAATATTTATAATTTTTTTATCATAATAAAATAATTAAAAAAAATATTTTGTGATTTTTCAATTATATTTTATAATAAATGCCTAAACAAATTAATTATTGAGTGAAGAAAACTAACATGAATAATTAAAAGGAAAAAGTATTTATTTTGAAATTTGAGAATAAACTCTCTTTTCGTAACAAAACCTTTCTTTTATTAAAATGAATAATAATAGAAATATAGTAAATGACATTAGCACACTTGATATGATTAAAACTTCTACATTTATATTTAATATGACTAAAACTCTGCGTGTAAAAAAAAAAAGACAATCATGATGGCGATAATATGTGTGTAACCAAATGTGAAATTTATTTAATTATATATTGAAGAGAGAAGTAAATCTTGTGTGTACCATATTTTATAAAAACATAAAACACGTGGATAAATGTATATGAATAAATAAGAGTAATAGAAGGATAGTTTAGAAATATTTTCATGATAATAAATTTTAATTAAAATATGATATATCAATATTTAATGTGATAGCTAGGAGAATAGAAAATGAAATCACACAATTTTATAATTAAGTGATATCGTACTAATTATTGTGCTTCTTCGTAATAAAGAGATATGATGATCTATTATTTTGTTAGAGTATAAAGTGTGTTATGTTTTTCCAATGTCTTACCAAACCTATTTATAGCTACTCATTCTCTTGAACTTTATAACTCTTTTGCTAAAATTAAGGTCCACTTTTTTATTATATATATTTTTCCTTGTGAATATTTAAGATGGTGAGCCTTATCTTAAAATGAATGTTGATAGACAAAAAAAGACGTACCCTGATTCAGTTTGTTAATTTGTGTCCTTTCATGGAATGAAGAAAAGCTTGGTAATGATGTAAAAAATGGTTACTATTAGTTGTTTGGAGTTTATAAAAATGTGTAGAAGCAAAAGCAGATCGTCCTATCACCCCCCCACCAGCTTATCGTATTGGACCCCATTGATAAGATAAGCCCTCTCCCTCTTTTCTTTAATCTCAAATCTCAACGTACACTTCTATTATTCCCAACCCTCTCTCTCCCATTTTCAAACATCATCAACGTTCATTTTAAATATTTAATCATACTTTAAAAACATACAAAAATCAAATTAAACTATTTAAACATCCATATACGTATATTTTTCTACTTTTAGTTTTCAATGGATCTCACTTGTTTCATGCCTTAACTGCTGAAATCTTAGTCTTTAAACTTTATGTGTCAATTTTATATTTTATTAAAAAGCATATAAATCTGATATTGTTAACCAAAAAAAAATACCATTAAATTGATGATTTGCGTGGCTAATTAATTGAGTGCAAGATTTTTGACACAGGAATAGTAATTAAGGATGATAATGGTATGGGAAAAGAAGAGAATTAGGAGAGTTAAAACTAAAAACACGTGGCTTGATCTGGCACTATATAAGCAGAGTTACTCTCTTTTTTTCGTGTCCATCGTCACAGCTGCCTCTGCTTCCTATTCATTTCATTGCTCTCTCTCTCTCTGTTGCGTGGTTTGTTTCTTTGTGTTCAGATCACGGTGCTGGTGCAGTGGAAGAAGAAGAAGAAGGAAGAAGAAGAAGAAGAAGAGGGTGAATTGCTGTATGTCAGTGTACTGTGCTGAGACCTATTGGGGTGGCGGAATCGGTGAGATAGCGAATCCTCTGCAATGGCCTCAGCTTCGCAAAAGGCGACGCCACCACCACCGCCGTCGCCGTCCTCTTCTTGTTGTTCCGCCGCCGCCGACTCCGCCGCCATTCCCCGCGCCGCCGCCACGCCGCAAGACTGGACCGCCGCCACCGACGTCCCTCTCATTCGTCCCGTCGATTCCTCCACAAATGCCTCTCCTGCCAAGGGTACCTATCATAACATCTTTTCACTTCTGTTTCTCTCTTTTTTACGTCACATCAAATCGAATACCTCAATTGCATACAAAAATTAAAATAAAAGAAAATGTTTAGTTATTTATTTGCAAGAACAAGAATAAGCCTTAAGCTCCTCTCTCAGTGCCTAGAGATCATTCATTTTAACCTCTACGTATATTTTTTTGAACTCGTTTAACAGACAAAAACGTAGAATTGTGGGGTTCAGGTATGAAGAACCACGAGTAATTAAAAACAATATGCTTCACTTCATGCTGTTATGTTTGTGTGCGTATGATGATTGTATGTGAAATGATATCTGGTTAATGATTGTGTGCTTGTGTGTATTTATCCTCGTATGCTTTTATTCATGGAAATGATAATATAGGTATAACCATACTCTCGAGTTGAGAACACGAAACAGAAGTGAGAATGGGAGAACATGAATATCGGTCATCTGGTTCTGTTTTTGGGATTTTAGTTTTTCAGAACTTAATCAACTTTGGATGAGGTATTGATTGTTGAGTGGTGGCAATTTGTTTAGAGAACATTTTTTGGAACTAACAAGTAAAAAAGGAAATCAAACAGGTCTTATATTCTTACTTTCCAATTATTTTTGCAAGTTCTTGAATGTAGGTTCTGCTTGCTTTCGCATTTTTTAAATATTAGCTAAACTATGTTACTATTTTTGTTGTAATGTTGCATAGGAGTCACTGCAATGACAAGGCCCCAATCCAGCCATCCTTTGGACCCTTTAACTGCTGCTGAAATATCTGTGGCCGTGGCAACTGTGAGGGCCGCTGGAGCTACTCCTGAGGTTGTCAGCTACACTATGATTTTTTTTATTATTATCTGTTTTATTCTTTGTTTAAGTGGAAGTTGGATGGTGCTGGGAACAATTCAATGATTTCAACTAGTGATTACTTATGATGTTTCATCTTCTGAATTGTATTATATATCTTGCAGCTTAGAGATAGTATGCGCTTCATTGAAGTAGTTTTACTGGAGCCCGATAAAAATGTTGTTGCACTAGCAGATGCATATTTCTTTCCACCTTTCCAACCATCATTACTTCCCAGAACTAGAGGAGGACCTCTAATTCCAACTAAACTCCCTCCAAGATGTGCTAGACTTGTTGTTTACAATAAGAAATCTAATGAGACTAGTATATGGATTGTTGAGCTGTCACAAGTACATGCAGTAACTCGAGGTGGCCATCACCGAGGAAAAGTAATTGCTTCACATGTTGTTCCTGATGTTCAACCTCCAATGGTATGTTGGTCTTTTCCTTGTGACTTCTGATTCCTTTTCTAACCATTGTGTAGTACTTTAGTGTTTTTAAATAATTTTACCCCTTAATGATGGTTTAAACTTTGGCAGACATTTTTGGAACCGGTCACTGAATGTGTTGTATAAATAGCAGTCTCTATAGCTGGTTGGCTTGCTTTTACTATGTGTTTATGAATGAGACTATAATAGTTTCCTATACGAATAGTGAATAACAAATCTGATTACAAAATTAAATTTAACCAAAACATGTTTTTAGTATTTCTACATCTGTCACACAAATTTTGTTGGGTAGTCTGTCTTGATCAGGAAAAGAATTTAATCCAAAGTTTTTTCAAGTCTGTATATCTTTCATGTATTGGTTTTGTCAACCCTACAAGCTGCAAATTAAATGGACAAGACTGCATGTCACCTCTTTGCGATGAGTGGGAAACAATAATGATTGGTTTAGTGTATTGGTAAAGTCTAAATCTGAAATTGGATTTCCAAGCTTTGTTATACAAGATAATCAGAAGTGTAAAGTTTTTGAAAAGCTGTTAAGTGACTTACCTCTACGCATATGTCCAAATTTGTCAAGCTGCTGCAGTTCTAATATTCTACAATTCTCAATTCCATAAAATTCTCTCTGTATTCAGGATGCTGAGGAATATGCAGAATGTGAGGCTGTAGTCAAAAGTTTTCCCCCATTTATAGAGGCTATGAAGAAAAGGGGTATTGAAGACATGGACCTTGTAATGGTCGATCCCTGGTAATTTTAGTTGGATATTCATTACTGATGGATCTCTTTTCTGGAGACATTATTATCTTTCCCTTTGCATTTTTTGTATTGAAACTTTGTTCTGCATAACTCTGTCGCAGGTGTGTTGGTTATTATAGTGAAGCAGATGCTCCTGGGAGACGACTTGCCAAACCCCTCCTATTTTGTCAATCTGAGAGTGACTGCCCCATGGAAAATGGCTACGCCCGCCCAGTTGAGGGCATCTATGTTCTAGTTGATATGCAAAACATGGTGGTGATAGAGTTTGAGGATCGTAAACTAGTTCCCCTTCCACCAGTTGATCCCTTGAGGAATTATACTCCTGGTGAAACCAGAGGTGGCTCTGATAGAAGTGATGTAAAACCGTTGCAAATTATTCAGCCCGAAGGTCCAAGCTTCCGTGTCAATGGGTATTTTGTTGAATGGCAGAAGGTAAACGCTAGGTTACTTTTTATTAATTTGTCATTGGAAATGTCAAGAGTTGATTCTTTGCAACTATAATTTGAAACTTGATATATATAACTTGTCTTTGTTCTTCCTCTATTAACAGTGGAATTTTCGTATTGGATTCACACCCAAAGAAGGTTTGGTTATATATTCTGTTGCATATGTTGATGGTAGTCATGGGCGAAGGCCTGTTGCTCATAGGATGAGTTTTGTGGAGATGGTTGTTCCCTATGGAGACCCGAACGAACCACATTATAGGAAAAATGCTTTTGATGCTGGGGAAGACGGCTTGGGAAAAAATGCACATTCCCTCAAGAAGGTTTTTAGAATGACATATTTCTCCTCTTGTTTCTTCTAATATGACATTGTACTCTCAGTGAATGGATTCCTTATAGTCTGAGCTCAATGTTTGTTGTTACAGGGATGTGATTGTTTAGGATACATCAAGTATTTTGATGCTCACTTCACTAATTTCACTGGTGGGGTGGAAACAATAGAAAATTGTGTATGTTTACATGAAGAGGATCACGGAATTCTCTGGAAGCATCAAGACTGGAGAACTGGCTTAGCAGAAGTCCGAAGATCTAGAAGACTTACTGTTTCTTTCATATGTACTGTGGCTAATTACGAGTATGGATTTTTTTGGCACTTTTATCAGGCAAGTAGAGTGTCATATCCTTTTTTAAGATAAACATGCTTACATCAATGCCATTTTAAATTATTGTTAAATTCACAAGCATCGAGTATCTGATGAATTATTGTAAGACTCTGCATCTCTATCCTTTCAGTTAATTAGCTAGTACTTTTGGTCGAACTGAACTTTCAGCTTTAAACATTTTTTATGTGGTTTACTTTTTCATGTATTATTTGTATATTCTCTTCAAAGTTTTATGTTATCCTCGTCATATGATATTTCTGGAAAATGATGGTGTGTGATTTTTCAGGATGGAAGGATTGAAGCTGAAGTCAAGCTAACTGGAATTCTTAGCCTAGGAGCCTTGCTGCCTGGAGAGTTTCGAAAATATGGAACCATGATTGCACCTGGTCTATATGCACCAGTTCATCAGCACTTTTTTGTTGCTCGTATGGACATGTCTGTTGATTCTAAACCAGGTGAAGCTTTGAATCAGGTAATTTTCATTGAATTACTAAATTTTACCTTACTGGGCTTAGGGGTGTTCAGAACAGAACTGAACAGAAAAAAAATAGCCGATAACTGATCTTAAAAACTAAAAACTAATTAAAATAAAATAAAAATAAATGATTTTTATTTTCAAAACCAAATGGTTTGATTTTCAGTTTGACACTTCTGAATCGATCTAAATTGAATCGAACAAAAATCAATTATTTAAATATTAGTATATTATTTATTACTTCAACCATATACTAGAGAATGATAGGAAAACCTGATATACCTAACTTGGTTTATGCTTATAAATATATGATGGTGGAGTAACATAATATGTTTAATATATGAATGAGGCGGAGGAAGAGTTGTCGTGTTGGTGCAAATGTTACATTATGAGCCTTGGGAGAGAAAAATACTAAAGCAAAATAAAAAATTATTGGAAGGAAACATGCAGAGGGGTGATTTTGATGTTTATGTTTTAAACTTCCTCCAAAATTGTATAGGTGTGTCCACGGGATTTATTAGGCTTATGAGAGGTAGATTTTGGAGATTATCTAGTAGTTATGCCACAATGTATTAACACAACATAAACACATTTGCTTTTTGTTTTTTCTTTGTTGTAAAACCATAGATACTCCTGTTGTCTTTATATTTATTTTGTTCTAGTTCCTTTGTTCATAAAAAAAGAAGAAGCTGTCAATGTGTAAATAAATTGTTTATTACTATATACAATGTTGAAAAAAACAAATATTTTTAGTTAGTGAAGTAACGAATGAGACTATTCATGATATAATATTAAGCCATCGTGTTAAAAAGATAAGACCGAATAAAAATTATACAATAAAACCACAAAACCGATCTAAACCAAACTACAAAAATTGGATCGATTTGGTTTGAATTCTCTTATGTTCAAACTGAACTGCATAATTTTTATGTTTGCTTCGGATGTATTTTTAAGCAAAAACCGAACCAAACCATACCACGAATATACCTAACTAACTGGGTAATGCTTTATCATTTTCTGTTCTGTCTATATTAATAAAAATTAGTTTATAATAAAATTAACTTCTATTTCATCCTTTAGTACTTGTTAAGTGTAGGTGAATCCAATAAAGTGGTCATTGCATACCTATTTTGATTAAAACATAGATAAATATTTTGACAGTCCTGGTCTAGTGAATTTTCCTCCTGCAGAAATATTTAAAGCATATTTAGTTCTCGCATAATGTTTCATCTTAAAGGAGTATCGATTATAATTTTACAGTAACTCATCAACATTTATAAACAAAACTCAAATTAAGTGCACCTTTTTTCATCATGATTTATGAAAACTTTTTAACTTTTTGTTTCATCCCACCCCCTACAAATTGCAAGTTTGTGACATTCCTGGCCTTTCCTTGGGTATTCAGATGCCAATTTTACTGTTATTTTAACGCTGAAATAATGGATATTTTCATGATTTATTTGCAATTTTTACTTGTGAACAGCTTTCTTATTCTCCAATAAACCAAGTATCATAATTCTTTTATTAAGTGCACACTCTTACTCTAACAAGATGTTTGGTAGGTTGTGGAGGTCAATATGAAAGTTGAGGAACCAGGTGAGAATAATGTTCATAACAATGCTTTCTATGCTGAAGAGACTTTGCTCAGATCTGAATTGGAAGCCATGCGTGATTGTAATTCTTTGACTGCTCGACATTGGATTGTAAGTCTTCTGTGGGTTATATAGCCAACTTCTGACTATTGGTGTTAAACTGTTGGTAATTTGATTGGTTTCTTCTGGAATTTGATTGCTCCACACTGGTAATTTTGCATTTTGTCAAACTGTTGAATACTTTTTTGCAATGATGAGAAATTATTGTTACACATAGCCTAAACAATCATATATAAGTCTTTTGAATTTCTTTTATTGGTTTCTTATGGAAGAAAACAATTTCAAATAGGTGTCTTTTCTACCTAATTCTGAAAATTCTTTATTTGGTTTTATCACCAGGAAAATGTTTATTCATTGTGGGTTGGCATCTTGTGTCCAACTTTCATTTAAAATCAGGGCTTTGTATATTATGTTAAAACATGGTTCTAACAGTTTTTGACTTTTTGAGTTAATTCTTTGATCGAGACCTGTTAATTTTTTTAATAATTCTTCAGGTAAGGAACACAAGAACATGCAATAGAACTGGCCAGTTGACAGGATACAAGCTGGTTCCTGGCTCGAACTGCTTACCATTGGCAGGCTCGGAAGCCAAGTTTTTAAGACGAGCTGCTTTCTTGAAGCATAATTTTTGGGTAACAACATATTCACGTAATGAGATGTTTCCTGGAGGAGAATTTCCAAATCAAAATCCGCGTGATCGTGAAGGACTAGCTACATGGGTTAAGCAGAACCGATCTTTGGAAGAAACTAATATAGTTCTTTGGTAACCTTCCCCCTTTTTCCACACACTCCTACTGGATTTCATGAAAGTATTCAGTTTAACAAAATTTGTAATGCTAAATCATTTAAAGTGGTATATTGAAGTGTCAAACTGCATCAAGAAATGACCTGTCAGTTTTTTTATTTATTGTTTTATTAAAATGTCAAAAATAAGTTTCTTCATATTCTTTTTCCCATTTACTTAAACATTCCACCCTTAATTTGTTTTCAAATTTTTTTCCCTTCAGACTAACTGTTATCTTCAGGTATGTATTTGGAATCACACATGTTCCTCGTTTGGAAGACTGGCCTGTTATGCCAGTAGAGCACATTGGTTTTATGCTCACGGTAATTACTTCATTCAGTTGGTTGTTTTTATTTACTTTTCTTGAGAACTCCAGTAGTTGGTTGTTTGCCAATCATTTTTGGTTACTTTATATGGTGGCTTGTTGATCCTATTTTGATTTTTTTTTACTATGTAATGTTATGCTTGAATGCGAAGAACTTTGAACAGCACTAGAATATCAGTAAATTTTTATTTGGTATTATTGTTCTGTTAAATGCTCGGTGGACCTCTTCTTTTCCATCAAATGAACTTAAGACCAGAAATGCGTTTTTTATTGTCTATGATTTTTTGGGTGTGTTGATCTAATTAACTTGTTCAAGCCACATATTTAATTGCATCTAGAAGTTTTCCATTTGTCTGATCTACAAAGCTCCCTTCTTTTGTGCAGCCTCATGGTTTCTTCAATTGTTCCCCTGCAGTAGATGTCCCACCTAATGCATGTGAAATGGATTCTAAAGATAATGAAATTAAGGATAATGGTTCTTCGAAGCCAATTCAGAATGGGTTAACGGCAAAGCTTTAGGAACTTGCCGACCAAAAGTTATGGGTATGGGCTGCTGTAAGAGAAACACACAAGTACTATTTTGACATCCCCTGAAATATGAAGTTGAGCACATTATATTTTCTAATCTAGAATATTGATTAAGCTATTGGCTAAAATCGTGATCTCGTTTATTTTGGTAATATTCGTTTGACAATTCTCATTTCAAATTTGACTTTAGATGCTTGTAATGAAACAGTGAATTCGACGATATTATTTGGTTTAAAATAAATGGTTCGATACTGGGTTTGGTAACAGGATTCAAGGTATATATAGTTGTATTGTGATTTCCTGTTCTTGTTCCCTTTTTACCGTGTAGTTCAAATTTATGATTTTTTATGCATTAGAAATATCTCTACATAATATTTGTAGAATATATATATAGAAGTTGAAATCTAAAATGTAATGTAAATTACATTTAGCATTCTATTTTATATGCCGTAAAAATCTTGTCATCGAATAGCTTTTACTATGAATTTATTCTCTTTTTGTCATCAATAAATTCTCTAAATCTTGTGCCTTTCACTTGTAAGTAAGTAACTCACTTCAAAATAATTTTAAAAAGTAAACTCATTGAATAATAATTTTGAATGAGTATTCCAATATAATGCATCACATAGTTTAAAACCACAAGTACCAGTCAATATATATTAGAGTACTTTTTTTTTACAAGTATTTTCATTAATCTTCCGTTAAAATAAATTAAAGTGATCTCTTATTATTATTATTTTAATATCAGCTTATATTGTCCTAGTAATTTCACTTCTTTACCCAATGACATTATGTTAAATCTATTTTACCTTTTTTATCTCAAATATAATTTACTTTGTACAAAAAAACGTAAAAAAAACACTAGTTTTATCGTATGTATTTCACAGTAAAAAAATTGTACGTTAAATAATCATTGCCTAATTTTTTAAACAACTTATTATCCAAAAAAATACCATCCTGGTCTGGCATCAATTGGGCAATTAAAGAAACTTTGGCAGAAATGAATGAAAACTTTTGTGAAGTACTTGCGTCGAACAAAAATAGGAAATCCGTTAAGCAGTTTCTCGTGATCGAAGACAAGAAAACACGCAACATAACTCCCACATGATTGTGTTTATATCCCTGTTATCATCCTTACATGCTATCAAGATCCAATATGGCTGAAACCTCTTCAAACCCGGCTTTAACATCTACTTCTACCACCACCCAAATTTTTCTGCTTCCTCCTTCTTTCCTCACATCTTCACGATGCCTATCCATTTCAAATTAGATGAAGAAAATTATTTAATTTGGAAACATGTTCTTGTTACATTACTTAGTCTTAATCTTACCAAATCTTGGATTCAGCCTCTATTCGTCCGCGGTTCTCCTCTGAAGCTAATGCATCAACCTCCACTCTCTTTGTTGCGTTTCTTTTATTCGATCAACAAGATCAAGTCATTGTTGTGTGACTTCTTGCATCTATGTCCTTGTCTCTTCTCACCAAGATGGTTGGACCTCTCTTCCTCCCATCAAATCTAGTTAAATCTGCAAACTCATTATGCTTCTCCAACTCGTGCCTGTGTTAAGAAACTTAAACTTGATCGCTCCATTTTTTGTCTTTCTTCCTGATATAAAGAAGACGGTTGACTCTTCGACTGCGGTTGGATGTCCATTCATTATTGAAGATTATTGAGGTCATTCTTGATGGCTTATCCGAATAATATGATGCCTTAATCACCTCCAGGATCGATTCCTACACAGTTGAAGAAGTTGAAGAACTTCTTTTAGTCCAAGAAAAAAGACTTTGAAAATTTTCGTTCTTCTCATGATCTTCTTCTTCAAGCTCAGACGACTTCTTTCTCCTCCTATTACTCTCACCTTAAGTCGTCTAACAATGTTCAAAGATATGCTCGTGGTTTTACGCGACCTCCGCTCACCAAACAACCTTCTCGCTTTGCTGGTGCAAGATCATCATAAACACCTTTATGGCATTCTTCCTCTCCTTTTTCAACCTCTACTTCCCCTTCCAAGATTCAATGTCAAATTTGTTGGAAGACTAGAAATTATGCCTCTAATTGCTGGTAAAGGTATGATCAGCCATCTAACTCTCAAATCACAGCTAATATATCTCAGCTTGTTCCTACAAGTGAAGACGATGAACCGTCCTTTTTTTTTCTCCTCCCACTTTTCCTGATTCTTTGTGGATAGTGGTGCTTCTCATCACTTCAGACATGATGATACCAATCTCACTGCCAAAACTTCATACAATGGTTACTAAGCATGTTGTTCTACAACATATATTGATCCAAATTCTCAATATACTTTTGCTCTTAATAAATTATTTCATGTTCCTCAAATCACTAAAAATCTTCTAAATGTATCTCAATTTGCACAAGATAATGTTGTATTCTTTGAATTTCATCCCCTCACCACTGTTTTGTCAAAATGCAGGATACAGAGGAGATAATTCTTCGTGGAACGTTTAGGAATGATTTATACGTGTTTTTTGATTTTGTTCTTGTCTCTGAACCTTCTACTAATGTATCATCTGTTTCGCCTGCAAACAATTCTTACACCTTATGGCATGCACGTTTCAAACATGCTAATGCCACTGTTATTCATCACATCATGCAACAATGCAATGTTACTTTTAATGCTAAACATACTTTTTGTGATTCATGCATTGTAGGAAAAGCTCATCAGTTACCTTTTCTTGATTCACACACTGTTTACACTGCACCCTTACAACTGATTTTTATTGGTATTTGGGGACTCTCTCCCATTCCTTCTTCTGATGGTTCATACTATTATATTGCCTTTTTTTTTTTATGTATATAGCAAATATACTTGGCTCTATCTATTACATCATAAATCTCAAGTTATCACTGTCTTTGAATCTTTCGAGAATTTTTCCGAAAAAAAAACTGGTTTCCAACTAAAATATATTCAAACCAACAATTCTAAAGAATTTCTTTGTTTAAAATCTTTTCTTGATGAACATCGTATTAATCATCGTCTAACATGTCCATATATACTCATTAGCAGAATGGATGTGTTAAACGAAAACATTGTCACATCACATACTTTGGTTTAACTCTTCTTCTTTCTCATGCTTCTTTTCCTCTAAAATATTGGGGAGAAGCTTTTACTATTATTGCTAATATCATTAACGTTTTACCATCATCTACCATTAACTTTGATAATCCTTATCATCTTCTTTTTCATAAATAACCTGATTATTCTTGTTACAAAACTTTGGGTTGTGCATCTTATCCTCTAATTCGACCTTTTAATAAAAATAAATTAAATTTCTTTCATCTGTTTGTTTCTTGGTTATAGTCCACACTACAAACGATATATTTGTTTGTCTATCCTTGGTAAGAAATACATTACACGCAATGTTGTTTTTAATGAATCTGTCTTTCCTTACTCAACATGTTTCTTACTGTCTAATATTGTCACTCCCATTCCTAGTCCCCTCTCTTGCATGCTACTTTATCTCAACCTTTTTTAACTGATATGTGACTCACTCCACACACATCTCCTTCACCTAATCCTCGTTCATTGTCTCCTCCCACCACCACATCATGCTACTACAGTTGCCTCATTGTCTATTCCTATACAGAATGATCATCATATGATCACAAAAGGTAAATGAGGTATTTTTAAACCATGTATTTTTTCCACTACAACTGAGCTTTTTGTTGTTCATACTACTTTCAAATAGTCTCTGCAAAACTCCAACTGGGCTGCCATGAAAGATGAATATGAAGCTCTGCTAACAATACTTGGTCGTTCCTAGTATTCAACAAATTGGTTGTAAATGGGTCCTTAAAAACAAATACAACGTTGATGGCTCTTTCCAACATCACAGAGCCAAACTTGTTGTTAAATGTTTTCACCAACATGCAGGCATTAACCACTGTGAAACAATTAGCCTTGTTGTTAAGCCAACAACTGTTCATGTTATTTTAACCCTAGCCTTATCCGGCAACTAGTCTGTCAATCAAATAGACATCAACAACGCCTTCCTTTATGTTGATCTCCAAGAAAGTGTTATATGCTTCAACCTCCATGAGTTCAAATTGATGCTTCCAGTCTGGTATGCAAACTTCATAAAGTGATCTATAAACTCAAACAAGCACCTCACTCTTGGTTCGAAAAGCTAAGTCATACTCTCTTTGCTTGACTTCTCTTCACTAAATCAGACTTTTCTCTCTTTATAAAATTTGAAAAAAATATTTAAATTATTTGTTCTAATTTATGTTGATAATATTTATGTTGGTGATATTCTCTCTGATTGGTTTGGGATAAGTGACTTCTCGCATGGGCGTGATTGAACTTGTCTGGGCGAGTTAGACGAAAACAGACCCAATGTCACTGAAGTGATATTGTCTAGGTAAAATTGGGTTTGCTTGGACGAGATCCTTTAGGTGCTTTTGGCGAGTGTTAGAGCGTTCTACCTTCTTTTATTAGTTTTTTTATTCTCTTTTTACCCTTTCATCTTCATTCTTCCTTAGAATTATGAAATTCACACAAATTTAGGAATAAATTATTCTTATTCAAATTATAATCACAAAATATATAAAAAGGTTTAAATTCATAAATTATGGATTATATTATAGTTATTTTATCAATTAATATCAATAAGTGTGTATATTATAATATGAAATATTATTAAAATATAAGTTTCTAAAACTACAAATAGATGGGCTTAAAGTGAAACAAAATTTGGACAGATGAAAATCTATTACAAAGATAACCTATGCTAAACTATATTCCAACTCCTAAACCGTTTAACACTTTCTCTATTCAGCAGATTCGTGTGATTGTTCCTTTCAACTAAGCACCCCAATATTTATGGTCCAGTTATCTTCATGGAAGCTCAATAAGCTAAAAATCTACTACAACAAAAATTAAATCAAAAGCCTATCATTATTGAATCAATTGATTAGACGGTCTATGCAAAATTTTCAATTGAAAACACAACTCTCAAACAAAATTATAAACAATAATAATAAATATAAATTATAAACAGTAATATATTCTTTGTATTCTTATATTTATTTAAAGTACTAAAATGTTTAGGGTTTAGAATATTTATTTCAAACTTATGTAAAAATATTATAATTTATTCATTATTATATTATTATTTGATGTTATTCATTATTTTGAAGTTTTTTTGACAATAATTTTTTAATATTATTTTCTTTTCAAAAATTATTTAAAAAATATTTGGATAAGTAGATATTACTCGATAAAAAATAATACACAAATTCTATACCAATTGAATATTAGAAAGGAATATATATCTGGGTTTGATCATTGGGCCACTCTGAGAGGTGGGTTGACATATTTTGGAAGGCTTATTATTACAAACCCAAAAATACTATTATCACACCCGCAACTTTTTAAGAATATTTTTTTACTAAATATTAGTGACAAAACATGTTTCAGTTAGATTAATGTGTGTGAATTAAAAATGGATAAATATTATTTTTTTGTATATTTTGAATTAATAAACTACAGAAACATATCTTCGCCGTGTACTAATAATATAAAAAAAAACAAGTTTTTGTGATCAATTTAATTTATAATACACAATAAAAACTTGTTTCTATAATATATTTTGATTCTATTTGTTTCTTCCATTATTCGTCAATGTCAATATTAACAATATCAATTATCAAAATTAATACTCACTCCTTAAGAATTACGTAAGGCATTATCATATGTAAACCATTATCAATATCAAAATCCACAGAAAATAAATGTTATAAAACTTGAATTAAAAATAGATAAATCTAAAACATTACCAAACTAAGTCAAATCAAACATAAAATAATACTCTTTATGTTCCTAAACGTAAAACACTTTGTTGTAATTTTATTGTCCATTTTTTTAAAAGACTTTTTTCCCTTAATTGTCCCTTGCATGAACTATTTTTACCAAGGCACCCTTTTTAATAATTTTAGCCTATTTATATACATAATAGATTTTATGAATTATATCGCTTTATAATGGGGATTAAAAAGGATGAGTAATTCAGTACTATTATTTTCTCTCTGTTTTCTTAATAAGTGTGAATTAATTTATAAATATCATATATTTAGGAGGAGAGTAGAACATAGGAGTTGATAACATCACCTATGGTGGGTTTCTTTTCTTCTAGTCTAATTTGGGAATTAGTTTATTTCCAAAGCGTTTTTTTATTGCACCTCCATAGTTGTGAAGAAAATAATATTTTACCCTTAATAAAAATAATAATTAATCCTAAATCAATACATCTGAAGAAAATAATATTTTATCATTGATAAAAATAATAAGTAATCCTAAATCAAAACATCTTTTATCTTCTTCCTCCCTTAAGCACCTAAGCATCCCTTAGTCACCCATTTTGACCTTAACTTTTCTTTGGAGGTTTTTGTTGTGATTTAGAGCATTTTAGAGCACTTGTGTAATCCTTGTTCAAAATTGAATTTGCATTGGAGGGTTACTACCTTTTTCATTAACAAGGTTTATTCTCAAGTTTCAAGATATATGTTGTTTTTACTATGGGGTGAACGCAAAACAAAAGCTAAGATGATTTTTTTTATTTTTTTTTACTTGTTATGTATTTTATAATAAAAAATATTCTTAAATCCATAAATACCTTTCATATTGTACAATCTAAAATACATATAATAAAACATATACATTAAGATTGTACAATCAGAAAGATATTGAAGATTCGAATATACCTTTTAGATTGTACAATTCAGAATGAATAAAGAAAACATTTGCATTAGACGTCTATCATTTTATTAATCTAAGGATCATGTTTTCTTACAAAAGAATGACTAGGATGAGAGGTGTTACATCTCAAGGTCATGGAAGACATAGACCTACAAAATTAGTTTGTAGAGGAGGTTGTCACGAAGTATGTGAGTGATGCTAATATGATGGAGGAACATGAAGACCGACTATTCAATAGGAAGGATTCCCTAAAGAACCTTCGCTTGAGCCAATTTTGGATTGTACAATCCATAATATAACTTTACAATTCAATTGTACAATCTGAAAAACTTTTCAGATATAATCCAGAAGGTATTATGGATTCAATAAGTCTTTTGAATTGTGCAATTTGTAATATAAAATTATATTATGTACAATCCAAAATAAAAAATTATATTACAAATTACACAATTCGAAATATAAAATAATATTTCATATTACCGAATGTAGAATATAACTTTATATTTTAAATTGTGTAATCTAAAATATATCAAATAAAAATATTATAATATGAGTTGTGTAATGTAATTACAAAATCTAAAAAAAAATGAAAAAACTTATCACAAACAAAACTAGCTACCTGACCACCAAGACCCACCACTGCAGCTAACCACCAAAACAACCAACGGTACAAGCTTCACCATTAACTTCATTCACCACCAACAACAAAATCCCATAACCTAATACTATTTACAGAAGAGTATTTTGGAATTAAAATAATTATGGGAGTGCAAGAAGAAGTTATGAGTTGCAAGAAGAAAGCACCTTTGTACGAGTGTGGGGTAAAATGGACTTATTGGATAAAGGATCCAAAAAGCTATGGCTAAACATCTCATCAATAGCCTTTAGAAGCTTACACCTTTTCTACTGTTTGTACAACTCTTTTGTACTATCTATCACCACCTTATATATTATGCATGCCAATTCTTTCCAGGATTTTAACCCAAGTTAAAAATATTTGTAAAATAATACTCGTGAATTGTTCAATCATAAAGAAAACAAAGCTTTAATATTAAAAAAAATAGAAAGATTAGAAGAATGAAATAATCACACCACGTTTCAATATTCAAAGGATAATTAAAAAAAGGATCAAATTTTTAAGATATTTAATCTTACATGAAATCAACTGATTTTATTTCTATTTATAAATTTAGAATTACATCATATAATTAACAATACAAATAAAAATGTAGAATTAATGACGTGAAGTAATTAAGAAGTTACTACCTCTTTGAACAAAGGTAATGATAAAAAGGACTTAAGAAGTTACTTTTTACTTTTTATATGTCTTCTAATGTTATTTTGTAGGAACTAAGAAATCTAACAAAAAAATTTGATTCTAGTAATATAGTTGTACAATTTCTTATTTTATCTACTTCTCTTTCCATCTAATACAATAAATACGGGCGTAAATTATATAAAAATTATTGTAAGTGTTTGGGGGTATGATAAGAACAAAATAAAAAGTGTGTCATTGAAATTCTAAATAGACAAATAAAAATGAAACTCTTTTTAAAACAAAATAAAAAAGTACAGATAACAACCTTCTTAGTTAAAGATGATAATGAATAGTTAGTTAGATGTGTTAATTTTTTCAAACATTTTAAGTTAGTTAGATCTCCATAACGACACTTAATTATCTTATTTTAAAACATCTATAAACTTTTAAAAAATATTTTTTAAATCACTATAAGAAAATTATTAAATATAAATTAATTTTAAAAATAAAAAATTAATAATTAATTACTATATTAATTAAATTAAATATTATTTTAAAAACTAAAAAAATTATTAATAATTAAAATAGTTTTTAAATATAATTTAGAAAATATAGTAACTAATTATTTTTTTCTCCAAAATTAGTTTTTCTTTAATAATTTACTTATAGTGAATTATAATGAATGATTTAAAAATATTCAAAAAGTATTTTAACAATATTTAAAAAAATATATTTAATTTCAAAACATTTTAAATTAAAATAGTTGTTTTTTAAATATTAACTATTGCATCTTGTCTGGATCATCATTCTTTATAAATTATTCAAGTTTCATTTCTTTTTTAACTTTTATATCATTCTTTATAAATTATTCAAGTTTCATTTCTTTTTTAACTTTTATATAATGTAATGTTTTTTGAGTTTCTCATTCTATATTTGGATTGAATAATAGAAATAAGTAATAATATCATTGAGTAATTAAACATGAGAAAGTTTATTTTAGAGGTTATGTCTAGGTTTTTTATTAACAAGCAAAAATAAATAAATGTGGTACACTTCAGAAGTTGTCTAATTGTTGTACAAAATAAAGAAACAAACATGTCTCTCACCAAACAAAACATAAATTCAAAATTTTGCCACCAACTACCTACACAAATAACACCAGTCAATAAACCCTACCACTCAAAGTTGTTACAAAAGCTACCACCCCTCAAAGAGACTAAGGATCAACTCGACCAACCTATAAATCATCAAAAGCTTTTAATCAAATGCATACATACCAGGGTTCTAGGAACCAATTAGAGAAGGAAAAGCCCACTGAAGATACTTTTGATGAAATCCAAGACCAAATCTTTATTGTGCCAAGGAAGAAAATTTCAGAATGATCAATCACTCCACCTTTAAAATTGAATTTATTCATATGTCTCCAGATCAACACAATACAAATGTTTCCCAAAATGAGATTAATAGATGTAGACGCATTGAGTAATTTAAACTGCATGAAATGTGAAACAGGAGTAAGAAGGTCTACCGAACCCACTCTGAACCACACATACCAAAGATTCCAAACTAGTCAAGAAACCCTGCAACCAAAAACATATGACTTTTCGACTCCTCTTTCACCATGCACAAGCAGCAAAGGTTACTCTCGATCACTACCCCACGTTTCTCCAAATTGACCTTAGTGACAATCTTGTTTTCAGTTACCCTCCAAGCTGTGACATGATAAGCTACCTCTGGGTTAATCTAGGGTTTTAAAGCATATCTTTAAAAGTTACACGTCATGGTCATCTTCTCAATAAGGAGACCTTCACTCTTTATGAATCATTCATTGAAAGAGTTTGAAAGAGACTTTGGGACAATTTCCTTTTAGAGATTTGATTTTATCTCATTGTGAATCTTATATTGATTTACTTACATTCAAGTGGTAATTATTTACTTCTACTTATCTTGAACTTATCGTTCAATTGGTGTGTTCTTCAACCTTTTAGTATCAATCAATCTTTTTCCAATTTATTTCAAATGTTCTTTTGTTTCTATATTTATCCTGCAAGCATTGTTAGTGTTCAAAAAATGGGTATGCATTCCACTTCTTAAACTTGAGTTTGATCCCTAATTTCTAATCGAATCTTAGTTTCCTTGGTTTACTTGAATATTATAGCTTATGTTCTTTGCATTTCCTTAATAAAATTCATGTGTTATTGGTTGTTTTCAAAACCTATTTCTAAACCAAACAAGTTCATCTAATAAAACTTGTATTTCTATTATCCAATTGGTTGAATATCATCAATATGACTCTAAGAAAACCTATGGAAATAAATATTTCATTTCATGTTTTTTAACTCTTTACATAATTTGGTATATCCAAATCTTTAAGATCCATTTATAGGTTGCATCATGGGTATCAAGATCAAGACACCCAATTATGGCATCTCGGATCAAGATTGATTTGAAGAAATGGATCTAATTCATAGGATGATTCTTCTTGCACCACCATATGTTCTTGTGGCACCCCATAATAAATGTGAAAATACCTTTTTGCCATTCAGTAAAATAAATAAATAAACCCTATTATGTTGTATTAAATCTTTTTCTTCTAATATTGTTTTGATTTGTAATTGTGTATGAGGTTGCGAAAGTTGCTGGAAATGGATGCCAAATAAACTAAATTTGAAGTGGAGAAAATAGGTTTGGAGGAGTGAGAGGTAACATCAACTCACTAGGAAGGAGTCTAGGGGAGACTACACAAAGAGTCTAGCACACATATTTATAGTGCTAGTTCAGTCCAAAAGAGAGTCAAAATTCAAAAGTAAACCCTAGATTTAGAAGAGCAATTGAGAGTGTGTCATGTGTCTAGTCACACCTCCCTTGCCTCTCCCATGCTTTCCTTGCGCCATCTTTGTGGTTCAACCCCTTTGGTGCGCCCTCCTTACTCCAAGACCAACCTAGAGTTTTCTTTTGGCTAACGGAAACCCAATTGAAACCTTGGGTAGGTTTAGAACCCTAACCCTAACCCTAATATATCATAAGTCAAAATATAAGACCAAAAATCTCACTCTACTTGGTTGAAATACATGTCCCAATTTATTTAAGAATTACGAACTCAAGTAAATATGATTTTACTCTAAAATTTTATTTATTTATTTTAAACTAAAGTTAGAACAAAAAATGATGATGACTTTTCCCTGCTAAAGTCAATTGAATTTCAGTCTTTTTTTAGTCTATGACCAAGGCTCTAGTATTCTTTTATGACATGGATGTTTCTCTGACATACTTTGCACTAACCTTCTTAGAGTTATTCTCTTCATTTGGCCTACTAAAAATAGACAAAAACCCATTTAAGCTCTTAATGTGCTAGTAAATCCCTGAACAAAGCTTTAGGTCTTCTTCCTTCTTATTTTATGATGTTGTGTCTTGATACGTTTCCATCATATAGTGTTGAAACAAACCTCATACAAAGTATAAGAAATCAAAGAAAAGATAAAGGTAATTTAGGATCGAAAAAAGAGTTAATACCTACTTTGGTTATTAAATTTGGCCAAACCTAGACAACCCTTCTTAAAGTCAACAACCCTACAAGTGGTCCACTAACAGGAAAACAAAATCTTCCCTCGACCTTTAAGGAATGGGTGTTAACCCTACCACTTGACTTTTAAAGGGTTACAATGTTTTAAATATTTGAGACAATTTCATTTTCCCCTCTTTTTGTTTTATATCGAAAATCTTTCATCTCATCCCTATTTCTTTTATTAAGATTCAGACGATCTAATCCTTATTAAATTTTTTGATAATAACAAATAATGAATATACTATTTACATATTATTTTATATGTGTTTTGTGCAAGTTGTAACTCACTAGACCGTCTAGTGGTCAATATCAGTGTTATACACTACAACAATTCATGCCTTTAATGATTAAATCTAGACACGTAACAAAGTCATAATCACAAATTTTTTCTAAAGCTAAAATGAAACCAAGAGTGATAAATTTATGTGATTATACAAGCTTTAAAGGATTAAATGCAAAACATAAGTTATATAGAAAATTTATATCTATAACATTAAACCATGAAAAAGAAACAAAAAAAAATGCACTATTATCTATAAAACACATCATGATTTTATTGCATACGTTTAAATTGCTTCCATATTAAGAGATGAAAGCATAAAAGAGAATCAAATAACTCTAGTAAAGTTTCCAATCATTGCAAGTCAAGGAATGCAATGAAAACTCTACGAGAATAAGAACACATCAATGGTGCTCTACAAGCAACCTATAAAAAGAATTCAAGTTGCAAGAGAATATGTTGTTAAGTGTTTTTGGTACGAGAGCTATACAACTTTGTATTTTTCATTATGTGAATTAACCTTGTGAACTTAAATTACCCTCTTTTGAGAGTTTTTCTTCTTCACTTGTTTAGGTTGGATGAAAGGAAGTTTTATGATTTGAAAACTTAAAAGAATTGGCTCAAAAGTGGAACTCTAATAAAACTCTTAAATACCTTAGGATCCTTGCATTGATGGAGTTTTGAGCTTGAATATGAACTATGAACTTAGTTTGAAAGAATATGAAAGTGAAACAAAACATACAACTTAAGAAAAGATTATATCCTTGTTGTGATTGGATTTTTATAAGTGTTTTCATGACTATTTGTATGGTATTTTTCATAACTTTTATTTAAATATTAAAGTCAAAATGAAAAGTGCATACCTTCTAATCTTCACTTATATCTCATTACCTATTTATCTAGACGGTTCTTAATTAAATATTTATCACGATTTTAATACCTATTTAGTCTGTGATGACCTAACTATCAACCTAAGCATATTTTATTGTAGGATTAACATTTGTTAATAAAGTGTATATGACCAATAGCATTTGTGTATAACCGAGAAGTTTTCGATTCTAGGCAAGTAAAATATTAATCATAAACTATAATAAGCCCTTAAAAATCTTGACACACTCTTTAAAACAAATATTTAATCTATTTCATGCATAAGTTAATAACAATAAAAGAAGCATTTTTCTTCAAGTGACGTTACCCTAATAAACTAAGCAAATTATTTTTAACTAGTTTATTAATCACGTTTCATTTAAGGTACACTAATTATCGAAATATATTATAAAGTAACCCTAAACTAACAATGAAATTAGTTGCCTCTTGCCTTACTAAAGGAGATGTGACGGTAGGGTATGAGATGCTCTAAATCGTTCAAAGTCTGCTTTGTGAAAATATCCTAATTTTAGGGTTTGCAGAAGCTAGTATTAGCTAGGACATTCGGAGAGTAATAATATCTAGAGAATAAGAAAAAACATTTCAATGTCCACTTGACTTTGTAGAACTAAGTTAAAATCGTTAGGGAATTTGGTAAAAGAAAAAGAAGAGAAAAATGCACTCATAAACTCATTGAATACGTAATTAGAAGTTTCTTGAGTTGAATGAGGAAAGCGCAATCAGTGAAAAACACATTTGCAGAGATGACAACAGAACAGGTAGCTTATCTTTGATGAGAAGCCATCATTTAGACGTTCAAATTAAGGAATGCTTTATGTACTTTCAAGTTTGTTCGCTTTATCGTTTTAGCCCCCCCTAATAATAAGAACAGAAAATAAAGTAGTTTGTTTCCTTGAGGGTGTTTAAGTTCATTGTTGGAAATTTAAATGGTTAGAGATAATGATATTTTATAATTGTTAGAGTGTGACAAATATTAAGTAAGAGTTGTGAAGTTGACGCAGTGAACGTGTTTATTCCATTTCAAATTTAGGGAGAGAGATTTGCGAAATCGAAAAATAGATGGAAGTTGGACGATTTCTCTATAGTTTTGAGATGGTCTAGGTTTGGTGTCATTTAGATCGGAGGAATGTCTTCCTCCTTTCCTACAGGTCTTCCTTCATCTCTAACGGTTGCTCCATTTCTGAAGCCACTAATTTAGGTTATGAAAGCTTCAACAGATTTTTGGTTATTCTCTCTATATAAAAAGATGTTCCGTATGCATCACTCACAACTTCATTGCCTCTTCCTCTTCTCACATCTAGCTCACGTTTTCTCTTCTCTCTCTCTTCCTCTCCACTCATTTTTTTTTCTTTTACTTTATAACTTTTCTAGGTTTGTTTCTTACTTTTTTAAGAGTAGCTTGCTAGTTCTGATCCTCAAACTTTTTTTGAGAAGTTCCTGTTGTATCCTGGAAGACTTGCACAATATACTGTAGATAAGTCCTTACGAATAATGATCACTCATGCCTTAGAAAATTAACTTTGTTTGTGTTTTAAAGTCTTATTTACTATAATACATATATAAGTGAGTAAAAACTTCAACTTATATAAATCGGTTTTGTAAAGTTGAGTTATGCTTAAATTCTATCATAGAAACACTTTATTAAACTTATTAGACCACTCACTATTCGACTATTATTGAACCACCCATAAATATATTGTGTCACACATATGTCGACAGTTTCTCGATATAACTATATATTTAAGATCGTATAATAATAATAATAATAATAATAATAATAATAATAAATAGAAATAATTAAAAACATAGAAATAAGATTTAAATTTTACCTATAAATCAATTTTACAAAAAGTTAGATTTAAAGTAATGTATTATAATAATAATCGCTTTTAAGCCAAAAAGGCATTTTCATTCTGTAAAAGTTAAAAAGTCATTTTCATTCGGTAAAAGTGCAATTTATTGGCATAAATTACCACAAACGAGTCGCTAGATGTCAAACACCATTGTTAAAGATACTTGGTAATGATGCTGGGGAATATGTTGTTGCAATGGCACATTGTTACAATCTATGATCGATTCCTTCTGACTTGGGCATGCAATTATTTTCTTTAGGTCTTTGGCCTAAGCTTTCATCATTCCCAATGACAGTGAGAATCTGTTTTTGACATTCTTTCCTTCCATCATCATCATCATCATCAACACCTATCAGGGTCTATGTCTCGAAGCCAAAGCCCTGAGGTTAAGTTCAACGCATTACTTTACCATTCTATTCAAGTCCAATCACCACGCATCATTGCTGCCTACCTAACTTCATATTCTTTCAATTCATCCACTTCTCTGATTTGATGCCAATTGCAAAACAAATCAAGTTAGCTATAATTTTTATTATGAACGCTTAAATCAACTTACAACATGAAGTGTAAATCAAGATTATAGATACATACTTCTTACTTGTGTTAAATATACTCCATTTCTAAGTTTAAAGTAATGGATGCCACTTTTTATACGCTTCCAGTAGTTAAAATAGATAAAAGAAACATCAATGTGTGATTAATATTACTATGCATACCAACACAATTGATTCGAGTTAACTTGAGTTCGAATATTTCAAGATTTGAAATTCAACTTTTTTTTAAAAAAAACATAGAGACCCTAATAAAACATATCAATACAAATTTCTGACTATGATGAGTAATTGACAAAGTTTGTAAATATCAAAGTTAGTCAAAGGTAAGGCTACTAAAGTTAAACCTTTTAGCTCTACTAACAAACATTATTTATGGTTAGTATTTTAGTAAAGTTAAAAGGTTACTTGTTTTGAATGTATAACATAACTCTCAAGTACAAAAGTAAAAAAAAAGTCTCTTGAAATTAATTTTCTTTGAGTCTCATTCATGGTTAATCCCATTTTTTTAAAAAATACTTCCCATTTAAATATCATAAATATAATATGTACAACTAACAATATGTGTATGCTTTTTTTAGGGTTTTTTTTTGTTGTTGAAAAATATGGTGTGATTTAGCATAGTGTAGGTGATAGTAATTAACACGCAGAGAATTGGAAAGATGTGTTCCTTAAAGGCAGTGACAAAGTTGAACTTTGAGACATTAATAAAGATCTAGGTAGCTAGTTGAGAAGAATTACTTTTAACCCTAAAAAGAGTTGAGTTGACCAGCAATGCAGGACCTGGGAAAGGGGCTTTAACACCATAAACATTTTTCCTCATTGATTTCCTTTCAAGTATGAGACAGTATCCTGTGATGTCCCTTTATTATCATATATGGTTACAAGTTGTTGGGTTTAAAGGCTATTATTCAGCAAAAGCATCCCAATATCTCTTGTCGGCCGCACCTTTAGTTGACCAACACAACAAACCCTTCACTATTATTATCTAGTATTTCACTTCAACCAAGTTTTTCTTCCTTTTCTACCATGTTTTCTTTCTTAATTAATCCAACACTTTCACTTTCTATCATCAACACCTAAATGTGTTCCTCAACTAGCCAGCAGCTGCGTCGGCATGTAGTGTACAATACTCATTACTACATAAGGGACTACATTATTAATTTGTACTTTTTTACGTTTGGATTTCACTAAACATCACTCAGTTAAGGTTTAGCATAGGTTTAATGATGATATCTTGAACTTAAGTTTAGCATTAATGGATGTTATTGACTTTATTAAGAAAATTAACCTAATTACTGATTTTGACCTGTGACAGCCTCCGCAATGAGAATCTTTTTATTTACTTCTCATACCTTGGCGGCAGAACCTTTGGTGATTAATCTATAACGTGTGAAGTGTGAACATGCTATCGCTTAAAGCATCTTTCTCCTAATTCTCAATAGCAAATTTACAAGTTTCATAAATTATGAACTTTAATATACCCATCTTAAAAGAACTTACCCAAATAAACTTTCTCCACTTTAATTCCTAAATTAAATTCACATCCTATGACGTGGTAAGAACTCAGTCTTTAAGAAAACGACAATTTTTTTCCATCATATTGAAAATTCAACTCTTGAAAACCGAATTCTCCAAATAAATAATAAGTTAATCTAGTTTGAGAATTAAAATAGAAATGAGTTTATTTGGATACATTTTTCTGAAATAAGTTTATTTTGGAAAAAGAAAAAACATAAATTATAATTCTACACTACAAGAAAAACATGAAATAGAAAGCAATTTTAGAAAAAAAATAATTAGTTGCTATAGTCTCTAAAATTATTTCTAATTTAGTCACTATAATAATTAATTATTTTTTTTCTAAAAATTGATTTTTATTTCATGATTTTCTTGTAGTATTACAGTATTAAATAAATACAAAATAAATTATAAAATCATTACAATAAATAAAGGTTTTGAAGAAATTGGTTCGTTTAGAAAGCAACAGCAGAAAAGGATGCAGATTAGCTTAATATTTTATATTTTTTTATTATAGGAAAATAGCTATTCTTTTGGACAATGAATTAGTTGTAATGAATTAGTTGTGATATTTTATTTTGTGAAAAAATAATGAATTATATGGTTGAAATAATGTATTTATTTATATGGGGCTGGATAATAAAACAGTCGGCGGTAGCGCGCGTCATTAGTAACAGTGATTATTAGATTTTATTTTTTTCAAATAAAGACTGCGGAAATAATACATCCAATTATGATAAACATATTGCATTCACAATATGAAATTAAAATATTATTATCAGACTGACTCAGAAATATATATGTAAAAGTAATTATAATTATGATTGTTTATAAGTATGTATTAGATTAGAAAACCTTATCTTTGAAAAAAATCTTAGTTGGTCAACGACAGGATCTGTGGTAAAGTAGTTGTAATTTGCGTGTAGCGCGTGAACAGCACATGCTATCGGTGGTGGCTTAAGCAAAATTTATTGTAAAAGGAACATTATTAATTGTAAGGTTTAGATAAATTTTGCGCGACTCATAGCGCTTCAAGTACGATGTAGTTATGGGCTATTGAATTTCTTTTCTTCACCTGAGCTGTCACTAATTGTGATGTTTTGTTTTTCCTGTCTAATATATTCGGGTAGGGTCTGTGCCCAACTTTTTTATTTATTTTTATTTAACTATTTTTAATATTATTATTTAATTAAAATAATCAGTTCAGTTTAAATATTGTTTCTTCATATACTTATAATTGATTATTTGAAATCTATAAGTTATTTTTATAATAATAATAAAAATAATTTAAAATATTAAATAGTATATAAATAAGTAAATAATTTTGTTCATTTCGTTTGAATAAAACAACCATTTTTCTTTTCATTATGTTTTACTCTCATTATTTTTTTATCTTTTTTTTCATTATTTCTTTCCTTGGAACATTAAAGAATTGTACTCTTGTTAACACCAGGGCCTAGCTATAGGCTGTCATCTTAGGTCATTTTAGTCTGAAATATAAATTTTTAGTATGTGGAATAATATATCGCTTACATTAAAAAAATATCTCTTTTCCTCTTTCTTAATTCTTTTGGTTTTTTTTATAAGACGCACTATAAATATCTCATTTATATATTATGTTTGGATTGAGAGAATGTATTAGTGATTTGAGATGAAAATACGGAAAAAATAAGATTCTTTCATATGTAAAATGGAATTGTGTAAAAGTTTATTGAGGTTTGTGTGATTTTTTTTGGATGGTTGTTAGATAATTTTTAATTTTTTTAAAATATTAAAATTATAAACTTAAAAATTTATTATTATTTTTAAAAATAATTGAAAAGTAAAATATGAAGTTTTTTTTTTAGATTTTAATTAATTAAAAATTAGTACATTATTTCTAGTACTATTAAATAAATATTTTCAAAAAACTACAAATTACTTAACATTGTCAAAACATGAAATAGTTCATGAAAACTAATCTTTCTGTTATAATAAAAATTTTAACATTGTAAATTGTAAAACTTTGTTTGAAAAATAATTAACAATCAATTTGGTATGGGTATATAATGAATTATATTTATATATTATATAATAATAAATAAATAAAATTATTGTTTTTAAAAATATTATAAAATGTAAATTAATAATATAAATAATTTATTATATATATGTAAATAATTAATTTAATAAAGAAATTAGAAAAAAAGTATCATGCAAATAGATATTACAGTTATATATATTACAATTATATGTATATAATGATACATTGTGTCAATCTCTCACCTTTCTTCATCCGTTAATAGTTGCAACATCCTTGATTCAAACAAGATTAATTTATGCTTTTCTATAGTTGTCTATAGTTTTAGGTTGAAACAAACACACTCTTAATGAGAAAAAATGATTGATATTTACTTAATAGCGTGTAGCTTTTGAATAATGTATACCAAGATTTAAGTTTTTATCTTAATAAGATTATAGTTTTTAAGCTAAATAAGATTATGAGATTTTATAATTGAAATACATTTTTAAGAAATTATAATTGGAACATTTATGTTTTGCTTGGATTAGGGAGTGTGGTTGAGGAAGTAGATTTGAGAGGAAAGTGTGAAGAGAATAAGGTTGTTTGAATTAAGGTAATTAGAGTGAAAATTGTAAAAAATATTTATGAAAGTTTGTGAGTGATATGATAGCTGTGATTGAAATTATATTTTTTAATTAAAAAAATTTAATATTACAAATTTATTCTTGTATTTAAAAGTTATTGAAAAATTAATTTGATTTATTTATTTGCAGATTATATTTATTTGTAATTAAAACATTATTTATGATAATTAAAATATTATTCTGTTACTGTGTTAGAGTTAACTTTTAAAAATATGAATTATGTGAAATATTCGAAACATATTGATGATTGTTATAAACTTTATTTAGTTAAATTAAAAAAATTATTATTTTGAATTATTTATTTATGGATTGTAATTATTTTGTAATTAAAATATTATTTCTAATACTTTTAAAGTTAACCTCTTAAAAAAATATGAATTATGTAAAATATTCATAACATATTTATGATTGTCAAAAATCTTATTTGGTTCAATTAAAAAAATTAAAATTGTGAAGGAAAAAAGTCCGTGAAAATTTGGAAATATATTAAATTTGTTTATGTTTAAGCAAAAGTCATTCATAAAGTGAATGCATAATAAATATTAAATAGAGTACATAAATTATTCAAATTACAAATGTTATGGAAAATAATAACAATCATACAATGAAATATGTATAATTCAAAAGACTCCCAAAACTAATGAAGTTGTTGTTGGTAGTCAATTCTGTCATGAACCATGTTGAAATGTGTGTTGATGTTGATGTTCGGGTTTGTATTTACATTCAACACTCATGCAAAAAAACACTACCATATGCTTAGCAAAACTCTAATATTTACAACAATTGAAAAACATGCAATTAGAGATCAAGAAGACTTTATAAGGGATGTAATAAGGCTAAGGTAAAGGTAGGTAAAATGAGGAAAATGGGTTTTAAAACCATATAAAAACAAAGGAGCAATGGAGGATAGGTATAAAAACAAATGTAAGTTGTTGAAGTAATGGGGGCTAAGTTCAATAGGGGGTGAATTGTACTTAGTTAGATTTTCGCAATAAGTGATTTATAACAATCCCAACAAAATTTCTACTGATTGTTTTTCAAAACAACAGATTGATATCTAGAAAAGTACATTGATTAAGAAAAATGAATCACTCTTTATAAAAAATAATTGATGAAATTTCTTAACACACAAATTTTAAACCACAATCTTGTAAATCAAAATCACAATTTGAAAAGATTTAAATCTGTTTTAAGGAATGAATTTATGAATTTAATTTCAAAAAATTATATTTAAAAATAACATATTGTTTATATTGTTTTTCTGGTTAACAATAACAAAACAGAGACATTACAACTTTCAAGAAAAGTGAAAAATTCAAATAAATCAAACGATGTTTTAAAGAAAACTCTTTGATTCAAATTAACTTGTATAACTAGTAATGAACATGAATGGATACAAACAAAATCAATTTACAATGAACCACACAATATTGTTTAACACACTGCTTTGATTATTTTAGAAAAACAAATAGATAAACAGAGAACAAAACAACTTGTTTATTTTTCGAAACAATTGATTGATTAAACCGTACAGAAAATTATGCAAAAAAAATTAAAATGCAGGGATAAAGAAAACTTAAAAGACACCAAAATTTTATATTAGTTCACTTATAACAGAGCTACATCCAGTCTCACCTTACACCAATGTGAGATTCACTATATAAACAAAATTCTTTTACAAGAAGAACAAAAATAGTTCTTAAACACTATAAGAACCAAATCACACACTACAATACCCTGTCTCAAATGTAATTGTCATCAAGAAACCCTATCTTGGCCCTTACAAACACAAATTCACAAAACAGTAATAAAAGGGAATGAAATCACCTTGACTATGAACAAAGAAATGCAACACGATCTCTCAATTCACAACAACATTTGAGGAATCTTTGACATCTATCTAGATGATGAAAATTAGGCTCCAAGAACTCTCAAAGATTAATCTAAGACTCACTATTTCAAAAACTTCTAAGGCTAAGGTTCTCTTAGATTGTAAAAGTGTATATTGTGTAACCTTTTTAAAAAAAAAATAAAACACAACCTTTTATAGAAGTTAAAACAAAAACAGTTTTAAAACAGGAAGGGTGCAATTAGTAAAATCAATCATTTAAACATTAAAACAATTTGTTGATTTTACTTAAAAAATTGTAGTTTGTATGAAAACTTATTTGTATGATTATCAACAACAAGTTATGTTCCATGATAATAGATGTGGGTAGTTGTGCTAATGTGGCAAGTACAAGAGTAGTGGAAGAAAAGCTTGGATTACCCACTATCTCTCATACAAAGTTGTATAAACTACAATGGCTTAGTCAAAAGGGTGAAATCATGGTTAATAAACAAGTCCTCATAACTTTTGCTATAAGAAAGTATAAAGATGAGATTTTATGTGATATTGTGCCAATGGAAGCAACACATATTCTATTGGGAAGGCCTTGGCAATATGATAGACAAGTTTTACATGATGGTCATACCAATAAAATGTCTTTTAACTTCCAAGGGTATAAGGCTATCTTAAAACCCCTCTCTCCGAAAGAAGTTCATGAGGATCAAATAAAAATGATAACCAAAAGAGAAAATGAAAATAGAGAGGAAAATAAAACGGGTTTCAACATCTCATCTCACGCAATCAAAAACATAATGTTGACCCATACAAAACTAACTACGCCTCCTAGGTATTCTTCCTCCTTCTTTTTTTCATTACTTGATAAATCTAAATACTTGACTTCTTGGATAAAGAAGTTTAGGGATGAAATTCAAACACCTCTTAAAGGTTCTCACCTTCTAAGAGGATTTTCACCAAAACAACATTTCATTCCCAAATATTCTTTCCAAACATGGCTTGTATCTAGAACTTACCCATATGAACTCTCAAAGCTTAATGAACATAAGTTTACTTCACTTACAAACCTCGCACTATCTTATATGTTAATAAACTGACTATGTTATTTGCAGGAGTTCTAAATTCGAGGTTGAATTCTCTCTAACATGGGGGGCATGATACAACCCAAGTAGCCAAGCAGATGACAAAGGACTCAAGAGACAATTCACACTATGATCAGTCATCTCAGCAATCAAGACAAGACCCCACCAAATATCAGACGAACCTCAACGTTAGAAGAACTGGGCATAGACCTGAACATCAAATGTTCTTTCTTCTAGTCTTCTTAAAAGACAAAAACATGTTTGTAAATAAATTGGGCTTACTTTAGGGGTCCAAATAGAAAATAGGCTAGAGTAGGTCCATATAGCATAATAGGGGGTGTATTTATCAAATCGGGCTTGTGCCAAGTCCATTAGGATAGAAAGGTAGCCCTAGCTTTTAGAAGCTAGGACTAGGTGTGACATTGACCAAAAGTCCAACCCTAGGTTGCCCCCTCTCTTATTCCAATTCTACCCTCCTCCATTTTCCCCACCAAGGCACCCTTCCCTATAAATAGGGTGCCTTGCCTCATGTATTTACACATTGAATTTGAATAGTAAAGAAACTCTGCAAAAGTGATTTTGTGAGACTTGTGATCTCTCCTTTTGGGTCTTATCTTGGGTGGGTAATATCTCAGGTGGCGACTCTAGTTATCCGGGTCTTATCTTGGGTGGGTCATATCTCAAGTGATGGTTCTTGCATCACTCATCTTGGAGTCCCTCTGCTTCAAGTGGCGTGACTTCCTTTCTTCCCATAAACTCTGTTCATCCCTTCCTTTTGTTATTTTTATTTATGTCTTCCTCTCCATTTCATATACATCTTCTTCTACTTTTTAATTTGTTCTTTATTTTGCTCTTCTTCTTTATTTGTTCCTTGTCTCTAATTTCGCTGCATCATTTGTCACCTTATAGTTGTCTTTTTTCTTTTTGCCCTTTTAAAGTGAACCTTCACACTTACTTAACCACTTGGTTAAGTTTGTGTCCATTGAGAATCTTCTTAGGGTTCTCACCTTATATTGCTAATTCAAAAATCTTAAACAAAGAACAACCAATAAAATGTGCAATCCTAAAGTCAACTAACATCACCGTTTAAGCTTTTCATTCTTCATTCTTCATTATAGTTGTTAAACACTCAATATAGAAACATACTTAGCATCTATCTCCCATCTAGGTACACGAAATACTCAACATCTCTTCAGGTCACCCAATATTCTTACATCTCTGCGGGATACCCAATATTCTTACACCTCTGTAGGTTACCCAATACTTTTACACATCTACAGGTCACCACGTATTCTCTACCTCTCTAAGAAAACAATCACAATATCCCTCTAAGATCAAAACCTCTCAATACAATGAGAAAATACTCCAGTTCAAAGAGAACAATGAAAATCTCACAAGGTATACTTCATTTAGTGAAAGATTTACAATGGTTTAACACACAACCCAATCTCACATATTGCTCTACAATAAAAAAATGTAAACTATATAGCACAAATCCAATCATACAACTAAGAATCACACTTGTGTGCTCTTTAAAAGCATGTATATCACTATATACACTTCTTTGTTGTGATATTTGAAAGCAAGTATATCACTATATACACTCTGTTGTTGTGTTATTCATATTCAAGGTCATTATACAGTTTTCAGAAATGTGACTATTGAAGTTTTGGGTTCTTCATTCCTCAATATAGTCATTAGACGCTTAATATTAAAACATTTTCTCTAATTAATCTTCGTGTATCTTGAACGTGTAAGGAATTTCATATTCTTTTCTTTATTTTCTTCAGATATGAAAGTTGAGGCTATAATTCTCTTTACTCAAAAATAAAGAATCTGCCACATTGTTCTTCTTCTTTAACGCACTAAACACTTGAAATGCAAACTTCAACTTTGATGCAATCTGTGTGTTCTTGAACCATTATAAACTTTTAAAAATGTTTCTTTAAATGAATTAAATTAAACATTGAAGCTTGAACCAACTCTAGACTTAAATATTTCCTTTTTTGCATTGTTCATCATCTTCCATGTATTAGACGCTCAAAATGAAAATATTGGCTTTGATGAAATCTTCACGTTTTTAATCAATATTTGTTCCTCAAATAGTTTCTTTATTTGAATAAACTTTGATCGTTAGGGATTGATTGTTTGTCAAGACCTTCTAACAAGATCTTTTGGTCTATTTCTTTGAGATTTTTTGAAGAGACATTCTTATTGTGCTTATTTTATTTATTTATGTGAGATCGTCTGACACGTATTTTCACATTTGAACAACTTGTTTGACAATGTTTCTTATTTAGTTGTTATCCTTATAAGCTCTTAGAGATTTGTCCAACATTGAGACAAGATTAAATCGTCTAATGATCTTTTATAATGAGCATGTGTCATTAGATCATCTGATGTGTCTTTTACAGTTGGATCTTCTGTCAACTTAAAAGCAATGAGTCTTTTGTTCATCTGCTACTAATAAGATCGTCTAATACTACACATTAGTTTTTGGTTATTAAGATTTTATTATTATTAATTCTGATTTTATTACCCTTAAACTATTTTACCGTTATATTGCATTATTGGTCAGTTTACAGACCTGTTAGTATCCTATTTTATGAATAAGATTAGTTTTGTAATTTTGTGCAATTATGTTCAATCAGTTGCTACAACCTTTTGTCTTCTCTTATTTCTTTCAATTAGTTCCTACATTAGTGAGCTTTATTACAAACCATAACATGTCTTATAATGTTTGTTATCATTAAAATATTTAAGCTTTCGTATCAAGAGACTGATAGATCGGTAGTGTCTTTTGTTGTGGGGTGTTAAATATGTTGATATAAAAGTTTGAAGTTTAAAGATTTGGTAATTACAAAATTGAAGATTTGATTCTTCCAATCACAATGTATAAGTTAATGATGATATTGATCTTGTGTGTTTATCTTAGATTTGAGTTTTAATTTTTTGTTTAAAGTGTTTCCTCTTGATTTGATTATTTACTAAGTTGAAAAAAGCCTTAGAAATTTTGTTGGATTCCTTTGTGTTTCACACTTTTGTTTTAAGATATTAAAATTTCTTAGATTTGTTAGAAAAATAAAAAAGAACATTTTAATATATTAAAAGGACGATTTAAATTACTAAAACCATTCAAAGCTGCCAATGTGACTTTGTTTTAATTAATTAAAATAACTTCAGTTATTTTAACATATTAAAATATTATTCAAGATATTAAAACTCCGAGAGCTTATTTCCAAGCTTTGTTTTAATCTATTAAATGGATTTAATGGATTAAAATTGTTAACTTCTAAAATTTATATACTTTCTAACTTCAAAATCAATAACATCAAATCAAAATAATTCTTTCTAAAATTCTTTTTTTTTTTCTATTGAGAAGACTCTGACATGAGATTAAAAACACTTCCTAGAGCTTCTGACTTTAATCTTTGGTTTAAATCTTTGGTTTTAAGTTCACATTGTAATCACCTGTCTATCTTTTCTTCTCAATTGTTCTTAAACTTTCTAGGTGGTCTTGCTTCTTTTTTTTTTCTGTGTATTTAATTTTAACTTTGATTCTTTAGAGTGTTGCTTGTGACAGTGTTTCACAAGTGGTGGTAGAAGATCTTAGTATGTGCTGTATTTCTAGTTTCTTTAGGAGTTATTGTAAAATTTTAAATATAGTGGATTGATTTAATCAAGTAATTATGCAATTGGATTTATGTGATCTCTAGTGAACTAATATAAATCTTTCTCTTTCTCTTTTTATTCACTTTAATTGTTATATTACACATTTATCATATGCCTTTCATCTTTTATCACAAACTAAAACTACTTTCTTATCAATCAATTCAATAATTATTCGTTACCATATTTTGAAAATTAGTGATATAAGTTTTGAGACTTTGGGATGTCTTATGGCATAACTTTCTTTTAATCATTTATGTAAATACCTTAAGTTTTGTACATGGGATTGAGATATTCATAGGATCCTATTTATATTTCTATCATTTTTTCTTACAGATGAAAATAAATATTTATTTGATATGTACGTTAGTAATGAATCATAAGCATAAATTCAAGGTAGGTTATTGGTGCAATATTTAGGTTTTGTGATTGAAAATATATTATTGACTAGTGGCTTTCCCCGTCTGAAATTGGTGTGTAGGAAATAGGACCATTTTGAATGATACGGGCCACTGTACTTCACTCTTTTGTATGTTATGAAAAACACCATTATTGACTCGAAAAACACATGCACTCTGTCTAAACACTTAACATCGCTTAAATGCGATTTCTCATCACCATCACAATACTTATCCAAATCTATGGGACCCTTTCATTTTTTTCGATGCCTTTTCGTATGTATTGGGAGTTGCTTTGGTTCTGATTTATGACTCTTCTGCTTTTTGCATGTACAAACTGCTTGCATTCATTACTAGACTATTTATCTTAGGCAGCAGATAAACTGCTAAAAAAAATATAAAATATAAACTTAAATTAAACCCTCAAATGTAGTATACTTTATCAGTTAAATACAGTTTTACATGAAACATGTGTTTTATATTTTCGAACAATAATATATTTTTTTAGGTTAAATATATCTTTTATTTCTATATTATAGTATGAAATTAGTTTTTATCTATAGCTCATGAAACTCTTGAATATTTGTAGTAATATGAAAATTATTAGAATAAGTCTTAAGGTTTTTAGTATATATATTTCTAATTAAGCTATTAAATAATGTATAGTTTTATTAGTATTTCTAAATACAACTATTAATAAAGAATAGAACCTACATTAATTAATATTTATTTAGCTGCTAATGAAAGCTTCCTTTTATATATCATTTCGTATATGTCAGACATGATTTTAGTAATGATTCAGATATTTTATTATTATCAGACAAAATTCATTTTGCGTCTAAAATTTCATTTGGGTAAAAGTGCTAAGAAAATAGCTTAAGTTTTATATCAAATTTTCTTTAAAGAATAAACATTTAAACTTTAATTTCAAACAAAAGTAATCCTTTTTTTATAAAATCAATTTCATTGAAATTACAATAATTTATTTCGTGTTATATATATTCACCTGCAAAATCATTTTAACAGTAAGAAATATGCATAGCTAGCAACATGAAAAGATCTAGCGAATCAGCAAATTGATCTGCAATTATAAAATATACAGTCACGTTCTCTGTTGTTATAATTTCTGGAACCGGTCTGAAACCAGAAGAGAGCTGCAACTCATGATGCGGATATCAATATATATATATATATATATAATGTATATGCACATATACAGCAGAAGCATTATTAATTCTGATGCAAGTTATGTATAATATAGAGATATATCCACAATAAGCACCAAGTTATGGAGCTGACAAGTTATGTATATTATTGTGTGTTGGAGCAGTGTGTGGTGACAGATAATTAGAGATGATTTTGAAACAGGCACAAATTTGGACATCAGTTTTGAACCGTGTATACATGATACGAGAAGACCCTACACCTACACCTTAACATATAACTCTATATGCTTCATTTCAATATGAATATGAATCTCTCTCCAATAATGCACTTCTTTGGCAGCCAATTTTAACCTTTTGGAGGGATTCACAATATGCATGGTGGTGCCTGGAGCCCGCAACTGGATCATATCATATCATATCATATCATATGCCTGTGCCTATGCCAATGCCAGCAACACACACCATCTCTCTCATTCATAATAATATACCATATACCTCACCATATCATAATCACACTCTTTCACCAATGCTCACGTACCCTTCATATTTTTGTTTATACGTGTCTCATTCTGTGTATTCATCAACGCGTACATAAAACGTACGAGCACTTAGGATAAGAAGCTTCATGTTTTTTTTCTTTTTCAAAGGCCTTTTTCGTTCCCTAATATTATATGTACGGCTTTTCATTCGTTCATCTTTTTCAGCTTCACAGTAGACTTTTCCACAGATCAATTCCATACTCATGTAACATCACATATATATATATATATATATATATATATATATATATCCATCCTTGTCGATGTATATACGTCCATTGAATTTCTGCATCGCTGCAAATAGCTGTGACAAGTACCTCTCATCATATTTGATAATTTGAGTCTTTGACCCGCTTCTCCATGGAAGACAACCAAAGTAAGCACGACAAGGACTATTATTTAAGAGAAAAGAAAGAGGAATGTGTGACGGTGAGAGAGAGAATTTTACATGAAAGTGAGAGGAATAAATGAACAAGGTTTTGAAGTCATCTTCTTTGGTGATTTTAAAAAAAAGTCATGTTATTTGGTTTTTGTGTTTTAATATTAAAAAATTAGATAGTAATCACGCTATTAAAAAAATTATATACACGTTTAACTTGTAATGTATTCACGAGTCAACTTACAGTGTATAGTACTCTGAATTATAATTCTTCTATGTGAAAATAAAAAGGTTTTGAATGGACACGTGAAAAGATTAGGATAACAAAAATAATTAGCTTCACTCATTAATCAGCAATAATCGTCATTCAAACTTCTGCTGATGAAAACAGATACATCAACAGGAAAAACAAAGATATCCGGGGAGGAGAGGGATCATCTCATCAGTTCTCAAATCTTTTGCTACAAATCTGCTGTTATCAACATCTTTCTATTGTTCTCTATCTTGTCGTTTCAATTTTCAACGAGAGATAAAGAACACAAAAAAATCAACTCAAAATGAAATAGAAAAAAACAGAAGAATTTACAGCTCACATATGCTGGAACACATCAAAATTTGCTCCCGTTAGATCCTCCGACAGTGCCATTAACGGATAGGTAGTGAAATCTATGGAATTCTGAGTCAGAAACTGCCCTTCTTGCCACGAACTTGTCTTGAACTCCTCAGATTTTACCACATTGACTTGAAACTGTAGCAAAGGATCAATTTTGTTCTCAATTTCCCATGATGAGAATCCCGCATTTTCCATCGTTTGAGACCCGGCCCCTGGATAAACACTCATGCTTGAGCTATTGCTGGAACTTTCCTTCAACAAAGAACTGATTTTAGAAGCTGAGTTGTTGTCTGAAAACTCTGCCACCGACACGTTCCCGTGGTGATCAGAACTGTTCAGACACGGCAATGAGGAGAATCCATAACTTGAATTAGTTCCCACTTGGTTCTGATCAAACAGTCTACTTGGGTTCACACTTGAATTGTAACCCATTTGGAATTCAAAGTAGGACAAAGGGTCCAATGCATTCTTGCTCATGAAAACTTCCCTTGAAGTTTCTGTTACATTGAACACACCATCATAGTAATTTGAATTGTTCACTAGAAGTGGTGAATCCTGTGATGAGGACACTAAAATCCCATGAGACACTGGTAATATCATAGACGGTGTCTCTATGGTGTCCTTCTCTTCCTTTATTATGTGATCTTCGGCACTGAGGAGAGGCTTGTGCGTAGCAGGGTCAATCCCTTGTTTCATTAGCTTCTTCTTCAAACATGAATTCCAAAAGTTCTTAATCTCATTATCTGTTCTCCCTGGTAATTGAGCTGCAATTTGAGCCCACCTGACATTGGAAAATAACCATTTAAAAAACTCTTCCAAAGCATCACAATTTGTTAGCATATCATTAATTCAATGCATATAATCCCACCTATTTCCTAGAACTTCATGAAGGCTAATTATAAGATCCTCCTCTTGTTGAGAGAACATCCCTCTCTTTAAATCAGGCCTCAAGTAGTTTATCCACCTCAATCTGCAACTCTTTCCACACCTTTGCAGTCCTGCAATTGATAAAGTAATGGTTTTCTTTCAGTGACAAGGAATCATAAAAAAAACAAACCGAGAATTTGGGGAAGTGTTAAGATTAATACCAGCCTGTTTGGGAACAGAACTCCAGCAGCCAACACCAAATCTGGTTATGTAATTGAATAGCTTCTCATCTTCTTCGGGGGACCATAAACCTTTCCTTAGTTTTTGCTTTAAACAACAGGAATGGCGACCCATGTGTGCGAGGACAGTGAGAAAAAGGACACAAAAGGACAGTGGTGTTTCTTAATTATGGAGAAAGGGTGTGTGAACTATGAAGTGGTGACTGGGTCTATATAGTGAGACATTACCCGTGTGCTTGTGTCAGTGAAAGGTTTGTGGAGGTGGAAAATGTGTCAGTGTTGCTGTGTAGAGAGGGTAAAACTTGGAACTAATTGTGTGCATTTAAAGAGAAGAGGAGGGTGTAAATCATACTTAGGATTCAAGTTATGAAATCGAATGGGAGAAAGAGAGAGAGAGAGAGAAGCTGAGGAGGAAGGTGAAGCAATCAAGTGGGATTTACGCAAATCCGGTGCTGCTTTTTGCATTGTATTGGATTGGTTTTTAAGACTCCCTATTTCTAGAAATAATTATAACAAAACAATAATTAAGTATCATAAACTATAAAACCTCTATAATATAACCATCAACTTTAGACTTCTATTTTCAACTTCACAACATTCTTCTTCAATTAAACTCATTTCTTTTTAGTTTTAATCATAAATATAGAATTCTGTTAATATTTTAAATACTTTTTAATAAAAAAATACATAAATATTTTCTCTAAAACAATATGGTAAGTCATAAATAAATATGCTCTATGAAATAAATCTTTTGTGAGAAATTCAGTTACATGAAATTTCACTAAAGTTATATTTTACAAATTTTTCTATTTCAAGAAATAGGAATTAGAGTTCAAAAACAAAAACCGTTTTTGCTAGTCTGATTCCTTTTACTATAAACATGATATTGCCTTTGGTAAATGTCGAATTTATTCCGCATGTTAAATGTTAGATTCTTCTTTTGATTTAAAGATAATAATCCTGAATCATAACCTAGCATAATTGTTCTTTTGAGTTAACCTGATCATGATGATCTCATCCTATATATGATGTCATTTTAAATCAATGCAAAAAATTTAGATGTCCTCAAAGGCAATTTATTTTAAGAAATGTGTTGTCTAACATATTTTTATAAAATTTATTGAAAATAATCATAAAATTGTGTGAACCTACTCTCTCTATTTAATAAACTCTCATTTATGATATATTTTTAGTAATTTTAGTCAATAGTAAAAAGAGTTAGAAGAAATGTATTATTAACAAACCTTTCTTAGGGAGTATTTACAGTACTTGGAAATTTAGAACGCGTTTACTTAAAAAAAAATATGATTTTAAAATAACACTTTCTAATTATTAATAAAATAAAATAAAAAATCCTTAATGTTTTGTTATTTGGTAAAGAGAAAAAAACTGTGTGAAAAATAAGAAAGATTAAATTAGATAGGAAAAAAGGGGATGGAATTTTAAGTTTCTTTTATTTGAAAAAAAATAAAAGTAAATAATATTACAAGTTTGTTGAAATTAAAAATATTATTTTCCACTTAACAGAATTATAGAATCATATCAATATCTATGATGTTATTTAATTATCCTTGAGCATATATAGTAAGTTAAATTATTGCTTCAAAGTTTGAAAGCATTTTATTGATTATAATAAATGTGTAATCAATTGAATGGTACTTTGGGATCAAAACATTATCTTGAATTCAAGAAGTTCAAGAATAATTAAAGATTGATTCATTAACTATTTTTTTTATTTCATTTTTACTAAACAATATTAATTATTATTAGGGGTGACAAAAAGGATAAGTTTGACCCCGATCATCCACTGATCGTCATGATTATACAGGCTAAAGTTAGTAATTTGTTCTGTCATATGTCAAATTGACGTGTTGGTGTGTTGGTCTATCATTTCTTAACTTTTTCTTTAATTTTTTAATTTTTTTTGTTTTGAATATGATTTTAATAATTGATATCCCTCTTGAACAATAAAAATTGCAAAGAAGAGTAATAAAATTGAATTAAACTTTAATATTATAATCAGAAGAGGTTTAATGTCTAACAAAATAAAGTAAATATCAATAATACTTCTTTAAAAATATCAAAAATAAAGAAGAGTGGACTAGTCTGAGCCCGCCCTTGACTTGTCGGGTTAGCGAATTTGATAAGTCAGGTTGATACAGGTTAATAAGTTCAAAAGGTTAACCTGTTCCATCTAAATGATGACAGAATGACTAATTTGACTAGATCTACTTTGTCTTCTCTAATTATTATCACCATCTTTATTTTTACTCAATTTCTAAAAACATCTATTTAGTGTTCCATGGTTCACCTTCAAAATAACCCATTATAATAGTCATTTTGATCTATTAGATATAATGGTGTATTTATTATTTAGTCCTTAAATTGTGAAGATGCAAACCAAGGAAAGCGAAAGAAAAATGATGAAAGATTTGTTGACATTTACAACAAAGATTTATGCTTTATGCTTTATGACAAAGAGAATGGCATTGGTAATGAGCATGTTGAAACGAAATATTAAGTCTCCAATTTAAGAGTGTGTTAACTAACTTTTGTTTTAATCCATCAATAATATTGCTTCTCCGTTTAGTGAATTGAAATGCACAAAGAATGTTTAGTTTCCCTTGAAACAACAATCCAAACGCATACTGAGATTCATTATTGTTCTTTTTTTTTTCCTAATATTTGGCTACGTTGTAGTTATTATAAAATAAATTCAATTAAAAACATTTTATAGTTCTCATTGATTAAAATGCTACTATATCAGACAACTTTAGGTAATGGTTCATAAAAAAAATTATTCATTCTAGAATTAACCTAAAATAGGAATAATTTATCTTAGTTAAAAATATTAGTGAACATAATTTAACTTATAACTTAAAATTGTTATAATGATAATAAAAAATATCAAAGTCATATATTTAAAAATGTCAAAATTTATTATAATAATTTAGTTTACTGATAGTTTTCGAACTATACATAATACTCCTTACAAACTTCTAAGAAAAATAATTGAACTAAAAAATAAATAAAATTTAACCACTTTTATCTTACTTAGAAAGAATTCATAGTGATAAACATATCTTATAACCACATAAATGTCAATGAACCTCTTGCATGCGCCAATGAATTTTCAAAGTTTTTATATGGTTGTTGTGGCATGATTCATATGGAAAATAATAATAAAAAGTATTACTTTTTCTGTTTTATAATATGTACAAATTTAAGGTTTCGTTACACGAACAAATAAAAAGTATTAATTTTCATAATTATAAGCAAACTTAATTTCTTTTTAATAAATAAACTTATTAGTTTTATATAAAAATAATTTAAAATAACACGTTTTTTGTGGGTATTAAAAGTGATTTTTTTTCTTTTTTCTATAAAACAATTTATCTTTTTCTATGATAAATTATTTTTTTTTCTTTCCACGAAATAACAGCATATAAAATAGAGTTTGTGAAACAGTTTTTTTTTTCTCATTTTAATGAAAATAAACTAATTAGCAAGCAACTAAATAAAAAATAAATTATCCAAATAATTAATTTATACGAACTCCAATCCATTTACATTAATATAAATAAATTCCAATTTATTGATATACACAATATTTTAATTTTCTATAAACTTTCAAAACTAATGGAATCTACAAGTTTATACAGACAAATAAAAATATTGAATTAAAAAATAATAAAAAGAGATAATAAATGTGTTAAGATAGTGAATTAAGAACTAAACCTATAATATTTAGTATTATCAATATATTTAGAGAAAGAATATATTGATAATATTTGTAATAATATTTTTTCTTTCATGTGATGACAGATGATTGTTGTTTCTTGAGGTGTCAGCTTAGCTGAGATGTCAAGTTGCATAGTGATATCTAACCCGAAAACTTATAAAAAATATATATATATTTAGAGAAAAAATTTTAAGAAGATGGGTGGGTTTGGTGTGTTAGAAAATTTGTGTGGATGGTAAGAGATACCATAAAAGTAGCCGACAATGTACACGCAGCTTTAATTTCAAAAAAGGCCCAAAGTAATTATTGTTCATTCCTATAAAACTATTAAAGCCGCAAAACCAATTAAAACTTTTTTCTCATGTCGGAGTTCAATTAACGCTGCTGAATTTTTATTTATTTATTTTCCAAATATGTTTTATATCTAGTATATCTAATACTAATATTTTAAAATAGAAAAACTATTACAAATTCTTAATTTAAAATTACGCTTAATTTTAATTTTAGTTCTTTATTTACAAAAATCAGCCATTTTGACTTTTACATATTTTCCTACAATTTTAGCTTTTATATTTTTAATTATTTATCTTTATTTTTTTTTAAATTTCAATCTATTAATTCTTCATTATTCATAACTTTGCTTAATTTCTCGTTTTAAAAAATATATTAAAAGATTGTCAAGTTACATCTAATAACAAGTTCTAATCATATATATAAAAATCACAAGCATTATGTGGTTTTCTCAATTTTACTTTATAAAGTTAATTAAGAGACTAAAAAATTTGTGAATTTTACAAAATATTTGATGAGATTTTAAGTTACTCTTAATATTATATAAATATCAATTATAATTCTTCTCGCTTCTTTAATATTTCTTATTTCACAAAATGGAAGTATTAAATATAACCAATTTTTTTAGATTATTAGTGATTTAGCAAAGTAAAAGATTAAAAGTGATCATTATTTCATGGTAAAGGTGATAATGATCAGTTTTTATTTATTTTTAAATATTAATGTATTATTTTTATCATTTATCAATTAAAAGTTAATGTCCTTGTAGTACAATTATTTTCTGGAAGAGTTTGATATTAATTAGTTGGCAACTATTGTGAAAGATAAGTTATTGTCAAAGGAATAATTGATTGTTTGTGTTATGCATGTTTATCTGTAAAACAACAATAATTCCTCGCATGCACTAAGTATTTGCTAGTGATTTGTTTGGCTTTAAATACACGTTTTTTTGCTTCTTCTTTGGCTTACAATACAAGTTGTTAATTATCATTAAACATCTAATTTAAGGATCAATTACTTGCGAGTAAATAGTATATTTATTGTAATCCATTATATATACTTTATGCAAGGTAAATATGTTAGTTTTAAATAAAAGTGTCTTAAAATGTATATGATAACAATGAATTTTAATCAATTACATAATCATTAAACTCATAAATTATCTTAACAGTATATCTATTTTCAGGCTCTTAAAAAATATATATGATAGTAACAAGAATTTTTAATTTTCAATATATTATATTAATTATTTAAAAATATATCCGTTGTCAAATTAATTCTTTAATATTGTATTTTGTAATTAAATTAATCATCAAAACGATATACAAAGAACCACGACTAATACATTTATATTATCTTCAATAAACACATAAATACAACTATATATTAAAAATAAATTTATTTTTTATCATAAAAAATATTTCATTTATTTAACATTTTATTCTCATGTAGTGTGTTTTCTCTCTAGCATATATATACACTGGTAGGCTTATAGAATCAAAGTTAATGTATGAATAAAAAAAATCAAAATTAATTAATGTGTATTCTTAATTAGAAAGATTTCTGTAACTACTACTCGAGTAATGAAGCAGATCTTTACGCAAGCATTACTTAAACTTTTTTAGGTATTGTGGAAGTTCACCATATAGAAATTGTGTACTTTTTTTTTCTTTTTCAAGGTAGATAATGTGTACTTGAAGTAACTAATTAAAAAAAATATAAACTTGAAAAAATAAATTTATCCATATATGTATTTATTGTTGGAAAACTCATTGCAATTTATAATTTTTTTCAAGAAAAAATAAGCATTTAGATGGATAAGAAAAGCACGTTGTCGACGTCGAAAAGACGCGTATTACACAGTTGCACATATCGAGCCGTCGGTATTTTGAGAAGTTCCATGAAGTTAATTTGAGTTCAGTACAATTCTTTTGTAATTTATTTTTACTCTTTTTTTTTTTTCATTTGTCTAATTTACGATTAAGAATATTGTACTGGTGGTATGAAACGAGTTTAGGATTGAACATTATAAATAAACAATTAATAGAAGTGTATCATGAACATTATAAATAAACCATTAATAGAAGTGTAAGATACCTTTTAACATCCTATATGTAATTTTTTTTTAAATTACATTGGTTTTGATTTTAGACCGAAACTTAAAATATAAAAAATTATCAAATAACAATAAATAAATATTTAAACTAAAAAATATAAAAAAAATCATCTTATACAACCTAAAAATTTTATGAACAACAAAATACAACTATATTATCTATGATGTAGAAGTAAATTAATCCATTATTCTTTCAATTTTTGGATGTCATTCTGGAACAATAGAGATTGATCATTAAAGACTTCAATTACAAATTATCTTATCTTTTGATATATTACCTTTTTTTCAGAGTTAATGATACTCAACCAAATAATAACTTTTGTATAATACATCATGTAATAGCTACATTAGAACAAGTCTGCTTGCCTCTTCACACTAAAATGAGAAAGAAGTGACAAAATTTTATTTCATAGACCTTGGACATAAAATAATTATTATATGTATTAAAAGATTTCTAGCCTTGGGGTAGATGAATTGTAGTGACCTTATCCTACTCCTTCCACTTAAAACGTTTGTGTGAGCCACAACTCTAATTAAAGCAAAGACATATGTTAGTCCAAATATAGTTATACTTGCAATGTGATGAAAAATGTAAAATTTATCCTCGTAATAAGTTTTTCATTTTCTGGTTGGGTTTTCTTTGGAGCTAACAAAATCACACTACCCTGTAATCCCTATGTATAATTACAATTAACTACTAATGGGACCTATGGTGAATGATAAACAATTAGTTACATAATTACCATATTATAAAAATACAAGTTATAAAACTAACCCTTCAATGTACCAAGTAAATATGTCTTTGGGATTCACTCATCCATATTTGCATGTATTGTTGAATCTGGACCTTTGTGTTTCTAGATATTTGGATGGATTAAGGCTTAAGAAATCCATTTGTGATTTTTTTTGTCCCACACTCAATTTTTCCATGAACATAATGTTAGAATATATGGCCTTAAACGAGAGGGGGGTGAATTGTTTAAGACAGGTTTTTGAAATCTTTTTAAAGTTTAACAAAAAAATTTGTGTGAATCTAGAACAGAAATGAGGTTAGCCAAGAACATAAGTAATAAAACAGTAAACCAACAGAAAAACAATCAGTTGTTTATACCATTAAAGCTTAAAACAAAATTTAAATGAGTTTGAGGGTAAGAGAGAAATACACCAACAGTTTATACTAGTTCACTCTTAAGCCAAGAGCTACATCCAGTCCCTAGAGAACCACTGGATAATCCACTAAGTAATCAAACCAGATTACAACACACAAACCACCAAAGTAGTGACCTTGAACCCTTCAAGAAACACACTTCCTTTGGAAAATCACACCAAGAGTATTGATCTTAACCACCTCAAGAGCACACAACACTCCTTGGCAACACAACACCAGAAATACAGTAGGTTGAGAAGGGATCACACTTGTTTACATAACAAATTGAAATCAATACAATTGCAATCCTATTCCACTCTCTTTGAAAAAAAAAAAACTTGATGTGAATGTTCAAATCTTGAAATCAACTTTTTCTCAACTAAAAAACTCAAATATGTTTCTCTACTTTGTTTGAAAACATAAACAAACTATTTATATTTTCCAAAGATTGGTCAAAGCATTTAATGAAGAAGCATATTCAGTTGGAAACCATTTAAAGCACATTCAACCATCAAAACAAAATATTGTTAGGATTTTCAAAGAAACAATCGGTTGAAACCACGAAACAACCGATTGTTTGGTTTGGCAGTTAAGTCAACCAAACTAAAACAGTTTTCAACCTTTTCAAAAACTCATAAGAGTAAAACAATCTGTTGATTCGACAAAACAACAGGTTATTTTTCATTTAGTTGGAAAAACATTTTATTTTCTAAAAGGTTTTAAATCACATCAGTTTTAGATTCAACAAAGGAGTGGATCACATTCTATTCTACCCAGATCCCTCCCAAAACACAGCAGCAACACCAGCCTTGCATCAAACACATAGGATTTGGATTCTTCAAACCACTTGATCACTCTTGATCAACACATAACACAATTAATTATAAGTTAAAAAGTAGTTATTATAATATGAAAAGCATAGACAACATTAAATGTCTTACATGATTCATGGCTATATCACTAAAATGTTTAACATGGAGGTTTCCCCAACAACCTCCAATTCCTCTGGTAAGGAAATGTACAAAGAAATAACAATAGTATATATGCCAAATACTTTATTGTCCCCATGTAGTTGCAATAGTTTCCTGAACTTCTACCATGTCATCATCATTACTATTAGATGTTCCCATAACCTGCTTACCACGATGGGGCATGACCCTAAACAAAGGAAAAATATTATTTTAACATTGATAAAATTTAGAACAATAATAATTAAATAGAAAATAACACAATGTAATACTTGTAGCCACGTCGAGAGTGACTTGACCAGATGTGTAGGCCAAGCCATAAAAAATTTGAAAGCCTCCCCACCAATTTGACCTTTGTTTTAGGCAGAGACACTCGAGTAACAACATCTCAAGCTTCATCAACTACCACTCGTGTCCAACCCAAATATAGAAAGGCATTAAGGATGGTTAACACTTCCTCTATTTTTCATCCTAGGGCGACTAGACATGAGGGATTATCTTCAACATATCACTCACGTGGGTTTGGTACATCAATGTGAGTATGATCTATTGAGGAATCTGCAACAACAACAAAACTCCCTTTCACGCTCATTTGAACAACCTCGAGAAATTTAGGTGTTCCCAGAGTCTGCTGCTGGGAATGAAGAAACTCTAACTTCTCATCAAACTCTTGCAGCAAAGATTTTAGAATTTTATTAAGTTTCTCTTTGAATTGAGTTTTTATTCACTTAAGCTGGGTTTGTATCCAAACAAAGAAAGACATTGAAATACTATTTACAATGAAAAGTGCAGCAAATCCACCTAATAACAAAAAAAAAAAAAAGGCACACAAATCGAAAAAATATTTCCATGCAAAACTTTCTTTGCAACTTTGCGAAGAAAGTATATATATATATATATATATATTTTAAATTAATTAATTATAATTTACTTTTTTACCCTTTTTATTTTAAACTTTAATTATTTTTATTTTTATTTAAAATATAATTATAATTTAAATATAAAAAACATAATTATTATAAAAAACATAATTAATCATATTATATATAATAAATTATAAATATAAATAATAGTAAAAATAAATAATTTTTTTAATAATTAAAAAATAAATTTATATAATAATTATATTAATTAAAGTAAAGATAAAAAAAAAATAATAAGAATCATAATGTCATATGATTTGAAGATAGAAAACCAAGAATTGCATTTTCGTGATTTTTTTAATGATAATTTTTTTTTGGAGATCAAATAAAAATTCGTGTCAGAGCTCGAAATCTTGAAAGAACAAACGGAGGCGCGTTTAGGGTTTGCAGAGACGCGTTTAGGGTTTGCGGAGGCGCGTTTAGGGTTTGCGACGGCGCGTTAAGGGTTTGCGAAGGCGCGTTTAGGGTTTGTGGCGGCGCGCTTAGGGTTTGCGGAGGCGCGACAACATTCCATCGGACCAGTGAGGAGCGGCGATCAGGGGCGGCGAGCGTGCGTTCACGTTTTCCACCAGTGCGGCGGCTCTGATCGCGTTTTGTGCGAACCTCTCCACCAGGTGCAGCGGACGACGACGACCAAGGGCTGCGGGGGCGGCACGCGACTGGGTCTGTGCGTAGTGGTGGTGCGGTGCGGTTGTGCGTGGCGGTGGTGCGGTGAGCTTTTGAAATGGCAGAGGGTTCTAATGGTTTCATCATCCCATGGAGGTGTTTAAAGGATAGGGAAGAATCTCCTGCGAAGACTGTATATGCTAAGTCTGGACAAAAGAAAACTTTTGCTCAGGCTTTGGGAACTACATGTGATATTCCTTTGTCCGAGTTACCCACTCCTTATATTAAGGGAGACATGATTGTGGTCCGGATCGATGAAACAGAATACTTGGCTGGCCTTGAGGATTGCAAGACTCATTTA
>Ga0123342_1000731_pt1 | contig 53525 bp, 27 predicted proteins | sample Turbeawhitnodule_FD_89960 | JGI IMG/M metagenome (GOLD analysis project Ga0123342, IMG submission 89960) | Root nodule microbial communities of legume samples collected from Mexico - Turtle bean Mexico white nodule | ecosystem: Host-associated > Plants > Roots > Nodule | place: Mexico: Nepantla...
AAAAAAAATAATATATATAAAAAAAAAAAAAAAAAAAAAAAACAATTATATTTTTTATAAAAAAAAAAAAAAAATATATATATATATATATATATATATATATATATATATATATATATATATATATATAATATGTATTCCCAAACTTCGTTAATCTGTTGATTCATGATGCTCATAACGATAACTACGTATCTTTCTCTTACTTTACTCATTTTGAAAAGTCTTGCATATTTTATATCAAAAATTTAGTAATATATTTTTTAACAGATAATTTATTTATAAAATTAGTAATATAATTTATATATATAATTAGTAATATATTTTTAACCGATAATTTGTTATCATGAACTCTACCCAATTATTACTCCTTATCCTTGATGAAAAAAATGCAATCGGTGGTGTGTGCATATGAGAGTTTTGTTTGATTATAATGAGTTATGGGATATTGTTGAGAGTGGAGTGTTTGCATTAGCTGTTAATGCAAATGAGGCACAACGCATCGTGATCAGAAGAAGAAGAAGAAGGATAATAAGACTTTGTATCTCATCCATCAAGGGATGAATGACGAGACGTTTGAGCAAATAGAAGAAGCAACAACTGCAAGTGATGCTTGGACCATTTTGTCAACCAATTATAAAGGTGATGACAAGATGAAGAAGGTGCGTCTTCAAACCCTAAGACGCCAATATGAACTGCTATAGATGGAAACCACATAGACGGTTGATGTCTATATAAATAAAGTTCTTGCCTTGGCAAATCAGATGAATACCATGGAGGCGCTGAGCAAAACAACATTGGTTCCAATCACATTCCAAGTTCAAATAACTCTTGGCGGCGCGAAAAACGTGGTCGCGGAGGACGAGGAGGCATTTATAATAAATCAAATGTGGAGTGTTATAACTGCCATAAACGCGACCATTTTGCAAATGAGTGCAGATCAAAAGGTGATAATCATGCTGCCAATTGTGCTCAAGAAGATAGTAATCACGTACAAGATGAAGAGGATCATGCAGTACAAATGACAACCACATCAAATGAAACACCAAACAATCAGACTTGGTATTTTGATACAGGTTGCACGAATCATATGTGTGGTCAGAAGGAGCTGTTTGCAGATTTTTGGATGACTCATTTCGCACACAAGTGAAATTCGGTGATGGCAGGTTCGTTTCGGTGACTGGAAAAGGGCGAATTCTTATCACACTGAATAACAGTGCATCTATAATGTTTTCTATGTACCTGATATGAAAAGTAATCTATTAAGTATGGGATAGCTGACCAAAAAGGGTTACGTGTGATGCACATAGTTGAAAATAAATTCTCAATTTTTGATAAAAAAAAGGTAGTTTGATTCTTAAAACCTTTTTTATCAAAAAACCGCATGTTTCTAGTAGATATTCATATGGGTGATTTCAAGTGTTTGAATGCAATAGTGAATAATAAATTGTATGACATTTACGCTTTGGGCACTTAAATTTTCAGAGTTTGAAAAATCTCTCCAAACGAAATTTAGTGAATGATTTACCCCATATTCATCACCCTAATCAATTGTGTGAGACTTGCATTTTTGGAAAGAATCACAAGATACCATTTGTTAAGGAGTTTTGGCATACAAAATTTTCTTTGGAGCTTGTTCATACAGATGTTTGTGTGGCCCGATGAACATATCATCAATTGGATGTAATAAGTATTTTTTAACCTTTATTGATGATTTTTCAAGGAAAACCTGGATTTATCTATTGAAAAGCAAGGATGAGGTATTCCAATGCTTTAAAAGATCTAAAACATTTGTTGAAAGACAGAGTGGTAGAAAAATTAAGATGGTGCGTAGTGATGGAGGAGGTGAGTACAAGTCTAATGAGTTGAAGAGGCACTGTGATGAACTTGGGTTGCAGCATAACATAATATGTCCCTACTCATCTCAACACAACGGAGTTGACGAGAGAAAGAATAGAACAATCATGGACATTACGAGGAGCATGCTTAAAGCGAAAGGTATGCCAAATTATTTTTGGGTTGAGGCCGTAACATGTGCGGCATATTTGATAAACAAATCACCCACTCGGAGTGTTCCTGACACAACTCCGATTGAGGCATGGAGCAGATTCAAACCCAATGTGTAGCACTTGAAGGCATTTGGGTAAATTACTTATGCTCATGTCCCCAAGGCAACAAGATCGAAGTTGGATGATAAGGCAGTGAAGACCAATTTCCTTGGATATAAGCATGGGGATACAAACTGTACAATCCAATCACAAAAAAAAGGTGATTATCAATTGTGATGTTACATTTGTCGAAGATGAGGAATGTCAATGGAATGCAGCAGCTGAAATGGATTAAAAAAAATGATATATTTACGTTTTGAACGATGATATGGAAGATGGAGTCAGTCTTGAAGCACCTGCAGTTCAACCTGAAGCTGAAATTCAACTTGAAATTGCAGCTCCAATTGCAACTATGATGGAGCGATCAAGAAGGCAGCATCGACAACCTGTACACCTTCAAGATTGGGAAGTAAATCTTGATGATGAAGTTGAGGACAATGGAGATTTGGTTCACTTTGCTTTTCTTGCAAATTCAGAACTCGTGAAGCTGCAGTTCAACCTGAAGCTGAAATTCAACCTGGAGTTGCAGCTCCAATTGCAACTATGATGGAGCGACCAAGAAGGCAGCATCGACAACCTGTACACCTTCAAGATTGGAAAGTAAATCTTGATGATGAAGTTGATGACAATGGAGATTTGGTTCACTTTGCTTTTCTTGCAGATTCAGAACTCGTGAGACTTTTGCAGATGTCATTCAACATCCCAAATGGCATGAGGCTATGAATGAAGAATTGATGACGATTGAGAAAAACAATATCATGACTCAAATTAATTTTAATCTAGATGTTTCAATTAAGATTTATGTTGACAATGTATCTGAAATTAATCTTGCAAGAATCCAGTTTTTCATCAAGTATCTGCAGATTAGAAGATCAGATTGCAGATATTTTCACTAAGCCATTTGAATTGAAGATAGATGTTTTCATCAAGTTAAGAGATCTGTTTGGACATGAAGGTTGTTCCAAATTAGAATTAAGGGAGGATGTTGGTTATTAATTCAGATTTTATTATTATTAATTCTTATTTTATTATCTTTAAATTATTTTACCTTATTATTGCATTAATGGTCAGTTTACAACATGACTGTTAGTATTCCTATTTTATAGCTGTCAACAATTGTAATTTTATTATATATATTATTGAAGTCTTCTCTTATTTCTTTCAATTAGTTCATAAAGTAGTCAATCCTATTTTATTATTGATGTATGTAATTATTGGGCAAAAATACTGTATCACCTAAGTCTAAATATAAATGGGTAAAATAACAATATATTGAACAAGATATTATACTGTGATGTAAGTAAAATCTTTTCTTAAATTAAACTTTTGGCGAGTCGTAACCTGGGGTAATCGTGAATTTTATTTAAGTCAACTCTCTCTCTCCAGAAAAATGAATTTTAAAATATTTGTGTGGGAAAAATAATTATTTTTTTTTCTAATTTCTTTTTATATTTGGTATTATAATCAGTTTAGATAGTAATGATAAGATATAGGTTGAGAAAAGACAACAGATGGAGAGCCCAAAATGTTAACAAAACTATAAGGACGTTTCTTCTTCTTTCACCCCTCGACTGTTTTTCTCCCACTCCTCTATTATAAAAATAGACCAACATGTCTCTATTATAATATTTTTTTATATATTTTAGGATATATTATCATGTAATTTAAAATATATAAAAAATATTTTAAATTATATAATTTAAAATAAAATTACACAATCTAAAATATGATTTTGAATTGCGTATAATTGAAATAAAATTATATAACCTTGAATTATATAACTCAAAATATAATATTAAACTACACAATGTATAAAATGTTTTAAATAATTATAGATTATAAAATTTAAAAATATCTCAAATTTCATATTTTTAGAATGTAATTTCAAATTAATTATAACATTTAAGTATAGGGATACGTTAGTCACTTCCAATACTATAGGATGCAAATGGGGTATAGAAAGAAAAGTACATCAAAACATTGAGCCCATATATAAATAGACGTAGACAAATAGAATAGGGGTTCCTTGGAAGCTTCTTCTTCCTGCACTCCATACATTCTGGAGGCACCCCAATACTATATGTAAAAATACATTTTTGTTCTTTTAAAAAAATTAACTTTTACAATCTCATATTCTTTATATTTTAGATTCTATAATTCGAAAAATGTTTTTGAATTCAGAAGTGTTCTTCGAATTTATAGAATCAAGAAGCAATTTAAAAAATAGTTTCCAGATGTAATGCATAATATATTTTTAAAAAATTGGTATTTCAAATTACATAATTCAGAAGTCTTTCTGAATTTGAGAGTAGTTTATGAATTATGTGATCTGAAATGTAATCCAGAAATCACAAATATGAAAAAAAGGCTTTTGAATTAATTTGGAAGCTATTTTACGAATCTGGAAAAATAATTTCAAATTACATAATCCAAAATATAAACTACATTTTAATTTTTGTATAAATCAATATTTTTAAAATACAAAAATTTATAGAGATGACACAGAAATTTTGAAATACAAAAGTTTATAGGATTGACAAAATAACGTATGGAAATGAAGAAAAAAACCATCTTCCTTATAACATGTTTTTGCCTCATGCAAGGTTTAGGGTAATCTCTCTTATGAGAGCTTAACAGATAACAATCACATTATTATGAACAAAATTAGTCCATAATTCAATAAAAAAAATACAATATATATATATATATCAACAAATTTCAAAGAAATTTCAAAATGTTTTATTCACTTTAAATGAGTCTCGTCATAATAATTATTCTTGTGTAACTCATATTATATTTTTACCACTTTTTATATTTTTAATTTCACTTCAATTTTTGCAACTTAAATATATTAAGAATCCAAATTTGAAATATTATATTTTATTGCAAAACATCTTATATAAAACTTAGTTCTTAACTTTTAAGTATAATCATTGGTTGGATTTTCAATCTTACAAGTTTATTCATTTATTATTTCACCACCTAAGAAGGTTCAATTATTTTTAAGGTCCAATAAAGGTTTTATACGTGATAATTACACATGAAATCTTTTTATAACATCATTTGCATTTTCTTTCCATGTCCTAAATCAAGAACAAACACTCATCCTCATGGAAGATATTAGTAGTGCACTCTCTTGGACATAGAACCCCTGAATAAGAAAACTTAGCCTTTAAAGAGAGGTTATACCATTTGTTTTTTTTTTATTTGTCATCTTTTAATTAAAATTTTTTACTTTTAATAAATAAAAAATAACTTATTTATTTATTTAATAAAATAAATAATTGAATAACTTCTTTTTATTTCAAAATAACTAAATGATTTTTTAAAATAAAAGCTATATAATATTCTTAATATTATTTTTACAAAATTATGTATATATATATATATATATTTAAAATTGTGTTATTTTTTTTATTAATTATTCATAAAAATAATAAAATTAGTATATATTTTTATGTTATAAAAATGTACATACACATAAGTGTTTTTACTAGTAAAATAAAGAAAATTATTTTAATTTATGTATATTTCTTTTTTGAAAATTACTTTCATTGACTTTTTACATTTTCAAATAAAAAATTTATTAGTTAGATAACTATATATAATATTTCCTTATTACCATTTTAAATTTTTATCTAAATAAATAATTTTTTATTTTATTTTTTACTAAAACTAGTTAAATAAAAATATGTTATCTCAACCCTTCATAGATGTTAAATAAAAATAATAAAAATTATAATTATAATAAATTTTTTTAAATAATATATAATAAATATTTTTCATTTTATGTATATATTTTATATTCATATTTATATTTAGCAATATTTTAAATATCATAATTATTTTATAACTGTTAATATAAATAAATAAGAATATTAAAAACAAAAGTAATTTATTTTTCTTGAAGATATATATATATATATAAATATATATATTAATTTAATATAATAGAAATACATAATATAATAGAAATGCATGCACCTATGTTTTAAGGACATTCTAAATTTGGGTATTTTTAGTTCCTTTTAAAAAAATTGATCTATTAAAATTTAAAATATTTATATTTTTTAATTTAGTTTTTATCATATTATTTTTTCTATTAATTCTGTGATGTTGTTTTTGGTGTCTTAATAAATATAAAATTTTATGATTAATATAAAATTATATTAGAATTAATGTAAACAAAAAATTATTATTTTGAGTAAAAAAGATGTTAGATGATAGAATATTGTAATAATTACCTATTAGTAGTAATGACGAAAATGGTTATCATAGGTGACAACTTAAAAGTTATGATAAACATAATTATATTATTCAAAAAATTAAACATTTAAATATTCAATAACAAATTTATTTTATAAAAACTCAAGTAAAAATAATAAATTAATAAGATAGTTAAAACTGAATTAAATATTATAAAGTTCTTTTTAGTAATCTATATCTATATATCTATATCTATATATATAACAATTGAGGGAGCACAAATAGACAACTTTCTACACGTGCCGCTCTCACAAATTTTTTAAAAAATAAACAAAAAATCAAATTTACCATAAGAAGAATGTTTTACCCGTGACACATTGTGAGGCTTTAGCTGGAAAGAAAACGAGTTCATGTTTCTGCTGGTCCAAAATGAGTGAACAAGCCCAATGTGCATGCATAGGTGAAGAAAAAATTAGGATTTCTGAACGTGTGTTCTGTGTGGCTAGCAATGACTTTTCCAAAACTGTGAAGATTGGACATGACTGGAAGAACTTTTGTCAAGTACATTCTTTTCTCGGGAAGACGATAAAATAATATTTGAGTGTTCTAACAAGCCCTCAATGCACATCAGAGTTCTTTTAATTATGCGTTGTTATTATAAAAGCCAATGAAGCTAATTGTTTCCATGTGCGGGAAACTTGAACAATTTATGTTTTTGTTAAATTAGGGTTATAACTTTGGATGTTTACTTTTATTTTTATGTTTTTGGATTCGAATGTTTTTTATTTTTTATGTTTACATTTAGGACTCTAGATATTTATTTTTACTGTTATGTTTATGTTTATTATACTGTTTTATTTATGATTTTTTTACAATATTTGTTATGTCCATGTAATATACATAAAATAAGTGTTATATGATATTAAAGTTGTTTTTTCAGATTTCACTTACAACAGGATTTTGCTGGAGTTTGTTGAGCTGAAGACATAAAGTTTTTTTTTTATTGTTGTAAATAGAAATTGAGACAATATGTAATTCAGCATTTTGTAATGTGTAATTTATTTAATAATTTAATTAGGATGTTTTCTATTTTTAATTTTTAATTTATTATATTTATGTTTATTACACTTTTTATTTATGGTTTTCTTTATGGTATTTGTTCTGCACATGTAATAAAATAACAGTTTTATGATTTCACTGTTACTTATTTTTCAGATCTCACTTACAACATTACTTTTTTATTTTACTTTTATAATATAGTTTAAATCTTACATCATTTTTTTTATATCAATAGAAACATCAAAATCAATCAATTTTTTATAAAAGAAAAAAACCAAAAAAGAAATCATTTTTATGTCGTAAAAAACGTAACAAACACATAAGCAACAATATGAAGAACAATGGAGGAAACAAACCGATAAAGAGATGAAAAGAATCAACATAAACGATAAATTTATGTTGTGAAAAAACATAACAAACAGATTAAGAGAATCTGCGGAAAAAATAAAAGCAAGCAATGTAGAAAAGAAATGATAAAGAATAACCTGTTTTTCAAAGAAGGAAAAGAAGAAGTGAAAGAAACGTGAATCATAAGCATAACGGAGGAGAGAAACGTGAGAGAGAGTTTTGGATGGAATGCAGAGGGTTAAGGTTTAAGAAACGGAAATAAAGAGAGTGGAAAGAATGAACGTTTATATGAGCACTATGTGGCTTCATGTGGTTACGTCATTTGTCAACGTTTCATTGGTTCCTTCCTTCATATTTTGCACATTTGGTAAAAAAAAAAATTACTGAAATTTCTTTATTATTTATTAGTTATTTGTTATGTAATATTTCTTTTATATTTTTATTAGGTGTCATTTTTTTTATAGAATATTCAATTATATGTTACACCTTGAATTGTAGTTTGAAGTTAAATTATATTGTGACATTCAATTTATATTACAAAATGACAACATGGATATGTCCCACAATTTCATACTGTTTAAGTTGTTGTTTTGACCATGCACAAACTGATTTTTATTAGAATTGTGGTTTATGCCATAAAAAATGTTTTGTAATTCAATGTATTTTTTTATGATTTATCGGTCAATAATTAAATGTTATTTTACTAAAACAGTTTAATACTTATATTCCTGAAACAATAGTATAATTAGTAGTATAATATGAATAAAATTCAATTTTACTTTTTTAATATAATGCTATGATTAATACTGTTATATTAAATGTGTATAATAGTATTGTTATAATGTAAACTCAATCTTAAAAAATGTATAACACTTTTTTTTATTTCTACTTCATAATAAATGTATAAGAGCTAACTAATTAAAAATAAAATAAACTATTTATCTAATTGTAAAAGATTTTTTTGTTATTTTAAAACTAAAAATATGATAATTAAATAGAACCAAAATATATAAAAATAAAAAATAAAAAAAAGTGCTATATTAAAATTAAAATGTTATAATATGTGCATATGTTCTTTAATTAGAATTATTGGATAAAGATAAATGGATATTTAAGTACTACAAAAATTATTTATTCGCATATTACAAATTATTGAAAAAAAAAATATCATAAAAAAAGCAATAAAATAATAATATAAAAAATTATTAATATAGTAATAATACTTTATAAATAATTATACTTATATTTCTCACGGGTTTAGAAACACTAGTAATATACAAAGGAGAGAGTTTACCCGTAAGAGATTTTGGGAGGGAGGGGGATAAAAGACGAAGAGGAGGTGTCCTTGGTTTCAAAGGAGGACGACAACCGGTGAGTATTTTCCCGGCAAAAACATCTATGAGAAATGGCTTCAACTTCAATCACCACTTTCTCCATCTACTCCGAATCCCAATCAAAGTTCCGCAATTTACTAGGCCATCCACAGATTCATAACCGCAACAGACCCACATCAATTCTAGTTCAGCCCGCCATGGTTCGCGCTACCCTTTTCTCGACATTCACTTGTTCCCGTACCCCTTGCACACCTTGTTTGAATTTTTCTCCGAGAAGAGCTTTATTCAAGTTCCTCTCAGAAAAGGTGGCATTTTTCCTCATTGGGTCGTTTCTCTTGTCGGGTTGCTTCAGCAAAAGAGCTGCTTTAGCAGAAGCAGCGCCTTCTGTGAGTTCTGATGTTGTGTTGGAGGAGAAGGTGAAGTCCGCAGAAGAGAAAAATGAGGAAGAGGAGGAAATGTGGGAGAAGGTTTTGGAGAAGGATCCGAAAAATGTCGAGGCTCTCAAAGTGGCTTTGTATGGGAAAATTAGGAGAGGGAAGTCCAAGGAGGCTGTGAAGTTTGTGGAGGATTTGATTGCTGCGGAGCCGAAGGAGGTTGAGTGGAGGCTTTTGCTTGCCCTTTGTTATGAGACAATGGGGCAATTGAGTAAAGCTAAAAGATTGTTCAGGGAAATCTTGAAGAAAAGGCCTCTTCTACTCAGAGCTTTGCATGTATGTTTTTCGCTATCTCTTTTTGCTAGTGGAATTTTGAATGTTTACTGTAAAGTTTGAATTTTGGTTCTGGTTAGAAAGGTGGGTGGATAAATGGGTAGGCTTCGGTTTGGTTAGTTGTATGTGTATTCTCTCAGTGAGAGATTAGCAATTTTTGAAATTGTGGTTTATATTAACAGTCAAAAGCTTTAGAACATAAACTGAGAAGCATTCCTATTTTGCTTATATTTTTATAAGAAGCTGTGCTTGGGTAATGGATTCATATCAATACTCAAAAGCTTTAAAAGGTAAACTGAGAAGAGGGTTTGTTTGGCAGTAGATTTATATGAAGAATATTAGTGGCAGTTATGATGGTTTCTAGTCAATTGTTTAAATAAATACTACAACTAAACCGAAATGTACACTGCTATGGAAAGGGTGGCTGGAAAGATTGATTTTGGGATGAATTCAAATTAGAGGTGAGTGTTACATAAACTTGTCTCAGTCTGGGGTATTAAAGGGTAATAATATGGTAGAAACTTAAATGACGATTTGAGGAGAAGGCTGATCCTAAGTTGCACCCAAGTCGAGTGAAAGTAAACGGAAAATAAGAATATGTTCTTGTGTATATTGTAAATTATGCATTATTCTTCTTAGAATACCCTCTAAAACAAAATCAATTTTGGAGAACACGTAACTCTGCATCTTCATTACCTCCTTTCCCTCATTTTCCTAACAATCGACTGCTTCATTGGAGGCATGCTAGCATATTCATTACTTAACTGTATTATTTTCAGTTTTTAATTATGTTGCGTGCTGGTATTATTATTTGTACTATTTCTGGGAAAACGCTTCATTAGTCATTGTCCTGTAAACCTTGCTTCAACATCTTGTAGTGAGCTTCCTGATATTGGTTATGTACCATAAATAGTATTGAAGTGTTATTTTATTTTGTTGACTTTGGCCTTTTCATTTTTGTTGTGAGTGTTTTTTAGGTAGGATTTTATTAGGTTAGTTGGAAATTCATTCCAAGAGATATGTTGCATACTTCAGCTTTGAATGTAACACGTTAAATTACACTTTGCAACATTTTGTGGCTGCCTGGTATATCAAAAGAAATATGGTTACCATATTCATATTGTATTTCGATCCCACATCATGCAATAAGTTACCATGTCACTTAGTTTTTTACGTTTTTCCATATATGAATGAGATAAGTGATACTCTCATTTACAGGGTTTGGCTATGGTAATGAATAAAAACCACGAAGGTCCTGCTATATTTGAAATGCTAAATAAGGCTCAAGAGTTAGCTTCTCGTGAAAACAGAGTTACTGAGGAGAGAAATATAAGAATCTTAATTGCACAAATGCATGCTGTACAGGTAAACTGATGATCCATCAACTTAGGGTGGGATTCTTTCAAATTTTTCCCATCACCAATCAAGTTTCCACTTTCTCTGCTTATCTGCTACCAATTCAGGATAAACCAAGCACAATATCTCTTAGACTTAATAATTTAACATGCATAGCATTGTGTGCTTTGCAGGGTAATTTGGAGGAGGGCTTAAAGAGATTGCAAGAATTGATTGATCAAGATCCTCGAGATTTTAGGCCTTATATTTGTCAGGTGAGTTTGTCCGCTAGTTAATAATGAGTTGTGCATACAGTGGTACATTGGTTAATCTTTGAGACTCATTCCGAACATGTAGGATAGTACCAATGCTTTATAGAAAAAATTGTTTTTTATCACAGTATTGCCAAAATTTTTATTCACTTGGTTTTATAACTTCAAAATTGGAAACATTTTATGACCTCAAGCACTTATTCTGATAAATAAAAAATAAACGAATTGGGTTCGGAAAATCATTGACTTGGTCCCAAAGTTGGCTCAGTTGAATCCTTTGATCTCAATCAAAACTTAGTGAACCAGGAAAATAAAGAAAAGAAAAGGTAAAAATCAAAACCAAGAACAAAATGCTGATTAAATGGAAACATTTGTCATTTTCTATTAAGTTCTAGTGTTACTCATGAAATACTTCACGCAACATAGCAAAATCTAACATTGTCTCACAACTTTGATAAACAATATAGAGACCTGTTTGTTTATGTTTTTTTCCATTTAGGGACCCAAAGAGTTATTTCATATGAGGATTAAAACAAACAAAAAAACTGTTGGCTGAGGGTACTAAATTTTGAATTTAATATCATTTTCATTTGAAACTTCAGAGCACAAACATGGATAAGAGAGGTTTTCAAGAGACTCTGCGTGTGTAGTCTGTGTGATCATAGTTTGATTGTATGTAACAAAAATTCTAGGTGTTAAGAGTAAGAAAACCTGGAAGAATAGTTAAACTAAACAGTAAGGGCTTTCTCCTATAGCCGGTCTTTTAGTCCAAGAGGGGTTAGTAGGACTACTAAATTGTTATGCCGTATCTTGAGAGAAAGGAGTTAAATGATTTTAGAGTCCCCCCATCTTGTGGCTTTTCTCCAGCGTTCTTCACATAGTATGGCTTCCTTCCACTTCTGTTTTTTCTGTGTCTGCATTGCGTGCTGAAGATGAGCTAAGCTTCAAAACTTTGTTTCCTTTCAGTGTTCATGGTGCAAACTTTTATCTCCATTTTCCACGTTGCACCTATCTGGTTTTTTTATGTTTATTATTTGTGTTATTGCAATTACTTTGCTAGTCTAATTTTATATGATAATTCACAGTGAATGACTACTTTATGTGGTCATAGAACCTAAAGGAAGAGACATAAGTGATTATGGTTGATTTTAAACAAAAATTGCAGGGAATAATATACAGTCTGTTGGGTAAAACTGAGGAAGCTGCACAGCAGTTTGAAACATATCAAAGTCTCGTGCCTGAAGAATTTTCTCAGAGGGGATTTCTGGATGATGTTGCCATAGCAGCAAAAAAGACGTCCCGGGAAAAGTTTAATAAAGCATTTAGAAATCAATTTTCTTATCGGAAATAGACTTGCTGTTTTGGCAATTGTCATCAGTGCAATTCAGTAGCAGGCTCTTTAGATAGCAAAAAAGTTTGATTACTTTCATGATGTATAGCAGAGTTTGATGTTGTGTTTTTCTTTTCCTGAGCTTTATTAATATTACATGGTTTGGATAGGATTTTCTTCTTTTACTTTGCTTAGATAATGTATCACAATCCTAAAAACAATGGTGCTTTATTTTGGCACAACCTTTTGGACTCTCATTTGAATGTGTTAGTTCCATTGATGATCGACACTTTTTTTCAAATGTTATATCTTCCTATGTATCTGATACTTTTCTCAATACACTTTAATGCAGCAATCTCGTATCATAATGAGAAAATTATTATATATATTATGCCATATCCTCTTCTATTACTAGTATTCTTATTTATAATTTTTTTTAAATGCCTGGTGTTTCTATTTAAAAGTAAAAAAAAATTGGTTATTAAATTTATAAAATATTACAATCTAAAAATAAAATATAATTAACTTTGTCTTATGATTGCTTCTTATTTACTATATGTGAAATATTTATTGTTTGTATTATTTTTATTTATCTAAAACAATAAAATTAGTAATTTATTTTATACCATTACGTTATAAAATAGAGACAACATTTAGGAGTTTTACATAAGTAATGATAATTATATTACTGTTCTTTATAATATAATACAATAATATAGGAATTAAAGTTATTAGTATTAGTAGTGGAATAAATGTTTATATATAATAGTAATTCAATTTTAATATAATTGTATATTAAATGGTAACTTATTTAAAATTACAGTGGATCTATTTGATATCTATAGATGCTTACATTTTTTAAATCTCTTTTTATTAGTATACTAATAAAAATAATACTCCTCGACATTTGGAGCACGAACTTGAGAAGGAAGAATAAGGAAGTATTCCAAAACTCTCCACATCCCAAACATGCACCTATTTAAGTTTTTTGTTCTCTAAAAAAATATTAAAAATTTAGTAATATCTTTTTCAAATGCAATCTTAAATAAAATAATTAAAATACTAAATAAACTAAAAATAATTAAAATACTTAAAATAATTAAAGTAACACATCATCAGTAGCACTGTCAATTAAAATACTTAAAAACTTTTATCAATTTAATAAAAACCAAAATGTTGAACCATTTTAAAAGAAAGTGAGACACAACACAACTGAGTTTTTCCATTTTGTTGTATAACTGGATAAGGAATGAGTTTAGAAGGAATGTAAAAGGAAGAAAATGAAAGTAACAAAAAGGTATAAGGTTTTTTTTATTAAGGGAGAGAAAATAAAAAGTAAAAGGAAATGAAAGTAATATTTTTAAATGATTTTATTGATATAATAAATTTAAAATAATAAATTTATAAAATAATTAAATTATATTTATTATTATAAATTAATATTTATTAAATATTAAATTATCACTAAAAAAATTATTAAATAGAAACCAAATTTAGTGACGAGAAATTAAAATAGACTAAAAAAAGTATTAGTATTAATTATTTTTTAATTGATATTTAATTAGCTACCAATATTTTAACTAAATAATAATTAATTATTTTTTGTCTCTAAAATTAGTTTTTATTTAATTATTTTCTTGTAGTGTATTATTTAATAAATTTATTTATTTATTAATATTATTTTTAATTGTTATTAATATCATTATTAACAGTTTATGATTATCTTATAATTTTTTTATTATTAATATTTTTTGTTTTATAATTTTTTATTATTATTATTGATATTGGTATTGGTATTATTATTAATTTTTTTATGACTTTATAATTATTAATAGTATTATACTATAATTATTATTTTATCATTACTATTTTCTAATTTTTATTTGAAATATTATTAATATTTTATTATTTTATTATATTATATAATATAATTCATTATACAACATAACATAATAAATGTATACAACATGTAACATAATAAATCACTCCTTTATTTTATATTTTGCAAGATAAACATGTAATTCCATATAACCTAAGTTGATTTTCTTTTAATTTTTTCTTGTGGTGTAAGAGTGAAAACATATACATGCTTAAACTTGTCATTATTTTTCTTTGTAAATCAACAAATATATATATATATATATATATATATATATAAACACAATAATCTTTTTTTTTTTCGTCTATACATTAATAGTGTGTTATTGGAAAAGAAATTTAAAATTCTATGAAAATAATTTTTTTTTAAAAATTATATTCTCAAATTTGTGTTTTTTCTTCATATTTTCTTATAAACATTCAATTTTTGTTGAATTTTAATTAAGATTAGAAAAATGTTGAAATAACTACTTTTTGATTAATCTTGACTAGTATTTTTTTTGTTCTGTGAATAAAACATATTTTTTTATTTAAATTATTTTGAATTTTTGTTGTTATCATATACTGTTTTCATTTGATATGAGTTAGGTTTTATGAGACTCAGACACTTTTCTTAGGTGACGTACGACACTCATGTATCGGTGAAATGTCCAATTTAAAAAAGATGTGTTGAATTTATAACAATTTTAGTACAGTTTTAACATAATTTAAAAAATGAAAAATACATTAATTTTTTAAAAATTCAAATTTATTGTATAAATTTTTATTATAATTATAAAAATAAAGAATAAATCATTTTAAACCAACTATAAAAAAATATTTATGAATCTTTATTATTAATTTATATAATTTATAATTATTTAATATATAAATTAGTGCCCGTATTCTATATTTTAGAAATTCTATTTTTCCTGTTTGTATCGCATTAGTGTTTTACTGTATAGTAGTAGATAGGTTAGATTCTCAATAAATCAATGTTTTTGACAATGTGAACTAAAGTTTTTGCAATGACATTTATTTATACTTATATTTTTATTAAAATTTATTGTGCATGTTCTTTTATTGTTTACACCAATGTTATTTTCAATTAACAGTTTGTTAGGATTGTTCTTTCTAATATTAATTGAGAACACTTCCCACCTAACTATAATTGTCTAATTTTTTTATGAATAGTTTGTTAGGATTGCTCTTTCTAATATTAATTGAGAACACTTTCCACTAATATTAACTATAATTGTCTTGTCAATATCAGCTAGACAAAGTTTTCACGATAAAAAGTTTAAAAAACAAACTTCAACGAAATTGTAAGAATAACCTCAATTCATGTTAGTAGAAATAGTTATAATCAACGACAATTAAAAATAATTTTAGATAAACGATTAAAGAAACGAACTTAGTCTAATATCAATTGAAAAGATCTTAATGATTTTTTTTTAATAACATTTGTATTACCTATAAAATATTTGTTTTTCTTGGTTGTGAATTTTCATCTCAAACCATTCCAGAGTTCAATGTGTTTGAACTCCAATTCTCATTGTTAGACCCCTTTAACTTTCATATAGTTACTATAGTACTTGTATTCTAAATTTGTGTTTTGAAAACTCAACCATTTATTCAGTCAATTAGACCCTAATTCAAGATTCAAAAGTGGAATCGAAGTTCAAAGGGTATTAATAAAATAATACTAATAATTAAATTATATACAAAATAACATAAGAAAACATCATATCATAATTTAATAATAGTAAAGACAAAAAATATCATATTTTATATAAAAGTAAAAAAAAAAAAGGATTTGAATTTTAAAATTATATAAATATTTTTAAAATAATAATTTTTTTAAAAATAAAATGAGACACCTTACTTTCTCTTATTTTTTACATAAATAAAATCAAAGTAACATTTTTTATTTTTTCAAATTTCCTTTTTATTGTGAGGTATGAATAAAAATGAAAAGAGAAAATTAATTTAACTTGATTCACTAAAAAAAATAATTAAACAAATACTATTTTTAAAGATAAAAAATAATTAGTTTAAGTTAAATATTATTTTATAGACTAAAACAATTATTATTCTAAATTATCTTTCATTATTAATAAATAGTTTTTAAATTAGTATTTAATTAGTTAGCTAAAACCTTAGTAATTAATTAGATATCAATTTATAAATTATTTATAAATAATAAAAATTAATTTAGATATCAATAATTTTTTTAATTTTTAAAATAGTATCTAATTTAGTTAATAGAAGAATTAATGATTTTTTATTATCTCTAAAATTAATTTTTATTTAACATCTCAGTGTTTAAAGTAAAATCTTATATTGATCTTATTTTTTTTATATGATAATATAAAATTTATATCTAATTCATATTTAGTTAGATAACATATATATTCATATCCACACCGTATCCATTTAAATATTTACTAAATAATTATTTTCATAAAATATAAAAATTAAAACAAAAAAATATGAAAAATTTAATGTTAAAAAATACATTTTTTCTCTCTTCAATACTCAACAATAAAAAAAATTATAACTATATAAATTTCAAAATAAAATACTAAATAAACTAAAAATATTTCAACAAAAATAAATATAAAAACAATATGTATATATATAAATACTTATTTCCGTATTTAATTTAAAAGATTATGTATTAGCATGTCATACTCCAAATCAATTCAACAATTTTTTATTAGTTAAACCAAACCCTATGACAACATAATCCATGTACGGCTCTTTTTACGATTTATGATGTACGGGCACTAGAACCAACACGAGAATAAGCCTCATCATGCAATAAGTCTAGATTATTATTAGCACACTATTAAAATCTGTAATTATTATGAAAACAAATTTTAACAGTATAAATTCTGCCAATTTGTAAATGTTGAAAATAGTCTAAGTACCCAAAATATTCTTAAAAATATGATTATGACACAGTAAATACATTAGTTTGAAAAGTGTGAAAATGCCTACTTAGCCACAAGAAGAAACAAAGTTTTGTGGTCACCTAAACCTAAGTCATAAAACCGGTAATGTCAAAGAGATGGGAAGACTCTATGCATTCTTAATTAAGTTTTTATTGTCATTAATGACAATCATGAGTAAAACAATTTAATTAATAACTATTTATGAAATAATAAATAGTAGTTATGTGACTAATTCAAGAAACTCATAATGGTACACTCAGATAGGTACTTAAAATCGTAGTAGTTAATTAGATAACAATTTATAAACTATTTTTTAATCTCTAAAATTATCTTTAATGTAAGTAATATAACAACTAATTATTTTTTTTCTAAAATTAATTTTTATTCAATTATTTTCTTGTAATGATATATTTACGACAATAATTATAATATTTTACTCTTAGTTTTGGTAACAAACATTTGGACTTGAATATTGGGAATATTAGATAAAATATTGATTTTATTTTAAAATGAAGTTATCGTAATTTAATTGTTTATAAAAAAATGGGTGGACTAGTTTTGTTCATACAATGAGTTCTTAAAAAAATATAAAAGCTCATAAATTGAGCCTGGCTTACAGGTGTTGTGGGCTATTTTCAGTGTGATCGATAAAAAAAGTAAAAAAGTAGAAATGGTTCAGGAAGAGGGGAGAAACTAAAAACACCCTCATTTTCGCATATCTTCTCTAATACATGCTAAAATATATTTTATAGACATCATTGACAAAACTTATTTCCCTTATTTTAACAATCACACAATGCTAATTATTATGTATGAGTATGAAAACATCTATTAGAGTGATATTGGACACTTTATTTAGACATAACAACTATGAACATCTAAGAAAAACAAAACCCCATATTTGGTTCAGACGTTAATTAGTTGTAATTGTACTGGAAACAAGTTATTTTGGTTTTCAGCACTCCTATAAAAACCTCTTCAATATTTTTCACTCTCATCATTCTAATATCCACTAATTTACCATTTGCAACAACTCAAACATGGCTCAAGTCGAATTTTCTACTTGGGGCCTTTGTTTGATGTTGGTGCTAGCTCATTACCAATTTCAAGATGCCCAAGGTGCAGAGTCTGTACCAGGTCTTGGCATCAATTGGGGTGCATTAGCATCCCACACTTTGAATCCTAATATTGTGGTGAATATGTTGAAAGACAATGGGTTCAAGAAGGTAAAACTTTTCGATGCAGATCCTTGGACCGTGAGTACTTTGTCTGGAACAAACATTGAAGTCATGGTGGGAATTCCTAATGATCAATTGAGTAAATTTGCTGGAAGTAGCAGCAGTGCAGAAGATTGGGTCAAAGAAAACATCACCAAACATCTTCGTGGTCGTCATGAAACCGTAAACATCAGGTATATAACATTAAGTTCCATGCACCTTGCTATCATGGTAAACCAAATTACTTCTCCCAATATCCAATTATCTCAATCGGGATTGTATCTGAAGGAGATATTTGTGGGGAACCAAAGAAGATATCATGAACATCTTTAGTAAAAATTAAAAAAAAAATCCTCTAATTTTCCATAATCATGCTATTATTGCAGATACGTATCTGTTGGAAATGAACCATTCATGAAAGATTACAAGGGTGCGTATGTGCAGACCACATTCCCAGCAATGCAAAATATTTATAGGGCCATCGACAAGGCTGGTTTTGGAGACACGGTGAAGGTTACTACAGCTTTGAATGCTGATGTTTACGAATCTCCTTCAAACAAGCCATCAGATGGAGATTTTAGGAGTGACATTCGTGACTCTATACAACAAATACTGAGTTTCCTTCACGAAACGAACTCGCCATTTCTTGTCAACATATACCCTTTCCTTAGTCTCTACCAGAATGACAATTTTCCAGAAGAATTTGCCTTCTTTGACGGTGAAGGAAGAACGGTTGAAGACAACAACGTGCAATATAACAACGCTTATGACGCAAATTTAGACACCCTTGTTTGGTCATTGAAAAAAGCTGGGTACCCTGACATGAGAATTGTGGTTGGTGAAATTGGATGGCCAACTGATGGTAACAAACATGCTAATAACAAAAATGCAAAAAGGTTCTACCAAGGGCTACTCAAGAATATGGCAAGCAAGCAGGGAACCCCACTTCGCCCTGGAGCCATGGAGATGTATCTATTTTCTCTCACTGATGAGAACATGAAGAGTATTGAACCTGGTAAATTTGAGCGTCACTGGGGAATTTTTGGCTACGATGGAAGTGCTAAGTTTCCTTTAGATTTTTCTGGTCAGGGACAAGACAAATGGCCTATAGCAGCCAAAGGGGTTGTGTACCAAGATCGTGTATGGTGTGTTCTAAGCAGTGATGTTAGGAACTTGAGCCTTGTACCAAGTGCACTGGACTATGCTTGTGCTGGTGCGGATTGCACAAGCTTAGGATATGGTTGTTCTTGCGATAATTTAGACCTGGCCACCAATGCTTCATATGCTTTCAACCAGTACTTTCAAACAAGGGACCAAAGTGTTGAGGCTTGTAATTTCAATGGGTTAGCCACTATTGTAAGTCAGGATCCATCCAAAGGAAGTTGCATATTCCCTGTAGAAATTGAGAGCAGTGGTGATGTGCTAAGAGCAATTCATACTCTCGGAACCCTTTTGATTGGATTGGCGTTGTTTTCTATGACATTTACGTAGAGATTATATCGATGTTACTGGTGTAATGTTTGATATGCGATTTCATTTAGGATATAGATTGTCAATCTTATGATTGCAATTTTCAGTTGTAAGATTTTTCTTATAGCATAAATTTATGAATATTTTTCATCAATATTTATGTTTAGTCAAATAAGATTTAAGATTTAGTTATATCCAAGAGTTATAATTCTTAAAATTCAAATTGCACTTTAGTATGAAATTTTTTCAATTAAACTAAACGTGTCTTTTAATTTGTACTCTCTACTACCTATCGAAAGGTTGACGGAGAGGTGTATCGATAGGAAAATTAAAAGGTTGACCACAAAATGAAAATTAAATAAATAAATAGTTATTATGATAAAATCCATCTAAATGACTCAAAACATAAATGGTGTATTTAAAGAAGATTAGACGCAAAGAGTAAAAGTTCAACTGGGTTTTAAGTCCAATAAGAAGGTGTTATAAATAAGTGATCAACCCAAGAGGCAAGTAGAGAGAATTTATCTGATAATTAACTAGTATCAATCATGACTTTGACATCAAAGCACTTTTCAAGTACACACTCATCCGTGAGAGTATACCGAGATTAAGAACCGAGAGATCCAGTTGACCTAACTCAAAGAAGTGAGAATCTACAAATCATATCCAAGTCCAAACCAAAAGTCATACCAAAAACTCGCACTAAAAAAAAAGACAAAGAAGTCAATAGTCTTAAGAAGAAAAAAAAATTGTTTTTAGTAACATACACATGTTAACTAGTCAAGAACATCTGAGAGAAAAAAAAATATAAAATAAGAAAAAAAAGAACGTTTTACATTACTTCTATTTTTCTTATGTTCTTTGACTTATTTTAATTTTTAAGGTTATTTCCTAGTACTTACAGCTATAACATGGGAAGTTTCTCAGCTGTTTACAGGTAGTGTGATAGTAATACAAGACATTTGTCACAGCCACACCTTTTTCTTTAACATCAAAATCATGTAAAGTCCAAAAATAAGAATTTATGGAGCATCCTTGCACACTTTCTGCATGATCATTTTGTCGTTACATGGCCACGTCGAACTTGAATTAGTTCATGATAATAGTATGATACATTGAATCTTCCCTTCGTTCGGATTTGTCCCTTTAAATTTGGAGTTCGACTTCCAGTCCTAGCCGAATCTATTTATAATAGGATATTTTTAAAAGTTTTTATAAACCAAATTTACATATTTTAGAAAAAAAAGGGATAGAAATACATTGATGAAATTTAGTAAACTATAAATTTAAAGTTCTTGTTCATCTCTCTTTTCTCTCTCTCTATATATATAATTCACGTGTTTACGCTAAAAGTTATTTTAAAATTTGTTAAGGGGTAAGAATTTAATAAATAAATAATTTATGATAATTAATTATTTTTAAGGGATTGTTAGAATTAATTTTTAAGAACAAGGGATCGCTAATAGATATTGTTTAAAACTTTGCGACTAAAAAAGTACAGTTAAAAAATATACCCACTAATTTAATCACACTACACTTATCGGTGAATTTATATAGTGCAAAGTTAATCGGTTGATTAATAAAAAATAGTTGTGATCTGTAACAAATTGCATTGGAACTTATTTATGTGATGAGTTTTTAAAATTTTATTGCTTATAAAATAACCGTGTTTAACAAAAGAATGAAAAAAATGTAAATAAAATTACGAAAGTGTGAATGTTTTTTACTTATAAAATCACCATTAAAAAAGTTCTTAGTCTCACCTGTAAGCGATCAGAAATAAAAATAAGAACAGAAATATTATTGTAGTTATTATTATTATTATTATTATTATTATTAATGCTATTCATGAATAAAAAGTTAACTAACTAAAACGAGAATTTAAACTTTTTTTTGGAAAAGAAAGGAAGAAATAAAAAAAGTTAAATATATTTTTTGTCTTTAAATTATTATTATTATGTTTTGTTTCCAATTGAGAGTGTAGATTTATTGTATTCATGCACTTTATAAAATCATGTAACACAAACCGACACTGTTAACAAGTTTTTGATGTGGTAAATGAAATTTCAACATATACTCTAATATAGGGTCCACATGGTTCTGTACGACTTGACAATGTCAGTTTTTGTAAGAAGAAAAAGAAGAAGGAGAAACCTATAAGATACCAGAAACAGATGACCAAAGGGAGGTAGTAATAAGATGATTAGAAAGTTATGTTTGTTATTTTTGTAGTGAACGTCCAACATCATGACACATGTTCATTCATTTGGTATAATACTAGTAGAATTCATGGTATGATTCTGGTATCCAAATGTGAACGTTCCAAGCACTATATGGTCTTCCACCACCAGGCACTCCTTCCGGGTAATAATCCACCAACATCACCCTCAACCATCATACAAGATCAGACAATCTTAGGCACTCTTAAAGAAAACCAACGTGCAAGGAAACGTATGGTTGAACAAGAAAAAAAGAAAAGAAAAAAGATAAGATCATACCTTTCAAGTCCATCACTTGGTTTGGTTGAAACTCCAACAATATGAGGAAGCAATTGTGAGCCAATAGTCATCTAATGAGCTAGCTTAAAAATACTTTGCACCCTTCCAAAGCCCTAATGCTAATCAGGTGAGGAAGACTTTTTATTATTTCTAGATTCGGGAGAGAGAAGATATTTTGACTTGGGACTTTAACTTGTCTGCTCCTTGCTAATACAAAGAAAATTTAGGTGTAAAGTTAGGATAGAAAAAGAGTCGCTTTTCTTCATCTTGCCGTGCCCATTTTAATTTGAAAATTTATTTTTAAAGTTTTCAAACCAGGAAGAATATACAATAAAAATACGATTGTGTTGACTTCATTCAATAAAACTCAACCAACCTCTCCACTAGTTTGAGTTGGTAAAAATACACAAAAGTATTTATGGTACATGGTATTTAAAGATGGATGCAGATTATTAAAAGGCTTTGAAGAACTATTAGAATGTAATTGACTTGGTGTCACATATACGACATTCAAAAAGAGAAAGTGAAAACTAAATTTTGAGTTCTTTAAAAGAGTACTCGTAGACATAAGTGAAGTCCCCAGCATCTGCTTGAGGCTTCATGAATACTCAGTCCCTCTCAGTGTAAGGTTTGGTTTCATTGAACTCATACATCATGTCAAAACATACATTAAAGGAGGATACAAACTCATCCACCTTATCCTTCGAAATAAACTCAAAGACATAAGAAGTGAGTTCCCTAAACACCTAAGAGTACTTGGGGTCGAAGATCGCAAGGAACTTGTCCTTCCTTGCCTTCTTGGCTAAGTTTGGCTCAGAGGATTCCCAACTTCTTGGGAGGAGGCTTTGTGCCTAGTCGGAGTGGCGCTAACCTTATTCCTTCCTTACGTGGCAACAATCGTTGCTGTCACGATATGAATACACTAAGGAAATTTTTTCTCTAAAGCATCCCCTTCTATGGAAAATGAGTCAATGTGACTCAGGTAGAAATCTTCTCCAATGGGAACAACCTCTACTCACAATAGGTTTATTCCCAAAAGAGAATAGGGGTTTAGAAGAAGTGAAACAAAGGAAGGAACATAAGAGATAAACATAGAGCATGCCTAGAAGTGAATGAAAGCAATGACAATAAAGGAAGAACAAGAGTGAATTGTCACCAACAAAAGCAAGCAAGCCAAAGAAGATGAAGTAATGGTGATATATTGATTTTATATGATTTTGGAAACATTTCATTTAAATCCTAACATTAAAAATATAGTATGAAGAGACAAGTGCAAAAAATGAAGTATTACATTGGTCTAGGGCAACGTGTTTTTCCAGGAGGATATATAGCCTTTTTTTTTTTTTTTTCAAACGTTAGTTGTCAAACTGACGACACCTCAAAATCATATAACACATCATTAGAAGTAAAAATCTTTCATTCAATCTCTAGTTATAACTCTTGAGGTTTTGTTCCCCTTGTTATGATACGTCATTATTACTATTTTAATTACCATTTAATGGAAATAAATACCGTTTTAAGTGCATTTTAATTTTATTAAGCTCAGACCAACAAGTTAGATAAACCTAGACCGAGCAATATAAGTGGTCACAAATTCCGACATGGTTTTAGTCATGAAAATGCGACCTATCTCTAAAGCAAAAGTTCAAGTCCTATAACCCTAAAACGAAGTTCCCAAGCTTTGGGGGCTTGTGTACTACCTAGTACTGAAAAATACTAGGTAGTTAATATCGACTTGCAATAGTGGAAACCATATGTAGAATTCACATAATTCAAATATACTGAAAAATTTATATCTAATTCATATTTCGTTAGAATCAACTGAATTATTTGATAACGGATATCATTTTAGAGATATTTTCGTAGGCCAAAAAACCTATAAATACCACCTCAAGAAGTATTCATTTAATCTCAACACTTTCATTTACTTCTCACTCACCTATTCTCTAAAACTCTTTCTCTAAAACTCTTATTGACTTGAGCATTAGAAAAATCTTTTACAAAAGAATCATCATTCAATTTTCATATTCAAAGCTCCACAACTCTTTATAGAAGAGGCAATAAACTTGTGCTGCTCGAACATCCATTTCTAACAATTCCAACTCATCCTTGTTAATAAAAAAATTACTTATATTATCATGAATAATTAATAACCTTAAATTTTGTCTTTGTTGTGCCCTTATTTGGAGCCACTTGATTGGTCGCATTCTCGATAATCCTTTGAAATTTGCTCGACTCTCCATTGTAGATCTTCCTCCCTCTCAAGAATGACTCTAGATTCAACTTCAAAGTTTGATTAGCTTCATATGTATCCCTTTCTCTACTTCGTCTTCTTCGGATGTCATTGTTGCTTTTTCAATTGTGAAGCCTATATCATGTTTGAGTTTTTTTTCTCCATTCGGCGTAGCTATTCTTTTAATTGTACTGGCTACTTTAACTCCATCTTTCGACTCTGATGGTGTAAGCTCGTTCCAAGAACTTCATTAGTTCGATACGTTCCGCTTACTTAGTCTGAATGTGTATGATATAATATTAACCCAACAATCTTTTAATTTATTCAAATAAAAAAATACTTTAAAAATTAAATAAAAAAAATCAATCTAAACTAATCAAAAGTTGTGTTGGACAAATAATTTCATTGGATAAATATTAATTTTGAATTTTAAAATTTTTAAAAAAATATGCATTTAATCTCCAATTTAAATCTAATTAAATTAGATTGAAATTATAAAATAAAAATTTAGATTTGAAATAGAATCATTAAAATAAAATAATTTGGTTTAGATTAGTGTATGATTTTGAAATATGCTTTTTGGTGCTTAACAACACATAGATGAGAGACAAATACGAGTGGGTGGAGTGATTACCCAGGACTATGTAGATAAGCAGGGATGACCCATGATCAATGGAGAGCCACTACATATTTCATAAAAAATAAAGAAAATTTGAACTATATACATGGATAACACCACACTCAGTATCCATCATCGTCATAAAAAAGCAATAACATATCACTGTTTTCATGGTCCCATTACCCATTCTGCAAAATAAAAGTGGTAGGGAACCCCTACTTGCTAGCTCTACGTCATCACACTGACATCATCTTCACCTGTGAGCAAGTTCGCAGCATCCTCCAAGAAGGTGTTTTGAAGTATCTTCTAATTCCATCAAACGTATTAAAAAGCAAAGAGAGACATCAAATAATTATTCCGATATTATTATTTATTGTTATTACCATACATTATATATATATCCAGTGACAGCATGCTTTGGTCCTTGTCCCTGGTAAAAGGCCAAAGACTCTGGGGTCTCTGCAACATCACCACACCACCATGGAATACTATTTTGGAAACCCTAATTTCCGTCACTCTGCCGTAGACAACATGGCAGCATCTCCCTCCTCTGAGTTCATGATATCTGATTATCTCATCTTGGAGGATGTTGTTGATTATCATCACGAAGAGTGTTGGTCACAAAGCACTGAAACTGAATCATCGGAGAAAGCAACCTCCAGCGATGCCAGTCATGGATTTGGTGATGCAACCTCCACCAGCACCAACAACATGCAAGTGCTTTTTTCTTTATTTATGTTTATTTTTTTCTTTCATTAAACAAGTAAGCATAAGTATTATTAATTATTGCTGAGATTCAACGTTAATTTGACAGAAAGTGCAAAAATAAAGGGCTTAAGCGAAGGAAGGCAGAAGTGAGTCAAAGCATCACGCTTAGAACCAGATCGCAGCTTGAGATTATGGATGATGGATATAAATGGAGGAAGTACGGAAAGAAGACAGTGAAGAACAATTCCAACCCAAGGTAATTACTCAAAACTATTAATTTCACAGATTAAAAGAACAAAATAACTCTATATAAAAAAAACACCATTCTCATAAAAGAATTGGAATATTGCTGCGAATCGATTTAACTACTTAGATAAGATACTAGTAAATAAGGCTTGTACTGGATCAAAATAATTAAGGGTTTTATTTTATACACTGATACCCTGATACAAATTAAAGAAACATATAAGGTAATTAAGATTTAAGGACCAGTAGCAATAAAACGAACCTGATGTAACATACTTAACTCAATGCTCCATTGCTTGCTTGGACTTTTCTTCCTGTATCATGATCTTATATAATGTATGAAAAATTCATGTCTTTTGAATAGCTTTTAAGGATTACGTTAGGATCCAAGTTGGTGAAGTTATGAGGATGTGAAATAATTAAAGAAATCAATGTGGTGTAAGACATGAATGGAGGGGGAAGTGAGGGAATCATGTCAACCATGCACTATAAAATAGGATAAGATATTGGGCCCTATAGCTAGCCAGAAAGATAGAGATGAAAGTGGTGGCGGCTGAAATATACATGAACATATATAGTGATTAAAAGAGGGGGACAAGGACAAGGCCTGGGTTATTGATGGACCCATATTAAACATAGATCGATGTATGCAAATTTGGTTTCTTAAGAAGCAAATGGTGAAGCATACCTTTCTTTGTTTGTGCTTGATTATTATAAGTACATGCTTTGCAGTGAGATTGGGACTGCTAAGTAAGTAATCTTTCTTTATGAACACTCCACTGATGCGTCTCTGACACCGTACATGACGTAGTTTTGCTAAATTATTGGCATTTTTCTGACTTAGTTTAGTTCCCTCGTGTGCCTGTTTTAGCCTATAGGAGGAGGAGGAAGAAGAAGATAAGGGTAGTTAAAAACACAAAATGTTTACTATTGTTAGTTTCATGTACGGAAACTGTTAAAATGTTTTTGAAGGCTGTGAACTCCTCTCCAAGCTGGCATTTTGTGAATAGAATATGTTAGGACTCATATCTAACTTATATACACTGTACGTGTATAATTATTCAAAATATAAATAGATTATTGAAAAGGAAAATATATTTTGATTAAAATGATGTAATTTTAAAATTGTATTGTAAACTAGTGTTTTAACGTAGCAGGTCAAAATAATATTTTTCATAATTTATTCACATTTATTTATCAAATTTATGTTCCTAACTCTATTATTGATCATTTGTGATAAAATTTTACTACAGATATATAATCAAAGAGTTGTGTTTACATAATGCATATCTTTGTCAAAATTAATAAACAACTCAAATTTAATAAGTTAATTTGTAAATATAAAATGACATATTTAATTATTTGAAGTAAAATTAGATTTCAAATACTAGTATATATATTCAGCTATACCAAATGCATTTTATATTAAATTAATTTTAAATTTTATCAATATAATCTATTTGATTACATTCAATAATTTTTAAAGTGAAATTATGTAATAAAAATCATTAAATATAATTCTCTCTTTATATATATGCAGTAATTAGTTTTTGTTTAAAAGTTGTTGAGCTAGTTTCAGTTAAAAGAAAACTAATTCTGGTTTTGAAAAATTGATGATGAGAGTGCAGGAACTACTACAAGTGTTCAGATGAAGGATGCATTGTGAAGAAAAGGGTGGAAAGGGACAGAGATGACTCCAGCTTTGTTTTAACAACGTATGTAGGGATCCACAATCACGAGACCCCGTCTTCCTATTACACCCAAATGTCTTTGCTGCATTCTGATGATTGGAACAGTCACCCTTCTGCAACTCAAAACTCATCCTAGCTCCTCAATATACATATACATATATATACATATACATATATATATATAGTTAATCATAATTATTGTGTAATTAATTTTCTCATTCTCCATGGAGACCTTCCAATTTGAAGTTTAATTATGTGTGCATCTATTGATCCAGATAAACTGGCCGCGTGAATGTAACTGTTAAGTATACACTACACGAAAATCATGAAATAGAAACCAATTTTTAGACACTAAAATAATTAGTTGCAGTAGTAACTAAATTAGATACCATTTTAGAAACTAAATAAAATTTGGGTTTCTAAATTAGTTTATATTATTGTTAAATAGTTTCTAAATTGGTATCTAATTAGCAACCAAGGTTTTGGAGACCAAATTTAGAAACTAAATAATTGGTAGTTAAAACCTTTGTTGTTGATTAAATACCAATTTAAAAACTATTTAACAATAATAGAAACTAATTTAGAAACCAATTTTTTATTTAGTTTCTAAAATGGTCTCTAATTTATTTACTATTCCAACTAATTATTTTGTTCCCTAAAAATTAGTTTCTATTTCATGATTTTTCTTGTAATGATATATATTAATGATTTTTTTTTATCAATAAGTATATTAATTGATGACTCTGGAAAAGATGGAGAAAGGTATATGAGATGATTTTGTGACTAAACTGTTATGTATTAATACTAATATAATCTTAACATATTTTTTATAACATGTTTTTTTTTATCTTGATAACTATGGTTTAGCAATTAAATTAAGTTAATTTCAATAAAGATTAATGTAGTGTCAGACGATAACATAACACTGAAAAAATTATTACCTAAATGTAGTCAAATGAACAAAAGTCGTCTCCCAATAAATCTAATAATAAATCTAGTTAAGATATATTCAAAACTTGCTTATAAAAAAAAATTATTACAAATAACAATAAAGTAAATGGGGATAGAATTTGTTTAGCAGAAAATAAAGTAAACTCGTCTCCAAACGTGTACTTGTGAGATGTTTTTCTTCTATCTCTTGATTAAGCAAATAAGAGATTGATTAAAAATAAGCAAACTAACCAAGAATTCCAATTAAAGAGAACTGAATATGAAATTAACAAAAAATAGAATTCAAAAAGACCAAATCTTCTGATACAAACTGCTACAGAGAATTTTAAAAATAAAACATAATTAGATAGAAACCTCATAATTCATTGCGAAATCACAAGAGAATCGATAAAAAGGAGTTTAACCTTTCATGTTGAGAAAAAAATGAAAAGATTACAAAGAAGAAAATAAGAAAAGTAAGAAAATGATAATGCTTTATTTTTCTAACGCATATATGAAGTTTGATTCTTTCTCCATGAAGTTTTCACCTTTTCATAAGTTTCTATTTCAAGGATCTCATAAATATATTTCTGTTAAGATATTGTTCATATTATTAGTTTTCAATTTTCTAAAATTTGGTTTCCAATTTTATCACGAACTATGATTCGGTCCATTGACACTTTCTTTAAATAATCTAGTCAAACACTCTCATCAAACGAGTTTACTCTATGTGACCACCAGACCGTTGATAAGTGTCTAATTTAAGTAATATTTCGTATTAAAATATAGACACTTATGAGAATTTATTGCTAATTTACATATAAAATAATCCCTAATTTATGAATTTATACATTTTTTATGAGCTTTATTTGAATAAGAACATTTTATTCCCAAATTTGGTGTTAATTGCAAATTTATAGGGAGGATTGAAGATTTGGAGTAAAGGAGAATAATTTGAGCTAAAAAGAGAAAGTTGTAAGGTCCCAGAATGGAAAAAGATGCAAAGAAAGATTGAGTCTTTTTTTTATGTTTTATTTTAGTCATTAGCGCGACACAGGAAGCAACCTAACCCTAGAAAACTAGGATAAATAGAGGGCTAGAGGCTCAACCCTAGAGTGCCAGATTGAGGGAAAACACCATAGAGTGAATTGTAACCCAATTGGGAGAATGGAAGGTGCTAAAAGTATGCATGGCTAATCTATCATTTGGGATTGAGAGTAATCTGCTCAAACTCTTATGTATTAAGGTGATATTTTATATATTAATATTCAGTTCTTGATTGATTATTGATATTGTTGTTTTAGTTTTAATTTTACGTGACAAATTGAGAATCTTAAATTTGTGTGGGAGGTATTTTTAGGGTTTGGACCTAAACAACAATACTTAACATATTTGAGTGTTAGGAATAGACTTGAAATGTTAATTGCTATTAAACGTGTTCTAAGTTGTTCTTATAATTATGCGAGGAAGAATCGATAGTTGGGGACATTCTTAAGAATTTTATATGCGAGGAATCAAATATAAATTATTTTTATAGGGACATCAAAATACATGAGTGAGAGAGATGAAACATAATCCCTATTTTTCCAATTGAAACAACTAATTCTTTATCTGTTTTGTTATTGATCATAGCCAACACAACCAGTTTCAATACACTTTTAATTGTTTTGTTCTATATTTAGCGATTATTGTACTTGAATAATTCACTGTTTCTTGTGAAATCGATATCCGTCCTTAGGGACAATTATTACTTCTGACAAAGCGGTGCACTTGCCATAAAAAGTCATCAACCGTCTAGTCAAACTATCTACTTTGACTACAAACATAACACTACAAGAAAATCATCAAATAGAAACCAATTTTTAGAGATCAAAATAATTAGTTGCAATAGTAATTAAATTAGGCACCATTTTAAGTAAATTGGTTTTTAAATTAGTTTTTATTATTGTTAAATAGTTTCTAAATTGGTATCTAATTAGCTATCAAGGTTTTAACTACCAATTATTTAGATTATAAATTTGGTAGCAAAAACTTTGGTTGCTAATTAGATATCAATTTAAAAACCATTTAATAATAATACAAACTAATTTAGAAACAAAAAATTTATTTAGTCCCTAAAATGTTATCTAATTTAGTCACTATAACAACTCATTATTTTTTGTCTCTAAAATTGATTTCTGTTTCATAATTGTCTTGTAGTGTAATATTAACAAAAATAAGAGTTAAAATCAAAATAATTTTACTTAGATAATCTTACATAAAACAATAAATTTATACCAAATTATAGTTCAAAACATTTATAATTAAAGCTATTAAATATAAGTAAAATTACGTTTTCATCATTCTATATCTGTAATCTAATCATGGAGAGTAAACAAAGTCGACTGAATAAAAATATAAACTGAAAAAAAAATGAATTTAAGGAAAACAAAACTTATATTGAGATAAAACTAAATGACCTGTGCAAAAATCAAGTCAAAATTATCAAAATCATTGGTCATGTAAACAACATAAGTAACGAAAACAAACATGTAAAGTTGTTGTCTTTATTAAACTCGACATGATAAAAGGAACAAATGTAAACTTGTCTTTATTCCATAAATTATGTTGTGTCAAGGGATTATACGATTATGGACAATCATTCCAACCACCTTTTTATGCTTTTCCCACAGATATTGCATGGAAAATTATTACGTAAATTTACATATTTGAGAAATCCTTTTACTAGAAACTGCATCAAGGTAAAACATGTTGATGGATAAAAATGATGGATAATTTTAAAAAAAGGATAAATTATCATTTTCATCTTGAAAGTGTAAATTGATAATAAATAGATTTTATTTTATTTTATGATTAAGCTATATACAAAAAGATAATTATTGCCTTTTTTTACATATTCACAGATTAAACCAGAATTTTCATTTTTTTTAATTCTAAATGATATATATATTTCAAAAAAGAATATATAAATGACATATTAATAGTAAAAATTATATATTAATAATTTTTTTAGTATTTAATAATTAGTTAATATAGTAACTAATTATTTTTTATCTTTAAAATTATTTTTTATTTAATGATTTTCTTGTAATAAAAGTAGCTTTAACACTTATAGTATTATTCAACTTGTTTTATTTATGAAATTTATTAGGAATTATAAAAATATAAAAATATGTGATTCATACTATGATTTTGTCTCTTATAGAATCATACTATTGTTCAGTGTGCATCAAGTACAACATCAACTCTTATCAACAACACTTTTTTTTCTATAATAAACTTTCAAATATTGTTTGTCAAACCACCTAACAAATGTAACATATTCAATTCATAATCAACTATACAAAGATCGTCAGTGTTATTAATTTCGTACACATTTGTAATTGTTGTTGTAAGTATGAAATTAGATTAAAGTTCACACAAACAACATTGTTATCCATGTGTCAAACGTTGAAAAGCAAAGATCAATCTATTTCATCTTCCATGTTAAAAATGTCTTTCAGAAAAACAACCATAAAATTTAATATATTGTAATTAATTAAATTAGATAAAATATATTTGATGTAAATGTAAATATGGATTTTAACGTCTAATATAAAATATATTTTAAATAAATAAATTGTATTCAAATTATTTTATTTCAATATAAGTTTAAGTTTGCAATTGAGAAACATAAATAATATTTTGGACTTTATTAATATTTTATATTATAAAATTTTGAAATAGAAATCAAATTTCATAATTGGGTAATTAACAATTTTTTTTAACTTGAAACCCAAATCAATAATATTGTATAGTAATTTTAAAATATTAACATAAATATATTTAAATTAAATTCATATAAATTTTACCCTAAAATACAAAGTAATACAAATAAAAAATAATGTATTTTTATTATAATATTATTTTATTTATATGCTTATTGTTTATATAATTTTATTCATTACTACATTTACAAATAATTTAAAATAAAAATAATATAATGAATCTCGTAATAAAGACTAATCAATCAAACACATCCATCACACCAAAAATACGGTAATTAATTATGGGTGACACAACTTATTTTCATTTTCACATATATGGGATGGACTATTTGCTTACCAAAACACCTCTCTGCACTTTCTTTCAAAAGCAACTCCACCAACTTTACACACGAAACAAACTGATGAGAGAGCCCCCAATTACACACAACCACATAATAAGAAGGATGAAGACCTAGAAGATGTTTATGGATTTATTTACAAATATGGATCTAATTGGATATTTGTTTATTTTTGTGGATCCAATCAAAAAGACAACTCTAGGATGAAAACGTACAAACATATCTAAGAAGACATTCGACTCATCAAAACATAAACTAGAGTTTTGGTCAAAAGAACACAAGAAGATTGAGATTCGACCGACTAGTCAACATTATTTTTGGGCTTAGTTTTAGCTTAAATAAATTGTAAAAATTTGTTTAGGATTTCATGGGTCATGTATTGGACCTGATAGCATAAAATAATTGGACCAAATATTTGGGCAAGTAGCATAGATTTTTGGGCTTGTATTTGGACCAATAGTAAAATAGGTCTAGTTAGAGTTAAGGCAGTTTCTTCCTGCACCCTGCACCTCCACAATATAATGCAAAGACAAAAATATCCCTATTATTTTTTAAAAACCCCAAAATACACATAAGACTCAGACTACTCTTTCTTCTTCTGGACAATGCAATTCGGTAATTTTACAGAATGGGAAATCCGCATTTATTTTTTTGCATTCCGGATTGGGAAATCCATAAATCTTCTGGATTGGTGAATCCGGTAATCTTCCAGATCCAACAATCCGTAACAAAAATTAGACTTCCGGATTCAGCAATCCGGAAATCAACAAGTTGCTTTCGAAACACCCCTTTATTTGAAAAAAAACACGAATCACTTTCGGATTGATGAATCCGTAGCACACACTCCTGGATCCCAATATCCAGTAACCTAAAAAACTCTAGTTTTTTCAAATAAAAAGGTGAAGGTCAGTTTTGGGATTTAAAAAATTGTGGGGGTGCAGGAAGAAAAACGTAGAGGTGAGGAAGAAGAAGCCTAGGGTTAAAAGTGACTAGTTAGGGTAATAATTGGGCTTCTTTGAGCCCAATGTAGTCCTAAAACGTCTAGGATATATTAGAAGAAGAAAATTAATTGGCATGGAGCACATGGACGTCCACATGGCAACCTAGAAGTGGAGAGGATTTAGCTTGAAAGGTGTGAGCTAAACATGGAAAACATGAGTCCACGTGACATCTTCTCATTGGAGAGTTTTATTTTGAATTTTCAAAATTTGGCTCCAAAATGTTCAACCCTCTCTCCTATAAATTAATGTGCTTGTCTCACATTTTAATAAGATCAATATTAAATTTTATGCTACCAAGTTGCTAGCTCTGACACTTCCTTGTCTAAACCTCTTTAGGATAGACACATTTGGTCTTCTTCTTCACCTCTCCAAGTGATATGGCACAATCAATCACTCTTCTTAGACTTCATGCGCCTTCAAGAAATCTATAGTTCCATTGGAGTTATTTTTGTTCCATTTCCTCCATCAAACTTTCACCAGTCATCTCAAAATTCCAAGGAAACAAATTGACAATGAAGGCCCAAACCCATCACAAACTCAACTCACATGAATAATCACAACCACCAACTTTGGCAAGGAAGAACGAAAGTTTAAAGTTCTAGCAAATGAACTCATTTGTATTTAGGGTTTACATTTTCATGCATGTACAACCAACTTTTTTTTTCAGTTTCTTTCAAACAAGAGCGAAGCATTCCTTTCTACATCTTCCTAGCACATCCACGCCTTCACTTCCTTGCAAATCAACAAATACAAAGACGTGAGTCTTCCTCAATCCATCTACATGAATAGTTCTCACTCGGATATGATATTTATAATTATATTTATACGTATTATTTTATATATATTAACATATGTCATGACTATTATATGAATATTAATGATAATTTTTTTTTCATATTTATTCCAGTAATTTAAAATTTAGTTTGATTTTTCATATTAGAAAAAAAAAGTAAAGTATTATAATTTTAACAAACCAACAATCCGTGATAGTGAAACTCATTTTCTCTTAAATTCACTTATAAGTGAGTCACATGATATTCACCACCAAGAGACCAACCCATAACGAGCCGAATTAAACCGCAGATAGGCAGAAGCCAATTTTTGACAGGTCTAGTAACTCTGAGTAATCAGATTTAGCACCGGGATCCTCTGTACTCATATCAGCTTTATTATCACCTGTGAAGATATCGATCTTGATTGTTTAAATTCTGCGTTCAGCTTGTAATGTCCATATCATAGCACTATGATATGGACTACATATGCTCACGAGTGAAAATTAGCAATCTACAAATTCAAACGAATCAGACACTGAATTCACAAGAGTCGATTTGAGAACCGAGGGAAGTCATGCTTCAAAATTATAAACAAATTAAAAAAGGCCGCGGAAGGCCGGGAATGCAACATTCATCTTGTTGCTCCCGAGCTCAAGGCATGAATGGTATGTGAAGCAGGCCACAAGTTCACCACACCAAATCTTCATTGTAAATACAACTCCAATACTAAGTAACACACTCTTCAAATTCCTTTTCTTGATCAACCTATAACATTTTTAACACTTCAAAATTATATATCTGTTCTGAAAAATGAATTGCATTGTTTACACCAACACCAGTGATCATGAGAAAAAGCCAGGCTGAACGGACATGGATTCTTCACATTGAGCTACAACTGCCTCCTCTGCTACCATCCATCCCATATTGGACTTTCCTTGTTCAATCTCTACAGAGCAACTCTAAGAAAAAGAAAGACATAAATTAAAACATAATAGGCCCAATAAGACAAATTCACAATATCCATATCATTCACTAAAAGATTTAACCCTACATCCATGCATGAAATAAAGAACAAATCTCAAAGACATAAAACCCAAGTTCTCTGCAACTGTACACGTTGATGTTAATTGGCAGCATCATGGTTGTCATGGCAGATTCTTTGCTAACTAACTACCACAAGCAATTTGTTAAGAGAGGTCTGCTATAGCAATGTCATAGACCACAATGGTGTCTTTAGATTGAGGAATTTTGGCCTTCCGCCACAGATAACACTTGCTGTGCTTTATTCAAACAAAACAAAGCTAACTTATACTCCCATTCAATCTGCATTTCCTAATCTGTGAGCATCTTGCTGACAGAACTATCCGGGTAGACACTAAAGACACAATAGCCATTTAACAGCTTTATCACCCGAGAGCCTTTCTTATATTCTCAAACTTATAAATGGGAAAGGAATTGTGATGTAGACCAGTTGGCAACGGAAGAATACAAACCTCGGAACAGGTATATACAATAAGGGTCATCCAATTCCACTTTTCCACCAAATGTCTTCCTTCACCAAGAGCTTCCTGAAGGAAGTATAGTAATGGAGGCATCAGCTGCATCTCAAATTGTCTTGGTCTGCCACATAGTCTGCAGTTACCAGGGTTTATTTCATTGACTGCAGCTAAAATGGGCCTCCCACCATACGAATATCTACACAAACAAATGTTATTAGGCCCCAAACACAGAGGGGGAGAGAAAGATAGGGGGGATAGAGCAGAGAAAACCAAAATATCAAAGATCTGATGCTATGAAAAATATATATAATTGAATGATAGCTCGAACGCACGACCAATCAATGTATTTAACAACCGTAGTTGCTATGCTTCCCCCTTTAAAGGGAGACAGAAAAATGGATGGAAAAACCCAAACTTTATCCAACTTCCTCGAGTCAGTTGGTTTATATATTTATTATTGCCTGTTCATAAAGCCAAGCTCAGGTGCAACTTTGGCAACTCCCAATCATTACAATGACTGGGAGAAATTATATATTTTTGACAAATAATTCTACAACCAATACTTAATGCCAAATCAGAATCACACACTCCAATAAAAACTCTCTCCAACTTTATCACCCAGGTGCGATTGCTCTAGTAACTCAAACTAAAACAAGGATTGAGATTCTAATCAACATTGGGGAGGGGGGCATCACTTTTGACCCCATAGTCTACTCCAAATTATCATTTGTTCATACCTAAAACATTGCTCAGGATATGCATCCAATCGTTTCTTGAACTTGAGGTAAGTTCTATCAGCAGTCAAAGCTTTATCATACTCATAATGTTCCTTTTCCCAGGCTTCTTCCGGTTGTGAAGGATCCTCGGCATCACTTCCATTCTCCTTGAGAGAAAGTGAAGAATAGCTAGAGCATATAGGACTAAGATCCACAGAGGACGACTCTTCCTGTGCGTATATATAAAAACAGGGCACCACTGAAAACAACCACCCAACAAATAAACCAATTACATAAATAAAAAAACATTAGAGTTGCACTAATTAGCAACTACCAATTACACAAACAATTACCAGGCACGTCATTTTGAAAAAAAGCTGTCACTTTTGGATGTAGAGAAGATAAAGGGGGCTTGTTCTGTCGTTTTTTCCGCGGCTTCTTGCGCTTGGTGTTGGAGGCCGCAGTCCCGGCTTCAAAGAGAGCCTTACCCAGTTGTTCAAAATCCATGTCACCTCCGTCTTCGTCATCCGACACGTTGGCACACGGAACTTCACCGTCGGACGGAAGTTGTTTTCGTTGAGAGGAGTCCACGTCAGCAATGTTCTGAACTCGGAGAACGCGCCAAGCGGTTCCGCATTCGGGCGAGACGCAACCGAGAAGGAAGAGGGTGCGGTGTTGAGAAAGGGGAGCGTAAACCTGCGCCACCAAGCAGACTTGGCCGGAGCACGCGGCGCAGCGTAGCAAATCGGCGTTTATGGGAAGGGGCCAGTCCTGTCAGAAATGCTCAAATCACTTCAACGAAAACACCGTAATATTAAAACCAATTTGACAGAATTGAAAAACTAACAAGAATTTAGCGTTGGAAAAGTAGTTGTGAGTGAAGAGAAGAGAAGAGAAGAGAAGGGTTAAGGGTGTACAGGGAGTCCTCCGATTTTAGTTGTATAAGGATCAGATGGTTCGCGATAATCCTCTGCCCATGGGCCTGGCATGCCTAGAAAAGTTGCTGCCATCATAATCTTCTACTTCTTCCGCCAATCTTCTTTTCTTCTTCCTCCAGAACAGAAGGACATTTATCAGAGCTTCAGTAGGGTTAAGTCCAACCATAATTAGTCTGGGTTTACAAGGCTAGAATATTTTATTTATTAAATTACTAATTTTATCCTTTTTTTTATAGGATTTACTTATTATTTTTAAAAAACTTATTTCAGTTTTTATGTTTGTCAAAAGGATTAAACCATTCTTCTTTTAATTTCTAATTGGCTTAGTTAAATTTTTATTTTTTATAAATTTAGGATTTTTCAATTGAATCTATGCTAAAAAAAACATTTCAATCAAATTAATATATATATATATATATTAATTGAATCATTATTATTTAATTTTTTTATTATGATTATTATTTTATATCGTCATCTTCATTATTTGTTTTCATGTATTAAAAAATAATATGATTAAAAACATAAAAATTATGAGTATTCAATAAACTAAAATAAATAATAGAAACTCAATTAAAAATATTCAAAATTTATGAGAAAATTGAAACTTAATTAAAATTTTATAATTAATCTTGATAATAATTTAAATACATCCTCAACTAAAATTATCATCAAATACACTTCTTTTGTAAATACTTCTCTATATAATATAATCCTATTTTAATTGTCAAAATTTTAAGGATTAAAAGATTTTTTTACTGTATTCCAATCTAGCCATTTTTTTAATATGTGTCGTAAATGGAGAAAGAAGAGAAAAAATTATTAGAAAAAAATTAAATTTTAAATTTTAAATTATAGTTGTTCTTATTTGGATTGAGTAGGTCTCCTCCTGCACTGTTACTATATGTTGTGTCAATTCCGCATAGATCTCATTATAAAGGTTGCTCTTATACGTCTGATATCCGAAAGAAGGGGTGACAAACTTACAAAAGATTTTCAAGGATGGAATTATGAGTAATAAATGTTATTGAAGTCTTATAGAGTTGTTTTAGTCCTTTGTGTGAATGGCCTAGATTAGTACGGAGAAGGCAGAACTTCTTTACCAATGTGTGAGTGTGGGGAGCATAGTAGGTGAGGAGACGACGGAGTCAATTTTTACTTCCCTTAAATTTGATACATAAATTTACTTTTATTACAGTCAATCTAATAAAACTAATCTTATATTAAGAACGTATTTTAACATTTAAAATAAAGCCTTGTAAAAACATGCAATTCTAATAGTGAAAAACAATGGGTATTTCTTCCTCTATTTTTTTTGGATGATCTCCTAGTCAAGAATGAGTACTTTCCAGAATGAAAAATAGACCAAGACATTAGCAGAAGTTAAAGGGAGATGCCACATTGTTAAGCCTGAAAATGGACAGTTTCTAATTTGAAATGTAAAATTTCATTACTAAATAAGTGACTTTCCAATTACCAAAGATAAAAAAAAATACATTCCGGATGCATTTGCCCAAAAAAATGTTTTTCCAAACGAAAAGTTATATATACGTCTACCCAAAAGGAATTGGTATCGTGGTATCGCAGTGGAGAAACACAAGATGGGAAGAATGGGGTAGCAACCTTCTATATTTCCCGTAAATGAGTTAGTCAATTGATACATGAATATACAAAGGCTGTGTAGCTAACCCAAATATGCTACATCACCTTCTGCTAAATTAGTCTAACATTGGAATGCTTCACTCAATTCCATCTCTTCGCATTTTTCACACCTTTAGACTTCTGTTTTGCTGCCTGAAAGGCTTGCACCTTTTGCTTCTTCCGTGCTTCTTTCTCAGCCTGTTATTGGAAAAAAAATAAATGAATTCACAAACTACTTATAAATTCTGCTATACTGGTAGTAACCGCCCCATCTCATAAATTTAAGTGTTTATAACTAACAAAAGTTCACCTTGGACATCTTGGATTTGGCTTTCACTTTAGGAGCTTTGCTATCAAGTTCTGCCTCGCGTTCAAGTTCTCTTTCCCTAGCATCAAGATTCTTCTCTAAATAATACTGCAATTTTTTTAGATTCAAACATGTTAAAACCAATAATGAGCCAATGCAATATAAGAAAATTTAAACGACTGTACCTGAAGCAAACATATTACAATTCCAAGATCATGAAGTTACCATATAATAATATTATATGAACATAAATTTAAAGTATAAAACATAAAATTTTAAGAATAAAATAAAACACTATTTTGGACCCTCTAAAATCCAATAGAGTTATTTTCATTTTGATCCCGCATTAGATGTATTCCCAGTATCATGTTGGCCCATTACATATATCTTTCTTTTATTTTGGTTCCGACATCCTTCCACTTGTGGGGAGAAGGACTGCAACAAAACGAGAAAAGGATCCAGAAGGCTGTTTGCTTTATTATATTATTTTACTTTTTGAAAATTTGTCAATTTGAAAATCCTAATAAGTTAGTAAAAATCTCAAGTCCCTTAGCTGAGAAATGAAATTGAAATAGAATACATACAGGAAGGACTAAAATGACTAAATGAGAAAATAATCCGAGGGTCCAAAAAGAAGTTTAAAAAAAAATCCGAGAGGAAAAAGTATTTTACAATTTTTACCCTAATAAAGATATGATATATGATGATACTATACATGAACAAGATAATCGAATAGGGAACCGGAACAACATATTAGAGAAGTGAGGACCAAGCAATGATACCATGATAGAATTGAGGATCAGTTAGGCATCCAAAATCATCCCAATATAATATTAAACTCCAAAACGCTGTCAATGATTCAAACATCAAAAAGTTTTTAAAAAATTAATTACTGATGATCATTGAGTTCCTAGGATCAACTGTATCGTGAATAAAGCTAACCCATTTTATCCAACTCCTATATTAAAATATATAACAAAAATAAAATGCTTACTATCACACTCAATAAGACAGGGAGGGGTAGAGAAGGGATCAAGGGATCGATTAACTTACATTGTAATCACCTGCATAATCCTGTATAGTGCCATCTTTAATTTCTATGACCCTGTTAACTATTTGCTTTATGAAGTATCTGTCATGAGATACTGTGATAACAGTGCCCTCGTATTCACTTATTGCCTCCTGTGGGAGGAATTAAATACTATTAGGACGATACGAGACAAAAAGCTTTTCATAAGGAGAAAGCAGACGACAAAGAGAGTCATACCTCAAGCATTTCTTTAGAAGGTATATCCAAGTGATTGGTTGGTTCATCCAACACAAGCAGAGTGGATGGTTTTACCATGAACTTGCAAAAAGCCAGCCGTGCCTAGTAAAACATAAGACAAGATAAATCCAAATAATTTTGCATCACCATATGCAAAGAGTGAGAAAGAGTGGAACATTGCAATGCAACTAGCAAATTAAAAATTATATATATGCCGTGAGTAAATCACGAACAAGAAGAATTAGAATCTTGATGCTACAACAGTCCATGACACCTGAGACTACTAAATACATTTACTGCGATGGGGAATCACCCCCAGTAAATGTCTTAATGTTGAGGTTGGAGCCTATGTCTTAATATCATTTAACAAATTCAATTATTCTTGATTCATATATTTCTTCAAATGCAATCATCTCAAAGCTTTTACTCAAGCAATAACAGTTCAAACATCTAAAGGCTCAGAAATGTTAAATAAAAGTCAACTGAAAAGGATGACACAAATCTTGAATTTACCTTCTCACCACCACTCAATAGTGAAACTTTTCGGTCAAGCATATCAGATTTAAAATTACAACGCCCAAGAAGTCCTTTAATATCATCTATCCTCCAGTCCTCTGCTGCTTCCTCTACTGTCTCAAGCACGGTCTTGTCTAGATCAAGTGCCTCGGCCTGTTAAACAAATGAAGTCAGCACTAAAAATTTATTAACCACGAAAATTGTGACCTGAAAAACTGGAACTGAAAGCAAATTCATCAGTTTAATTACAATTAACATTTCTCTGATTAAAGTGGCACACCTGATTCTGCTCAAAATAGTTAGGTAACACATTATGCTCCCCAAGCAAAACTTCACCCCCAGTTGGCTTTTCCAAACCCATAATCAATTTCAGTAAAGAACTCTTGCCACATCCATTTGGACCAATAATGGCAATTTTTTCTCCCCTTTCAATTGTAAGATTTGCCTTTTTGAAAAGTGGCTGGCACAGAAAAGCATGATCAGTTGATATCATATAACTAGGACATAAAGACAGTCCACATTTTAATGCTAAGGTTTTCAATAATGAGATCTTGATATCTAACCTTATCCTCAAAGCCAAATTCCAAGTTCTTAATTGTTACAACAGATCTTCCACTCTGTCCACGCTCAGGGAACCTGATTTTCATCTGTTTGCGTTCAAATGGCTTCTCCACCAGTTCCTCTTCCTGGAGTCTCTCCAGCTTCTGTTGCCACGCAAAAAGAAAGGAAAACCTTTTAAGCAAATAAAAGAAGAACAACATAACATTAAAATATTCGAAACAGAAGGATGCAATGCAACCAATCTAAAGCAGTTAACACAAGCATTGTTTTTATTTGTCATCTCAACTGCCTATTACTTAATGTTGCTTATACATTGTTAGAATAAAAACATTTATGAACTCTCAGCAATTAGCTTAAGCTTTTGGGAGAGTTGATTCTTGACACGCTATTATGAACTCCCCCAAGGTATTATAAAGTGTACAAGCCTGCCATACCTGGCCTCTTTAAGCCCAGAGAACTCTAGCATGAAGGACATGTAAAATATAAAACCATCCATGCACAACCTTTTAATAAGCTATTGGAAAAATAGATTTTTGATGTACCTTTCCAGCAGACGAAGCACGGCCAGAATTTGCTCCAGCACTTAATCTACTGATCAAGTCTCTTGTGTGCTCAATTTCTTTCTGCTGCTTCTCCCAAGCAGCATACTGTGCCTCAATCCATGCTGCTTTTGAAATTATGTACTGCGAATAATTTCCCTCAAACGTCCTGGACACACCCATGTCAGTTTCCACAATTTTTGTACACAGTTGATCAAGGAAAGCTCGGTCATGGGAAATGATAACCATTGGCACATCCTGCTGGTTAAGATACTCCTCAAGCCACTCAATGGTGTCAAGATCAAGGTGATTTGTAGGCTCATCTAACAGCAACAAATCAGGATCCTGCAACCAAACACAGATTCCTATTCTTATCAATAACACTTGTGACACTCAAACCCACATCGTCTACACAACAAAACAGTGTAGTCATTGAGAAATTTTATCACCTAGGTAACTGAATTATTCCTTTCTAGACAACGAAGCTTGTGTCAAGGTGCAAACATATACATAACCTAGACAAAAATAGCAGCCTGTTGTGAAATATCAATGTATTTTGGATCGGCTATTTTAGCATTACGTATAGTGTATTCTAAATCTTTCAGCTCAAACCAAAATAAACCGCAAAATCTACAAATAGTAGCTTTCAGCTTACCATGAATGTAATGTTATGAGACATCAAACCAATCATACACTTTAACTAATTGGATAGCTCGGTAAACCTTTGTAAAATTGATTTTGAAATAATGCGATTTATGTTTGGATGTTTTCACTCTTAAAACATACAAATAGTTGCTTTCAGCTTAACATGGATCCAATGTTTTGCGACATGAAACCGATGGCAAATGTTTGTACAATTCATTTAGATTATATTTGATTATAAAGTGATGTGATTTATGTTTGGATGTTTTCATTCTAAAAATAAGTTACTAAAACAGGTAACTACAAACATTTTTATCTAACTATAAAACTAGTTAGAGTTGCTTCAAGTAAAATCAAGTCAGGACCAGAGTTACTTCCAAAAAGCAAACATGTTACACAAATCTACATCAACATTGCAAAGCAATTCTGAACAATCCAACGTGAATTCAAGCGTACCTGGAGCAGAATCTTTCCAAGACACATTCTCATCTGCCAGCCTCCACTGAAAGACGCAACCAACCTATCAGAATCCTCAGGAGCAAAGCCAAGTTCAGGCACCAACTTATTTATTTTCGCATCAACCTCATCGAGGTCCACAGACTGAGCCCTCCGCTGAAGCAAATCAAACTCATCCAAAAGCCTTCCCATCAACTCCAAATCGTTGACAGAACCCTCGAGCGCCTTCTGCACCCTCTCCAACTTCCCCGCCACCTCCATTTCCTCCTTGAACGCGCTCATGAACTCCTCCCTCACCGTCCTGCTCAGCGAGACCTCGAACTCCTGATTCAGAAACGCGATTTTCATGTTCGACTTCGCCTTTATCACGTTCCCGTAATCCGGCTCCTCCAATCCAGCGATAATCCTCATCTGCGTCGTCTTCCCCGCGCCGTTCACGCCAACCAAACCCACCTTCTCCCCCTTCTTCACCTCCCAACTCACGTCCTTCAACACTGTCACGCCCTTGTACGCCTTCCCCACGTTTTCCAGCTTCACCCCCGACGACACGCCCGACGCGCCTCCACTCTGCTGCTTCCTCCCGCGCCGCGGCTCTTCCGAGACGGTTTCGGAGAAGAGAGACTCGATGTCGTCGTCGACGGTTACAGTTGTTACGCCCGAAGAGGAAGCGGAACTGGGCCGCAATGGGCCCGAGAAGCGACTGGTGTAAATTAGATTGGTGCTGATGTTAGTGTTATTGGTGTTCGCTCTGGTGGTGACGCGTGGCGGAAGGTGGCGTAGCACGGAGGGCTTTCGTGTATCTAAAATGACCGCGCCGGTGAGGTCTAAGTGATGAAGCTTCGCGGCCAATTCCATTTTGAAGGGAATCGAAAATTCAGAGAATCGAAATCGAGGAGTGAGAACAGATATGGTGTGAGTTCTCTTCCCCGCAAATGCTGAACCTGATTTCAACCCATAAACCGGTTTTGCGCGCTGTTGGAAACGTTTGCGGTTCCTTCACTGGCTTTTCTTCTGTATCTTTCTGTTGGGTAGAGAATAATCGCTTATTATATATATTTTTATTTTTTAAAGGCAGAATAAGAATAAGGAAAATTAAGAAATTGGTAGGCTTGGATTAAGAATTTATTGTGGCCAGAACCAGATGAGAGATAGAAAAATCGGACATGAGATTTCAGATAGATAAGGATCCTGGAAGAACATGGACCGTGTGTGGTGAAGAGTAGCTCAAAACGGCCCTCACGTTTTTGTGACGCGTGTCTCCTTCTGTGGCTCACATCGTTCTCTTCAATTCACATCCACCACCGTGAACAACCAAAATTCTGATCTTTTTTTTTTTCTGTTCATTATTATTGGGGGTCAATATCATGGTGGGCATTTTGCTCCCTTTCGTCTTGGCCCAACTATTATGAGCCGAACTGACAGCCCATAAGAAACATGACTATTTCTTCCTGCACCTCCATATATTCTTCTGCCATCCCATATAGAACATGAAAAATACTTTTTTATTTTTTTTGTGTCACTCTTTATTTTGGATTACAAAATCTGAAAGTTAATCTCGGACTCGGAAATAACTTACGGATTATATATTTTTAAAAAAAAAAATATTATGAATTATATAATTTAGAAGTCTGAATTTGAAAGTAGCTTCTGGATTATGTAATCTTGACACACATTTGAAAAAACGTTTATGGATTACATAATTTAGAAGCTAATCTCATATTAGAAAAAACTTTCAGATTATATAATTTAAAAATTAATCATGCATTTGAAAAAAATTTGTGGATTATATAATTCAAAAATTAATTACGAATTTAAAAAAATACTTTCAAATTACGTAATCCAAAAATATTACGGAGAAATATTTTTTTAAAAAAATTATGAAGGTGAGAAAAGAATATATGGAGTTGCAGGAAGAAACAGTGAAAAAACATTGGTGAAGCCTTGTATTTTCTTTGGGTGACCATATCCGAGGGCAGTTTCTTCCTGCACCCCCACAATGTAATGCAAAGACAAAAATATTCCTACTATTTTTTAAAAACTCTAAAATACACATAAGACACACACTACTCTTTCTTCTTCCGGACAATGCAATTCAGTAATTTTACAGAATGGGAAATCCGCATTTATTTTTTTGCATTCCAGATTAGAAAATCCATAAATATTCTGGATTGGTGAATTCGGTAATCTTCCGGATCCATCAATCCGTAACAAAATTAAAATTTCGGATTCAGCAATCCAGAAATCAACAAGTTGCTTTCGAAACACCCCTTTATTTGAAAAAGAACACGAATCACTTCCAGATTGATGATTTCGTAGTACACTCCCGGATCCCAATATCCAGTAACCTAAAAAACTCCAGTTTTTTCAAATAAAAGATGAAGATCAGTTTTGGGATTTACAAAATTGTGGGGGTGCAGGAAGAAAAACGTAGGGGTGTAGGAATAAGAAGTCTATCCTAAGAACCATCGTCCAAAAAAACATTGAATAAAAGATATTTTTGGTTGTTGTTAATTTATTTTGTAAAATCAATTCATTTAAAACTAATTAAAAAATATGTAAATAAAATTTTACTAATTTGTTGATATATATTATTTTGTTATTTTGAAATTGTTTTATGAAATAAAAATTTGAGTTCCTTTGTTTTAGGTCAACCTCTTAACCCAGATCCAACTCTTTCGAGTTAGGGATCTTGAGCCTAATGTTCGGCGACAAGTGAACCAAAATAGAAAAGACTGTTTGATGTTAAAACATAAAAAATTAAAAAATTACTTATATGGAATCTAAAACTATTAATTTGACGATATCAAGTGTCACATCAATGTCAAGTTTTTTAATGACAAAATCCAAATTGCATCTAAAAGTACTTCTATAAGAACTAAAGCGAATAGATTTTTTAGTGTAGAAGTAATAGATAAATTTTGTATAAATTGTAGAGAAAAACATAAAATCATCTTTAACAGAGACACTAACCCATATCATCTTTATTTCAACACTTTATCAGTATATGTTAGTTTTTTTGTTAACATTAACAACTAGATGAATTTGAAATGGCTTGCACAGTAAAAAAAAATGAACATAAAAATAAATAAAAAATGTAATTACAAAGTTCAAATAAGTTTTTTCTCTATGTAATTTTTCTTTCTTTCAAAAGACGCCATCTAAAAAGTAGCTATTATATTATCAATAAAAGAAACGTCTTCTTCGATTGCTTTTATTTGTTATTAAAGTTGTACGTACAAATAAAAGTAATTAATATTTTTATTTATTAACTTGTAATGCTTTTTAGTATATATTCAATTTCTGATTTACTATTTTGATATTTTACTTATTAAAAAATCAACTCCTTAAATTTTAAACAATAGATCAATAAAACTAATTTTCATTTTAAAAGTAAAAGTAATACTGCTATATTCATACTATAGTTTTCCTTCCACGGTACCCAACTTGTTTAACTATTTCCATGATGAGTATAATAATTCACGAGTTCACAGTTTAAATAATTGAAAATTAAAAAGTTGAAAGAAAAATTGAACCTAATAATTAATGTTCTTTACACCATAGTTTCGTTACCTGCTTGTTTGGGCAATGATTGTTCCTTTATAAGTTTTTTTTTTTTTTTTGGGAAAAATGTTTGCAACTCTTTTGTTATCTGTCATTGTCGAGACACGACTTTATTGTTCATTTAATTTTGAAGCAGAAGAAATAAATCCACTGGTCCCCATTATATAAAACATTAAATTAAAATAAAATATTGAATACTAATTATTATGAAATGAAAATGTCCACACAGAAAAATTGGTGAATAATAAAGTATAATTGTGGTTGTGGGTTCGAAATGGAGAGAATATTTTGTGAGGGTAAGACAGCTAGAAAAGAGAAAGCAAGTGGCGGGTGCTTCAACACGGAATGAAGGTACAATCAATTAAAACAATAATAAATGAAATAAAGATATCTGGTACATAGTTATATACTTCCAACAAGGTAACTAAGCATAACTTAGATATAAAAAAAAATGTTTCATTTTGGTTATTAAATTAAATAGATATGAAAGAGAAGCATATATTTTTATAACTATTTTTTGGTTTACCAGCGTGTTCCTAATAAATAATAAAACATGTTATTTTGATTTGATGAAAATTGGTAAACGCTAAGAAAGAAAGGTAAGGAATATGAATTTTCTTTGTGGTGTATAAATAGAGAAGATACATGCCGAAACAGCTATGCTTATCTATCGTTTCATTTGGTTAGAAAAGGCTGTGCCACATTTCTCAAACCCTTTCTCTCTCTTAATTCGAGATCTGAAATCACTCAGATGGAGCAAAGTAAGGAGGTAAGTTCTGTTCTCTCTCTAAACGCCTGCGTTTTGCCCTGAAACGAACATCAACCGGAACGAACGATTCTAGTCGTTGCTCGGAATCCATGTTTCCCTGTGTTTTGTTTCGTTGCAATTCCGCTCCCTGAGAATTGCGAGCTGCGGCCTGAAAACCTTAGTACCACGCGCAGCTAGTTCATTTTGTTTGATTTTTAATTTGTTTTGGTCGTTGAAAATCATTCGCATACTTTGATTAGTTGTATTTGTCGTTTTTCTTGCTTCTGCTATTGAAGTTTTGTTGCGCTTCGTGAATAGACGCGACTATGATGATAAGTGATAATACTATTTCGCTTTAAACTCTGTTTTATTTAATTTATCCATTTGTTTTGTGTTTGAAGTTTGATATGATGATATTAGTGTTGCAGTAGTATAAGTAATTGTAAATCCCTTTCAGAAGCAAATGGATTATGAGATGGAAGAGTACTTGGGGTTTTTAAATTTTTACAGCAGCCGTGAAACTGCCTATCTTTGTTTTTCGTTATTTGTCTCTTGTATGAAACTAACGAGTTTTTTTTTTATCTTGTAAATTACTTCTAATGAATATAAGTAGAGGGTGTGTTTTAGTGCAACTGTGAGATTGCTGCTTGTGACTTGGTGTTCACAGTTCGAAACAGCTTTCTGCTGAGTGCTGACTGTCGTGCACTTAAGGGTATTTTTATAGGAATTTATTACATGCTATGTTTTTGCTGAAAATGTATGGTGAAGTTAATAAACTTTGCCTCCACATTGGCATTGGTAGATGTAGATGCTTGTAATGGTTCTTTTGGACAGGAGTCAAAAACAGGTGTTTTGTGAAACCGTTTTACTGTGTCGTCATTTATTGTATTGTTATTCTCTTTTATTATTATGACGAAAGACAGTTTTGTTACGGTTGATCAACCATCTAACCCATAAATCTTTTGACTGTAGAAAAATGCTCCTTGGTTATCAGTGCCACAGTTTGGGGACTGGGATCAGAAGGGACAAGTGCCAGACTACTCACTGGATTTCTCTAAAATTCGGGAAATGAGGAAGCAAAACAAGACAAATATTTCAAGGGCAAGTCTGGGTAATGAAGAGGAACTGATGGCTTCTTCTACCACTAACAATACAAACACTGTCCACAGTGATGAGCACCAGCACCCTCACTACCACCAAACCAGCTCTCCAACTGTAAGATCCATCCCCAGCTTTATCATTCCTTGTGTCATTAGCTATAACTTTTTTACGGTATTAGCTACTATTTAAATTTTCCTAAAAATTTATTCATCCATGGTGAAGTAGTCACCGCCATTGCTCGCCTGTAAGTCTTTTTTTAAGGGGATTGGTGGGTGGTTATTTTGGGAATATAATTCACACTGATTGCTGCAATAACTAACAGCTTAGGGAATGACTGTGTCTTGCATCTTTTATTTAATGGGTGGAGTAAGAATATTTGAAATAGGTTGCAGTTTTAAACACACTAATCACCTGTTTTTGTCCATCAAGTCAAGTTGTGAATTAAAATGACTTTTAAATTGTCTTGAGTTGATTGTGAGAACTCCTTATCAATTTTTTTCTTACTCTTCCTTTAAAATCTTCTACACTAATATCTATTTTATTTCATTTACCTCTTTTCCAGTTAATTAATTTTTTCTTCTTTAAATATCTGTGTAAAAAAGAAACCTAGCCTCAAATCTTCATTGGGTTGGATTACAAACAAATAAGGAATAAACTAAACTTGACATTTCAATCGTCTCTCTGCCCCTTCAATGCCAAAATATATTTGAAGAAAAAACGATGGAAAGCAAAAAATTCAATAAAACATAAATCTGTAGGATTCGACATTTCTAGCAACCGTACTGTATATTTGTATAATATTGATCTTGATTTGAAGAGAATAGAGATAAAGGGAGAAGAATAATAAAGTGGAAACCTTTTTATCAAAGAAAAGTGTAAAACAAAGACAAATACAATACGGCGTGACACATCTTGCCAAGTAAGCTCTAGTAACATAAGAAAACAACAAAGCTCACTAAGGCCTGCCTGTTGATGACAAATTCACGTAGTAATCCATCTTCTTCTTTTAGCGAAAGTAGTCACCAGAAGCTTATATACTAATATTTTTCAACCCAAGGAAAAAAAGGATATATTAGATTATACATTAGAGGGAATTATATATATATATATATATATATATATATATATATATATATATATATCCGAGATAATCTTCTTCCTTTTTTAAAATAATGTTTTGCACTAATTTGAGTGGGCGGTGGTTAGGTTGAAAAGGATGTAAACATTAATATTTATGTGTAGATATATTCTATTTGCTAAGGCAACACGCAATTCTAGTCGCTGCACATGGATGAATGTTGGGGCAGTTGCATTCATTTCATTGGTAAGAGTGCTATAAAATATGATGATCATTTATGATTAAAAAAATATAGTTGTACTTCGAGGTCGTATTCATTCAGTAGATACTCCAAATATCGAGTAGGATATATATGGGGTCTAAATATTGCATCTTTCTTTGATTTTTTCCCTGACAGACAAGGAGGAGCTTCCTGAGCTACTTCAACTGTTGCGTAAAAGCTTGATGCTGCTGCGAATCTAGAAGCTTTTTTTGTCTGCCTAAGGCCATGGACAAGAACAAGTATTGTTTTGCGCTTGGTGATCATTACTTGGTACTTGTTTTTGATTTAGGAAAGCAAACCCCTTTTTAAGCCTTAATCTTCATTTGTCGATTTTACATTACTTGCATCTTAGTTTGAAATTTGTGTATCTAATTAGAGGTGAAGATGGTAATCATGTAAATCGCGCTCTCAGCAACTTTTGAACCTGTACCACCTGGTCCAAAATGTGATGATAATTTAATCCAGCATAGCAATGTTGTTGAGCTTCAAATTTTCATTGCTCTTGTTCCTCAATTAGTTCATTATTCAGTCCCGAATCGATTTCCTTCTTTCAGTTTTAGTATCGGTTTATTAAGCTGTCTCCAAGAGTAATCTGCAATCATTTCCAAACAAAGATGAATTATGTTTACTGCTATTCATCCTGGTTGGTTTCGTTTATTTGGCGTATATCCACATGTTGGGGGACCACGTACATTTCAGCACAATCACTGTAGTTGTATGCAAGTTCATGTTTGTTTCACCTTAATTACAAATTTCAAAGTAACGTGACAATTGTATGCTTTTATTCGTCGTTTTTGTCTTGAAAACAAAATGGAGAAGTTTGATTGAATGTGGTTACAACAAAAAACAAAAAGAAAAGTGGAAAAGTTTCATTGAATGTGGTTACAAGAAAAAACAAACATACACTTAATTGTTAAATAGATCAGTATGACGTTGCTTGCCTTCTACCCCTGCCTGCAATTTTGTTAAAGAAAATTACTGTTAATATAAATATTTTAACATTTTAATCATTAAAAATGATGTTAAGAATTAACTCATTAAAAATCCAATTAAATGTGCTTTTAAAGTAATTATTACAAAAATAAATTATCATGTACTAGTGGATAACGGCGTGGAGAATAACTTAACTCTATAACCACCAATTATCGTATGTGGGACATCTTATATACCAAGGACTTATTATCCAAAAATAAATATTTTTTAAAACTGGATACATTGTCCTAAACTAAATACTATTGCCAAACAAATATTGTTTTAAAATAAATATTCTATTCACATAAACATAGTCCTAATATAAATTCTTACATAAATATTGTCTTAAAAACATTTAACTAACTTAAAATTGTCCTAACCTAAATATTGTTCTAAATATTGCTATATTACAAAATATAAAAAAAATTAAATAAAAAAAACATGTAGTTGGAAGAGGCATGACTTGACAACGAGGAAAGAAAAAAAAACTTTAATTTTGGTTTGGAGATATGATAATGTTTGGTGTGGTATAATGGAAATATATAAATGAAGTAGAAGAGAAAATAAAAAAGAAGACAAGAAAAAATGAAAAAAACTTCTTCTATTGAAAAAGAAATAGTTAAAAAAATAATGTTTATTGTTAATAATTTTATTATTGTTGTTATAGTTAAAAGAATAAAAATGGGAAAATATTTTATAATCTTTATAGGTGTTAGTCATAAAAAAATATTTTATATATATAAATATAATTGAATGTGTTGAAAATGTAAGGGATGCATTCTTGTTATTTAGTCTTTCTTCTTTTCGTTTGTGCCGAATTACTTTGTGACGGATTCAACACGACTTTTATTTTCTTTGGTAAATGTGGCGTCACAACTCTATTCTCTCTCTTTTCTCCGTTTTTGCTTTTTTTTTCCTTAAAAAAAACATAAACGAGTGGAAGACCGCAATGACAAAAAGTATACATGATAAAAATTGGCAAATAATTTCACAAAAATATACATGATAACATTAATATATATTAATTATTTTATTTTAAATAACATTTTGGTTAAAGATGCTTCAAATAATTATTCAAACAACTTTTTTTTACATATATTCTAATTTATCTTTTAAAATTAAATTTAATTATAATTTTCTAATATAATTGTAGGTTGAAAGATGTATTTGCATCAACAACGCGTTACAAAAGAAAGACTTGTGACTATCTGCATGACCAGACTCCCACCATATTTTGTTCCTATAAAAAGTAAATCGAAATATAATATATCGAAATATAATATAGAAAAAGAAATTACACCATCTGATTTAAAAAACCCTACTAATTTAAAGATTATGTATTTATTATAATAGCGTGTAAAAGAATCTTACCTTAGTTCACTAATACGATATGAAAAATTGTAACTCTTTACTCCTAACCTTTGTTTTTCGTAGGAAGATTTGCAAATACGAATATAAAAAATTAGAAACAGAAAAGAAAAGGTTAAGAAGTGGATATTAAGGAAATAATAATTATCAAATTATATGTAATTATTGTATGTAATATTTGATGATATTGTATCCAATTATATGTAATTAATTTAATAATTATAGAATTTCATGATTAGATTGTAATTTGAGGGAGAGGAACTCCTATATATATATATATATATATATATATATATATATATATATATATATATATATATATATATATATATATATTTTATATATATATATTTTT
>Ga0123342_1000732_pt1 | contig 53484 bp, 26 predicted proteins | sample Turbeawhitnodule_FD_89960 | JGI IMG/M metagenome (GOLD analysis project Ga0123342, IMG submission 89960) | Root nodule microbial communities of legume samples collected from Mexico - Turtle bean Mexico white nodule | ecosystem: Host-associated > Plants > Roots > Nodule | place: Mexico: Nepantla...
AGAAATAATTGTGTTTCGGAAATAAAAATCCGGAAACAAAAATAAAAAATCAATTCCGGATAAAAAAATCCGTAATATAAAATTTCGTTCCGGAAAAAAATATCCAGAACACATATTTCGGAAATTTTTTTTAAGGACAGTTTCGTCTTTTCCGCTAAGATCGGTGCAGTGATATGATGCAAGAAGCAATTGCCTACAAATAAAATATGTAATAGCCCAACCCACGAACTGGGGGGCCCAGCACCACGTGAACTGTCCCTTGTGGGCCTGCCACTTTTCACTTTTTCAGTACTAAATATACCAAAGACACACATGCCCAAACCAAAACATCAAAATAAACAAACAAAAAAAGGAAATTATGGTATTCATTCATTCCTTTGAACTTTTATTCATTAATATCTCATTATCATGAATCTTAAAATTAATATTATTAAATATTATTATACAATTATTTATTTTCCTTAAATTAAAAAAATGTAATCCACTTTCAATTTTCATTGCCGATCCTCCAATCAAATGGTCAATTGAGATTAAATATTGAAAACATAAAAAATATTTTAAGTATGCATAAACTTAATATTTCGAAGATGGGGGTGTTAAGGTGGACGATTGATTAAATTAAATTTAATCAACTTAATATTTATATCTTTGATTACAGTAAATATAATAAATAAAATAAATTTATTAATAATAGAAAAATATATTTTACTCTACACTCATTTTCATTTTTTTAATTGAAATATATTTATTTATTTTTCTCTTTTTTTTTCCTTCATTTTTCAGTCACTTACTTTCTATATTCTAATGCAAACAAAACTTTAAAAAAAAAAAACACATTGTAAGCATAATCTATAACTAAGACATTTGAATTTGAGGGGTCGTATGTATTATCTCATTTATTTCTTCTAACACGGTCAAATTATAAACATCTATTTATACACTTAATCATTTTTCTATCTTTCCCCTTACCCATTTTAGATGGTTTTGAGTTTTTTTATGCAAACTTTAAAAAAAATACATTTGAAATAATTTTGAACTTAATTTGAAAATATAGTTATTTTTATTTTCAAAAACCATTAAAAAATATTATTATTAATTATTATTTGTCATTGCTGCTGCCACTGACTATCAATATTACTATTATCTCCACTAATATTATTTATTGCTATTACTATTATCAAAAATACCATCAAGGCATCTCTTTACAAAATATATTTAAACTAATTTATCTAAAAACTAAAAATCAGAAAAAAGAAAGTATAAGTAAAGACTGAAACTGAATAGTTTTAAAATTTATGATTAAAGGAATCCGAAAGTCTTAATTGTTTGTTCTTCAATTATTATTTTTTTTGGACTCCAGGCAGAAAAATTGTACAGGGAAACTTAAGTTCCGTGTCAGAGCGTAAGTGGTACCACATCGTGAAAGAGCAACACCGTTACAGTAAAAAATATCTTAGTCTCAATCATTCATTAACTCACTCACTCCTTGCAAGACTGGATTAGAGAGGAAACCACAGTAGAAGAAGAAAAGTGCACACTCACTGTAAAAAAAACTCCCTTGCTCAACCCATCACTATAACTTAAAGTAACAAATAATTAAAATAATATCCACATATCCTAATCATCATTTATATGTTTTAACGAAAATATATAGATGAGGTTTTCACCCACTTATATAGAGATAACATATTATAGATGGTGACCTGATAGATTAACAAATACTTGTTTGACTTTGATAAGTCTAACTCAATTTCATAAAACCAATTCATGAAATAGAATTTGCACCTTCTTATATACAATTTTCTTCGTTTTTAATCGATGTAAATATAATAGGTAAAACATTTTCCCAGTTCATAAAAAAAGCGAATTGTATTATAAGAGGTGAAATGAATTTTCTCAATAGACATGTAAGGGCTTAAGGAAACAGCACAAGATTGGACATTTGCTTCCCAATATTTAAAGACAGGTATTAATTTGTAGGTATTAATGTCCAGACATGTGGATAAGATGAAACTTAAAACACAATATGAAAACTTCAACTAAAGAAGAATCAATATTATCCACTCACTGTTTTTTTTTTTTGATAACAAAAAGAAGATGATGCCAGCTATTCCATTCCAGGTACAATTTGAAACATGAGTACTGAATTTGAGGAAGCCCCACCACTAGGAGGAAGCTTCCATTTGAGCAGCATGATTAATACTCAAGTCATGATAATTCATGAACGCAGCAAAATAATATATTAATTGCAAAGACATTGTTTTAAAAAAAATTTTAAAAAAATATCATAAGAAAAAAGAAGTGGGATTATTTCTCTTAATGATATATGCTGATAAGTTGGCTAATTTATGATTTATTCATAAATAACCATTTCATTGGTATAATAGGCTTTCATCTAGTTTATTCTTAGAATTTTTTAGTATAATCTACCTAGTATAGTTTTTGTTAATATATGAGGTTTGATCTAGTCCTCCAATATTTTTGTATTTTTTTTAATAATACTTTTTTCATGTGATGTGTGTTGGGTATGAAGCCAGGACCAATTGGATTGGACTGAGTAGACACCATGTTTTAGTGAGTGAGTTTAATCATGGTGTCTCTTTATTATCTCTATTTATCTCTATTTAAAGATATCATTGTACTTGTAATTGATGTGCAATAGGATATAATGTAAACATAATAGTTGTCCGTGTGGATGTAGGTTGCAGTTGCCGACCGAATCACGTTAAATCTTGTCTTGTTTATTTTTCTACAGTTGATCCGTGATTGTGTGAATGTGAAATGACGATTGTTACTTCAAGTGTCCCTCTAACTGAAATGTCAATTAACACATACCTAACATAAAAGCTTTTTTATATATATATAAAAAAAAAAAAAAAACAGTCCAGGACCATGTTTGTGAGTAGAGCAATGGATAGAAGATAAATGTTGAAGAAAGGACATTGGAGACGCAGCACGTGCAAAGTCTAAAATGTGTTCTTCTCTTCTCTTCTCTGCTTCTATTGTCCAACCCAATAGCCCCACTCTCCTTCAACCTCTTCACGTCTTATCACACCCTATTTCTAAACTCATAAATTATTATTTCTATTATAAGGGCTTATTAATATTATTTTTGTGTCTACAAAAATATTTTATATTTTACTGATAAAAAAAGAAAAATCCTCTTTCCAATTTTAAATTATTAATGGGTCAAACTTGCATTATTTGGATACAATCTAAATGAAATTATTTTTGTAAGTAATCTTTGGCGTTATTTTGTTTTCTGATCCAACTAGATTAGTTTAAGGTAAGCGTTTAAAATCCTATGAAGTTAAAACATAACTCAATTGTGACGTGGCAATGTAGTTGGCATTCAGGAACGTGCGTTCCTTCAATGTCGTATTTAATACTCCCGCTCCTTTCTTTGTCCCATTCTTATTCTAATTTAGATTTGTTTTTTAATTTTTCAAATTTATTTGGTTTTTACTTATAAACTAAATAAAATTGAATTTTATCAAATTTTACAAAGTCCTCATTTTTATTAAAATATATGAATATCTGTGATAAGTTTAAGGTGTGTTTAAAGTTGACAGGTAAACTATTTAGTGAAAATTTAATAAAATTTAGAGGATTTTGTGAAGTTTTTTAGAGAAAGTTAAAAACAATAGTAATAAACCCTGTTTTACACAATTCAAAATGAATAGACCGATATAATTAAATCTCACAAATTTCATTTTATTTCATGATTAAATTTTAATCGTGTTCAACACTATCCCCTCTAAATCGGCTAAACTCATCCATTTTTATTTATTTTTAAAAATATTTTTTATTTAAAAAACATCATAAAGCTTACTTTGCATATTCTTATCTGTGAATGCAAGCCACTAATATCCAGCTGTATTTCGTACAGCTAACAATTTTACATTGCTGGGTGCTACCACCAATTTTAGTTTTTTATATTTAATTATTTTAAATTAAATCTGGCAGTAGGTTTTAATTCTCTTAATTTTGAATTATTTTTAAATTATTTGAAGAAATTATTATTACAAAATAGACTTTAAGTCTAACTCAACTCCATAAAGCTGGTTCATGCAGTGATTTGGGATCTCCAACATCCTCACTTCATAAACCTGGTCATGAGGAGAGAGTAACAGTCCATGCGTGAGATAACATATTTTGGGTGGTGCGATAATGACGCGATAGCGAATGACACGATAGGTCCAACAAATACTGCTATGATAGACTTTAAATGACTCTGATACCATATTACAAAGTAGACTTCAACCCTAACTCAACCTCATAAAACCGGCTCATGGAATGAGATTTACACTCACTTATATGTAATGAAATATTTTTTTATATCTAGTTAATATAAAATCTCCAACAATTATAGTGACCGATGAGATATATCCAACAAGAAAATTACTTTTTGACCTTTTATAGTTTAAACAATTGGACCTTTGATTATGATTAATAGTCATCATTAGAAAAGTAGATTATATAGCAGCACATTTTTGACATTCTATCACAACGTATAGATACAAGGCACATAAGGAATTTTTATTGAATATTAGGATTTGAAAACTAATTTCTTTTGCAGTGTGTTTCAAAAGGATAATTTTACTTTAACAGAAATACAGAATGATTTAATAATTTAGAAATGTAATAATTTAATATTCTGTTATTAAGATACAAAATTAGGTTGAAGGGGAAGTTTTGTGAGTGGGTATGATTTATTTCCAACGAGGTAACACAGAAACGTTGATTGGATATGATGAGCATTTTTTTTGTTAGCGAGTAAAGATGATGAACAGAAAGAAACGGATTGCCACGTGTCGCGACGTAGGAAATAGGGAGTAGCGTGGGTGGAGCGCACTGGATTGCCCAAATAAATTACGCTTCGCTTTCTGCAACAACGTTGCTAAAATAAGATTTCACATAAAAGGGTGGATCCGATTCATGTCACACCATTCACGGTTTCGGACTACCTTTTTCGCGGCGGTGCTGGTGGCGGAGACTTAGGCGCCGGAATATTCCCTCTTACGCGTCCTCCTTCTTCTTCCTAACCTAACCTTACCTTCTTAGCTTCAAAACCACTTCATCTCCTCACTCCTTTCTCTCCTTTGCCTTCTCCGATTCGCTTATCGATCTGCCTTCTACAACTTTCCTTTCTCATTGCTTCTCCTCTCTCGAGCAGAACCTCAATTTTTCAGCTCATTTCCTGCGATTCCACTTTCCCTTACTCGCTTCAATTTTTCAGGTTTTCTTCTTCTTTCTTTTGCCCCTTATTTAGTGTTAAAGAAGAAAAAGTAAATTTATGCTTCGGCGTTCTGCATTCCCCTTTGTTATCGGAATTTATAGATCGACGAGGACACGGGGTCTGCTATAAAGTCTTTGATTTGTTTTATTATGATGCTTTTAGCGAGGGAGAAGGAAAAATAGTTTATTCCTTAGTTACTTTGTTTATTAAACTTGTCAGGAATTAGGGTAAGGCTTGTGATTAGCGAGGTGCGATTTGTGAATATGTTTTGAGCTGGAATTGAATTAGCATTATGCTGTGTTAAGAGCTATTGTTGTTGGTATCTGAAAAATCGAAAGAGGTGACTCTGTGATACATAGGAGTCTTTTTTTTTACTGTTTAGAGTGGAGATTTATTTGGGTTTTGTTTGGGTGGTTGCAGTTTTTTTGGTGGAAGGAAGATTGGTATGCTGTGGGAAAATGTCGTTGAAAAGCATAGTAAGAGAACTAAAGGAGATGAGAGATGGGATTGGAAGCATGTCTAGGCGAGGTGTGGAGAGCAGGCGTTGGAATGGTCGGACAAAGTCACATGTTGCTCCAGAAATCACTTTAACTTCACTTGAACCCATTCAGCAAGGGCAGTGGGCGAATTTACCCCCTGAATTGATTCTGGACATAATAAGTAGAGTGGAAGAGAGTGAGACTAGCTGGCCTGCACGTGCCGTAGTTGTTCATTGTGGTTCTGTTTGTAAATCGTGGAGGGATGTTACGAAAGAAATTGCCAAGACTCCTGAACAATGTGGAAGGATCACATTTCCTATTTCGTTGAAACAGGTGATAAATCCCTCACCCTTGCGTATCCCAATCAGTTCTTAATCTTTCCTTTTTCTCTGTTTCTTATCTTTCTCTTATGTGTATAAATAGCCCGGCCCTCGTGACTCTCCAATACAGTGCTTTATCAGGAGGAACCGAGAAACTTCTACATATCTATTGTACATTGGCCTGGTACCATGTAAGTTTGTTACTTTGTTCATTGCTGATGTGTGCCATTTCTTTTTCCATAGAAACAGGGATGCTATGTTTCTCATTTTAAGTTACTTATCAAAATACTGAGTGAACAACTTTGAATATTGAACTGCAAGTTTCTTACACTAAAAATGCTTTATTCATGTATTATGAAACTTATTTATTTATGCACAATGATCAATCTCAAATGGATCACTTGGTAATTCACCCACTCATACTGTGAACCAGAATATATTTGAGATATTTGAATAAGAGGAAAATTGGATAATTTGGATTTACCAAAAGCCAACTTTTGTTCTTGAAGTGATATCTGACAAGTTGTATTATTTTGATGTTAATTGTGCAGCGGAGAATGAGACTGATAAGTTGCTACTAGCTGCCAAAAAGGTAAGAAGGGCAACAGGCACAGACTTTGTTGTGTCTTTGGTTGCAGATGATTTTTCTCGGTCCAGCAACACATATGTTGGAAAACTCAGGCAAGTTTTGGTTTGATAGAAACATGCTTTCTTTTTTTATTTTTCATCTTGCTCCATACCATGTATTTGACTTGACAACAAACTTTGACAGGTCTAATTTTTTGGGTACCAAGTTCACTATTTATGACAGTCAACCACCAGAAGGAGCTGCAATTCAACAAGATACTCAGTCTAGTAGGAGATTTCATTCTAAGCAGGTATCTCCTAGAGTTTCAGCATTTAACCATGTTGTTAGCACCATTGCATATGAGTTGAATGTTCTCCGTGCAAGAGGGCCAAGGAGAATGCACTGCACCATGAACTCCATATCTATCTCAGCTATTCAGGAAGGGGGCACTGCTCCAACACCCACATCTTTCCCTCAAATCATTGACAAGCCTTTTTCTCCCTCACCAGTACTAAAAGGAAAAGGTCCAAGTACAGATTTAAATGATGTAAACCTCCCTAAGATACCAGTACCTAGCCAAGGCTCAGCTGAGCCCATGGTACTAAAAAACAAGGCTCCTAGATGGCACGAGCAACTGCAATGCTGGTGCCTAAACTTCAAGGGTCGTGTCACAGTGGCTTCTGTTAAAAACTTTCAACTTGTGGCAGCTGTTGATCCTTCCCATAATGTTTCTGCTGCAGAACAAGAAAAAGTAATCTTGCAGTTTGGAAAGATTGGAAAAGACATATTTACCATGGATTACCGTTATCCGCTCTCTGCCTTCCAAGCCTTTGCCATATGCCTTAGCAGCTTTGATACCAAACCAGCCTGTGAATGAAACCAAATGGCACTGGATCATCTGCTGAAGCAGCTTTGATACCAAACTAGCCTGTGAATGAGACCAATAACACTGGATCGCGTCTGCTGGTTTGTGTCATACATGTAATATGCCAGGCACAGTTCCCTCAGGCTTGGTGGGACATGCAACTGAGGTCTTAGCTGTGCAGTCTTTAGTATTTTCCCATTGTGTTGTTAGTTGATTCTGGAATTTAACTTTATTCTGTTTCATAGCCCTGCGACTAAAAGTAAGCTTAGTGAATCTCTTTTATAATATAAACTCGCATTGTATTTCTCACAAACAAATCTGTTTTTTTTTTCTTTTCCAATATTGATTTTTAGTTGTACGTATTTCCGAACTCTTATTTTCCTTCAATGATTTATACATACACGCGTTTTTCAACCGGTATGTCCTTGGTAGTTATATCTAATCAATTGAATCCTGGGTTGGTTTTTGGTTAATCTATGTAATGTAATTTGTGCTTCTAGTTTGACACATAAATCTTAGGAAGCCATTTTTTAATTAACTTATAAACAATAATGCTTAGCGAGAGTAATCCCACCTAAACCAGAAAAATATAAATTGTACAATTTGGTTGGCTAGATGGATGCTTTGTCCATGCCGGGAAGTCATTTTTGTTTTTAAAATCAGCAGGGTTGATTATTAATTTACTAAATTTATAAAATGTTTCATTAAGTTATCTTACTATGTTTTTTTTTATTACAAAATTATTAGCGGCTAAAAAGAATTTAATTTCTTTTACATGTCAAAATTAAAAATGAGTCGTTAAAAATAAGATCAAGAGATTTTATTTTAAGAGACTAATGTAAGTTGATAAACTATTATACCGTCATCAGTTATGTCCTAACAAGGATTGCTTGCAAGCAAAGGTCACCTTTGTTCAGATTACCAATGATCATAAGTCAATGCGAATTACAGGAATTAACTAAGCGTGATTTAGAAATAGTGGACAGATGTAGTCAAGAGTCTGTTTTCAAGATTGGAACTGCCCAAGCCAAGAACCTTACCATTTTGCAAAGATAGCCCTAAATGAAATAATGAATAAAATTAGTAATATAAAATTGGTCAAATAAAGAATGTATAGAGTTGGAAGGTACCACCAAATCCATACAATTAAACAAAAAAAATGTTAAATATTGGCAAACACCTTCATTGCAATAATATCCATTTTACAGCAGTATCCAAAGTACTGGAGTGTATAATATATATACATAGATACAAATGAAATGTGTACTTGGTCTCCCTAGTATATTGACAGGAAGGGAAAGAGAAATCAGAAAACTGTCTACTATCTTAAGAATTCACAAGCCCTAAATTGGAATGTCAAAAGAATATATCATGATCATAAACACAACTATACATCATCTTACTACCTGTTGTTACAGTGCAAAATTAAGTAGCAGATGCATTGCGAATGAATCTTTAACGCTGAAAATGCCGCAAGATCTAGAAAAGGCAAAACCCACACATGGAACTCATCTGAACTTATCTGTTGTCCCCACAATAAGATCACAAGGTTGAAATGCCGAGGAATTCATTCTCATCTTTTGGTTTTTGATGCATGTGAACTGGACTTTGAAAATGGTGATAGTTTCTTCAAAAACGTGGATCTCTTTGATGGTCTACTTTCTTCAGGTGGGTGACTGATGGAATCTCGACAAGAGTTGCTGATATTTGGTTCAGGGCAACCTTTATTGTCAACAATGTTGACACCATTCAAAATATAGATCAATTCCATCGCACTTTTCTTTCCTTTATCGTTTCCATTCTGGGAGATCAGGCAAAGAGAAGTTATGATATTCTCATGCTCTCTCATTACTAACTTACTATAATCCACATGAGAGCATAGAGAGACTAGAACTGCCAGTGCATGTTCTTGTTCTTCATTATTGCCTGAATTAAGTATTTCAGCCACAGAAGTTATGCATCCCTTTGTTTCAGCAACAGAATTCCTACCCTCTTCAGTATCACACAGATTTTTCAATATATATATGCAGTATCTCAAAAGGGTTCTGTCTTTGAAAAATGGCAGCAATTTTGGGATGCACTTGAGTGATAGCATGCTGGGACAGACTTCACTAATGAAAGACAAATTGTACATTATTCTAATGGCTCGTTGTTGGAAACCTTTGTTTTCGGAATCAAGTATGTTTAAAATTGAATTGAGAGCACTTGATGCTGCAATTTTAGGTTTACTAAACCGATATCCTGACAGTTCTTCCAGTATGACAAGAATTTCTTCTATCGCTTCTGAATCAAGAAAACTCGCCAACATAATGAACGCATCATCATTCAAAGTAGTATTACCATTTCTGCATCAAATAATATACATACAACAAAATTGTCATTCTATTATCAAAGGGCAAGTGCACTGATAAACGACCAAACAATTTTACATTTGGAAGAAAATTACAACTAGAAAGTATGTTTACATTTTTACAAAATAAAAAAGAAACAACTAGTATTTTCTTCAACATTTTTAATATTTTAGAAATTTTAAAGAAATACAGAAAACGAATTTACCGTTAAATTTTTTTGAAGGATAGTAAATATGTTTCAGCAAATGAATACTGTTTTGAAGGATAGATGTGAATTAATTTAGACAAAACTTTCCCGAAAAGTGACATTAGAAAATATTATAAGCAAAGCAAAATGATTAGCAATATAGAAATAATAAAATTAAGGGGAAAAGAAATCGTGCCTGCAGTTGTTGACAAAGTCCAACAGAAGCTGAGTTCCAGCTCTCAAGGCTTGAACATCACGCAGATCATATGCATTGCTCAGAAATCTGAGGAGTGGTTCAACCAAATTTTCTGCTGGTACAGAAACAAAAGCTTGGCTATTGCTTTTCAAGTGATCTTTCAGGTCTTGAATGACCTTGCATTGAGATTCCCATTGAAAATCACGGAGTTGAGGCAAGAGCATCAAATCACTATCTTGTATCTCTGCATGAACTTGATGTCTTTCAGAATTGTCACTGCTCTTGATCAACAAAGAGCCACGAGTGGTCTTACCATGCGAGGCATCTGAACAAAAACTAGTATCAAGTGACCCAATTGACATGCTACTGAGATCCACTGGCGAGTTGAAGTCGTTGAAATAACTTCCTATACTATTAATGGAAGTGCTTGAAGCTTCCCATGAGCGAATATCTTCTTCATGCCTACTAGGATCTGGAATGGAGACTTCATTTTTTCTGCACCACTTTGATATATGGTTCTTCATGGACACGTTTGGAGTCAAAGCCGTATGGACTAGTTTCTTTCTGGTTTTGGGGCATATGTCATTATCCTCATCAAACCACTTTTTTATCCACATCCTTTCATATGTTTCTCCAGACTCAATGATAACAGGATCATACATCAACCTTGAGGATATTGGGCACTTAAATTGCTCAGGGGGTTCAACTCCACCCAACTCACTGGTGTGAGTTATATATTGACCATAGTTTAAGCTTTGGTCTGATTCCACATGATGGCTTCGTAGAGAATCGTGACTAGAGTTCTGTGTTACAACTTGTTCTTCGGAAGAATAGACCCTCTCCTCATGTTCTACCACCAGGAGCTTTGCATGCTTTTTCAGTAGATGCAGAAGATATTTCAGTATCATCCTTTTCTTCGTCACGTCATGTGGTCCAAGTTTATCCAACAACTTCCTAATAGATCGTTGCTCTGTTACGATGGCCTTCCGGGATGTTATTTTCAGTCGAGATGCTGCAGACTGAAGAGCTTCAACTTCAGAATCGTTGACTGAATCTGAGGTTGAACCGAGCAACTCTCTCACAACCCTCCCAGCCTCTTCTTCATCGGGGTCCAGAACAAATCTCGTACACTCAATATCATGAATTATTCCAGAAACCTGCAAGTTATATTTCAATGTCAACTAGATTATTGGAATGAAGTTCCATTTGGGTATGCTTAAAAAGAAAGTCAGATGAGGGTAGTTAATATGCTTGATTTTAATAAACAAATGATCATTTAATTGTAGAGTTTATCCAGTTAAAAGAATCGTAATAATCCAATAGTCAGGAAGGAAATTGAATAGAGAATATAAGTTGAATGACCTTCACAGCCAACATAACAGGAACCATATTCTGAATTTGGATTAAGCTTTTCTCTAACGATCTTGTTGTCTTTAGGCATCTTGAGAGTACTGTATCCCCTGTCATAACCTGAAAGTAATATTCAAACCAACTAAATATCATCAGTACCATCACTATCATGCAACCTGCAAGTATAATCCACTGATAAGTGATAAGATCATATGTATGTTTAGGTGCTCTTGTTTTTCTTGTAAGCTTGACAAAGAAGACGTGAATAAACCACCAATTTCATCCTCTGCGTATTACTGTCTCTCCTAAGTATCTTCTAAATTAGTAAAACTATACTAGTAATTTTTCAACTATTGAATATCCATCAATTTACAATGTATTTTACTATCAAATATGATGTCTAATACTTGAAAAATTACTTATATAATTGTTTACTTGAAGGGACCATTTAGGATCGAAGTATGAAATTGAGGATGCGTTCAAGATGAAATGGCGTGTCGTATTTCTGTGTGTTGTTTTGCTATTATTGATGCAGGAGTACACACCAGATAGAGTTTGCTGCATTCAGAGCAATGCTGCAGAAGTACTTTAGCCTTTTCAATTGCGTTGTTCAGCAAACACAGAGACTCTATTCCCAATGAGAATCCTGGCCTTGTCGCCTCTATGTCTGGAACTATTATTGAGATTCTATCCACTAATTTTGCAAGTTCTATGCAGATTTTACTATGCACCTGTTAACATAAATTCAGATTAATAGATTGGTTAGCTCTAATATCACAACGCAGTTCAAGAAGGCAATGTCATATCCTAAAGAAGAAAACTTGAAGTCAGTAATCTTTTTCAGTAGAAATCAATAAAATTGCTATATTAAAAGTAGAAGCTCTGGAAAACATTCACAATAAACATAACACCGAAATTCAATTGTAGTTATGTACCTTAAAGGAGCTGGGATTTAGTAAGGCCTCCCCTTCAACAATATCCGTTCTCATTAGGAGACTGTCCTACACCTGCACATTAGACAAGTAAACAAAATTATTCATATTGTACGAAAGAAAAACTAATATAGTAAAAAAAAACAGGTTTATGCTAATTCATGCTTCCTCCGTAAAGTACAATAAAACTTGGTAACAAACCACTGCCCAAATTGCTAACATAACATGCCTTTAAGAACTAAAAAATAAATGAAACCATATTTAGAAGAACTGAAAACATATTTGCATCTAAACTGAAATGTTATTGATATTGAAATGATAGAAGCAATGGCTTCAAATAACATTAAAAAAACATCACGCGACATATCTTACTCTATTTGTAAAACATACACGAGAAATGATATTATACACCGTAGGTTTCTACTTCAATGAAACCTTCCCTTTGACTGATTATGTCTTCCTATAGTTTTGCTCAACTTCTTGTTAAGCAACGTTACTGTTTGATTTTAACATGCAATTTGAAATTCTTAGGGTTTGGAAACACAACCAGAAAGCTGCAATAGAGTTAAACGGAAGAGTTGTAATTTTTTAACTAATGTAAAGATTTTACATTTTGTATTTTTGTTGAAATCAAAAGACTCTATGTGGCCACCAGAAAGAGATAAATATAGATTTGAATGTGAAAATTGGTTCTATTCCCCTATCAGAGACACCTGTGCATTTCTAAAAATACTGAATACAGAGGTGACAAAATGACTCCTTGGACCCATATGGATTGTCCCGATGCAAACTGAGATATAGTGATTTGGGGAAAAAAATTCATATTCAATTCGATCTTTTAGACCTAGATTGGTATATGGTTAAAAAAATCTATATTTAATTCCGACTAAAGTTAAAAAGGAATTCTTAAAACACTGTAACAAACAATAAATTATCCAGAGTTAAGATGATCAGTAAGAAGTACCTGTACCTTACAAGAATTGGAACAGAAGAAATTCTTTATTATCCTCCTTTGAACCACACCAAAATCAGATTACTACAGAATTCAAATACTGATTTCGTTCGCAAAGCAGCAAAATCAGAAGGCTTGTGAATTTAACATGCAGCAGCAGATAAGAAAGGTCAAGAAAAAGCAACGGTTGAATGGAATCGTAATCTCTTTTGTGAACCACGTTTGACCCTATCTAGAGAGAGAGACATATGATGAACTGAATTGAGTAAAGAACAAAATCAGATAATTAACCAGAAAGAAAAAGAAGAAAAAGGGTAAGATAAGATTGTTGTTGAGTGAAAGGATATGAAAAGGTTAATGAATTATATAAGTAGTACCTATGAAAGCAAAAAGAACAAAAGTCTTCTCTTGAGGATGAATAATATGAGATGGGTGTGCAGAGAGTTACGAGGAAGGAGAGAGAAGGAGAAAGAGGACGAGTGACCCGTCAACGTGATCATGGTTCTTACATAACACTTCTTGCATTTTCCTTTTCCATGACCAAGTCATGGAATTTTCTATTACCAACAGCAGTGGGAATGGAATTTTGGATTCTTTCGCTTCTACTCTCAAATTATCATTTCACTTCACATAATATATTAAATGTGGTATTAAATAAGGAAGGATTATATTTGGTAATGGAAAAATAAGTGATGATAATGATGTGATGGTAAAATGAGTGGGGAAGAAAGAGGTGGGTATGAATGACGATGGATGTTGTTGACTGAGACAAAAAGCTGACGTTTCAACCGCAGACTCCGTTGAATTGAATGCAATGCCATTAATACAAGTCAGTAGTATTTTTTAAGTCAAAACCCCAATTCTCAGTGCTTCTACCAACTTCTTCCCAATGTCTTTCACCCCTTTTACTTAGACCTGGTATTCATGTATATATATATATATATATATATATATTTACTGGCACTACCGCATTACTCAGTGGGTCAGAATCCCAAACCATCTGATCATTTGAGCACAACAAAAGGTCATGTGATGACACGTGATCGACCGACGAGTCATGAGTTGACTAAGTCAGCAGGGTTAATACATAGTTAAGAGTTGTTTGACGTAACCCTAAACAGGAAACAACCTCTTAATCCGGTCCACCAACAAAAATTCATTAAAGTAATATAAATAACGCAAATTTCGATAATCAGGTACGTCATTATCTACAACAATCGAGTGTCGACACTGACTGACTTGATCGTCGGAGTGCGTTCTGCAAGTACCATCCCAGTCTGTACTACCAGACGACTAAGAGAAAAAAGGTGAAGCAAGAAGCTAAGAGTGATATCGACCGACCGAGTGAAAGAGTAAAACAATCGTTCTTTAAATCCCAACACACGTTCGAGAACAATATCTTTATTCATTCATTTTATAAAATGTAAAATACTCATTTAGAATACCAAAATTCATTATGATAAGGTTATTAAACATTACCATAACCGGTCGGAATTCAAACTGAATTAGTTGAGAGATAGATCTCTCTGTGGTCGCTCGGCATGCTGTGAAAGTGAAACACTTTATGTACCACTAAGTCTCACAAGTCAATAAAACAATATTAAAGCTAAGTATTAATGACAGGTTCTATTAAAAATATTAAGTTTCTAAATAAATTATAATCATGAGTTTATTAGAGATATTGGGCCTAGATAAGGGCTCCCAGTAGCAAACCCATCACATAGTAACGTAAATAGGAGATAGTGTTGATAACACTTATTACTTGTTAATTTCATTACTTACTTTATCTTAGGAATATCTTTTAGGTATACTAGGTTTTCTAACCCATGTATTGCAAGGAAAAAATTGTAGGGTATTAATTATTTATGAACTATTATTAATATACTAATAAATAAATGAATTATAAAGTAAATATTAATTATAAGAAATCAAAATCAGTATATTTGAATAAATAAATAAATTAAAAATATTAAAATTAATATAAATAATGTATAAACATAAATAATACATGTAACTAAACAAAATTGTTTAACTGATACAAATCTTGAGAAAAGTAAGTGACAATATAAAAAGATTCATCCTAAAAGGTGAATAACTCGAATTTTATTATTTTGTATATTAACCTCTATTTCAAAAACAATCTTATAGTCTTCTTTGAAATCATTTAACATACAAAAATTCTTTCTAAGTTTTGTTGATTTATTTGACGCGTTTTCTTTCACCATTTTATATAAAAATATAATTTACATAATTAAATAAATATATATAAGTGTAAATGTAAATAAAAAATTACCTACATCTTTTAATATTTACCATCAAACGAGTCAATGTGAAGTCAATAAAAAGATAGTAATTAACAAAAAAAATTGTGATAATGCAAAAATTTAGTCCTTTTTTCTGATTATATGTGAACTCCATCATTATATCATTTCACAAAAACTAGTTTTAAATTTTTCTTAAGAAATTATTTTAAATATCGAAGTGGTGGCTAGTTTTGCATTGTTTCGGAGGATTATTTATGCTAAATCATTGTGATTAATCAGTAAAAAACATCTTTCAATATCACATGTCTTTCTTGTGTTATTGTTTTATTTGTTTTGTGTTTGACATTAGAGCCCACTTGTTAACTTGATTACTGATAATAATTGGAAGGAAAATGGAAGGAAAGTGAGAGCATTACTTGTGTGGATTTGTTTGTGTTTATTTAGGTTACCTTGTTTTGTTGGTATTACTACTCCCCATTCATTTGTTGGTTGGTCACACCAAATATGAAACACCATTGAGAGAACATGTATTTTGAAGTGACTCCTCAGGCCCACACCAGCTACCACGTTATTTAATTATGTGCTAAATTTCATTTTTAGTAAAAAAATTATATTAATTTAATTTGTCATCTTTTATCTTGTTAATACTCAGTTCCACATATGTACAAAAATGTATTTAGAAAATTATGAAAAATCATTGTTAGAAAGCAACCTAGAAGATTATGATGTTTTGCTTCGTGTGGTTCATAATAGCACGAGGGAGAAGAGGAGAAGAAAATGAAAGAGAAAACAGAGGTGTGGTGAAAAAATGTATTAAAAATATATCATTCATTATGTTGTATGTATAACTAATTATCTTGTTAAAATAATACAATTTTTTTCTTGTTAGGAAGATAAAACCTAGAAAACTATTGAAGTTTTCGTCTTCTTTCTTCTGTCGGGCAGGTTGCTAGGTGTTTGGCTGAGATCCTTCTCGTTTTCGTGCTTCTCCTTTGGCTCTCAGTTTCGGGTGAACACCAAATAGGGGTACCTGCAAAAGGCACTCCGACGCTCAAGTTAGTAAAGCAGGTGATTCGTATTCGGGTAGGTGCATAGTAATAAATGACGTACATTTTTCCTTGAAATGTGTGTTATTTATATTATTTTAATGGACTTACCTCATTGGGCCCGATTAGTGGAATAGACCACACTTAGGGTTGCATTACCTAATCCTTAATTATGGTTTAGCTTCACTAACTTTGGTTTGAGCGTTAATGGTTACATATGTCGATCGGTCAGATAAACAGAGACACATCAGCGTGTGTCTCGGTCATCTCGGACAGGGAGACCGAGACACGTCAGGGTGTCGGTCGACCATACCGGTACACATTTAATTAACTATGAAACATATAGTTGATAGTAAATTCAAAGTTATGTTGTATTTATTTAAAATTGGGTCTCGTCAATATTTATTTTTCAGTTTATTAAGGATATAAAAGCATATGTATACCAAACTTCTATAAGAAAGCTAATATTATTTTTGTCTTTTCTAATATTTTTTTAGTTGTTTCACTTGTACAAAGTCTAGTTTTATTTTTTCTTTTGATTATAATCTTTATTAATTTTTTATTTTATATTCTCTTTTTAATTAAGATTAAAATGGATGTAGTACTTTTATTTATATATATATATATATATTAAAAAAAAATATTTTCATATCTTTTGTCTTACATTTGTTCATCTATATTTTTTATAATAAATTCTAAAACAGTGCAGTTTTTTAAATTCGTGGTTATTGAAATCAAATTTTTTATTTCTTTAAGCAGGGTAAAATATAATTACAATAGTTTTTACAAAATAAATTATTGAGTTTTTGGAATGCATATGCATATATTTTTTACGGGAGAAAAGACTTAACGTGTTTTAAATAATATGCATCCAACTCTTGATGTTGTGTTTTAATTATTCTTTATTCATACATTAAAAAATAACAAATAGTGGCTGAGAGAATGCAGCGTAACAATTTATGTTTGAAAGCTACCAAGCTAAAATCCACGTTCATAAAAAATGGGCCTTCTTCTGCTCAAACTCTTTTTCTTTTTGTCTTTTCTGTTATCGGCACCACCACATCTTCACATTTTCTATTATTAATACGCTATTTTCTAGCTCAAATTTATTAAAATTATATTTTTTTTAGTATCATACGCTATGAGACTCAGAAATTTTTCTTAAATTACGTGTCCGTGTCAGACACATGTATTGAATACCGACACTCGAAAAACACTCGTAGAACACGTATCAGTGAAGTGTCCAATTCAAAAAGTATTTGTTGGATTTCTGACAATTCTAACACGATTCTAACACAATTTTATAAAGGAAAAACACATTAATTTTCTAAAAATTTGAATTTATTATATGAATTTTTAGTATGATTATAAAAATAATAAACAAAACATTTTGAACTAATCATGAAAAATGTCTTTCTACTTAAAAAAAACTAAAACATACTTGTGCACGTAAATCTTTATTATCAATTTATATAATTCATAATTATATAATATCTACATAGTGTCCCGTGTCCCACATTTTAGAGATTATACGTATATTTTCGTGTTCATGTCCATGTCATATAAAAGTGTTCGTGATGTGAGTGTGTGCGATTATACATTATTTAATAAATCTTCTCATAACTTAATGATTTTTAATAAGTAATAATTGTATTATCTTGACGTATAGTTTGACTGTGTGGACGTGGATTAAACATTGTGCTAATAAATATGGATGACAAAAGTAAGGCTTTCCGTTAAGTGTAATCGCTCTAGAATATCTAAATATTACTCTTTTTTGAGGTGCATAAAAAGTTATAAAATTTATATGTAATATAGTTTATTAAATTTTATTTTATATATTTTAGCGCACTCAACTTCACTCAACCAAGACAAGGTGTGCAATTTTGAGTGTTGCAAGCCCCTTACCAGTGGCCAAAGATTATAGGGATGAAGATTTAGTGAAGTTAACTCTTAAAGTTTTTAGAATTTTTTTCATATAATAATAATAATAAAAATTATGAGAATTTTTAATTTATTTTTATAGCATATGCTATTTAAATATAATAAAGAGTAAAAGAAATCAATGAAATGTATAGGCAAAAAAATTAAGATACTTTCTCTATTCATTCCCCTCATGGTTTATTTTCTTTCTTATATTAAAACATAACCTCTTTGTTTCTTTTCATTAATTAGTACGATTACAATATTTGTGATAGTATAATTTTTTTTTTAAATTTAATTATTTTAACCTATAAAATGATTTAATTTGATAAAAGAAAAAAAAGCTAATAAGTACGAGTAGTCCTATCAATTTTATTCTTTTATCAGCAATAAAAAATAAATAAATGGAAATCACTTCGGGGTAGTCGAACCCTTATACATAAAGAGTTATGTTGGAGATCCCACATCGACTAGAGATTAGAGCCTTTCATTGTATATAAGTGGGTGCAAACCTCAACCCTATGAACCGGTTTTATGGGGTTGAATTAGGCTTAAAGTCCACTTCGTAATATGGTATCAGAGCCATTTTCGAGTCTATCCTAACGAGTGTTTGTGTTGGGCCTATCGTGCCACCCGCTGTCGGGCCGCTATTGGACCACCCAAAATATATAGTCCCACGCACGATTTGATAGTCTTGACGTGAGGGATCCCACATCTCTAGAGATTAGAGCCAGTTTTATGGGCAAGAACACCTTCCAACTTAAAACAAGTAGTCGTATCAACGGTAATCCTTTTCATAGACTTTGGGAATTTGATTTTCCCTAAAGGCAGACCCACAAGCAACGTAGCAGTGAGGGTAGGCGAATTTGTAAGCATTACTTTTATGGAAGTGGACTTGAGTGATAAGAGTATTATTCCATGTTTGGACAATATTATACAACAACAAGCCCCACTAAATGCAGATTCCAGACTACCAAAAACTCCACTTCCATCTCTCCAAATGCTTTCAAAGGATCTACCATCATAATATAATCTAACTTTCAACTTTCTTACAACAAAAAATTAGTTAGTGGAAGAATCCAAAGCATACTCATGAAATGAAAACACAGATTAAGGCATAGGTACCACTGTCACACAGGCAAGGAAAAACACTACTCCAAATTGTTACACCATAGTTACAGAGTATAAACACTTTTTATTACTGCTTTTAGTTAAAGTCGTTGACAATGGAGAGCATTTTATCAAGTTACAGTTAAAAAAATGAATAATCAAAGATACTGTAATTGTTGGTCTGTTCTTATATGGACAAAAAATAATGTGAGCATTGTGTTTTTTGTGTGTGTGGATATAGATTTCTTATCCATATTCTATAACTGACTTGTCACTTTCAGCTTCATATTCCACGAAACTCACGTCATCCATTTCTTAATGCAATCACTAATTTTATTCCTGGCGCAAATACCAGGGATCAATTACGCATGGGTTTTTTTATTCAACATTAAGAATGTCTTTTAACTGATTCTAAGGTCCTCAAAAGCTAATGATTATTTATTTCATACTTCTTGTCCTTTACCAGAACCGTTCAAGATGAAAGTGAACATTAATCGAGTTGAATCCTTTCTTAAATTTTGATGATGAAATATTGAGTAAAGACGTACCTACAGAAGAAAGATTTTTGGACTTTAAGTCTAACTCAACCCCATAAAACCGGCTTATAGGGTTGAGGTTTGCATCCACTTATATACAATGAAAGGTTCTAATCTCTAGTCGATGTGGGATCTCCAACAAGTAATACTATCAAGAATAAAATTATATTTATAGGTTTTTGAGTTTAAGTTACTCTTATAACAAAATCAGTGTTCGAGTTAATCCGATTTGTAGGTAATTTTACTCGTGATTCTTACAAGTAGATAATGTTAACTCCTAAAATTTTTGTATAGGGTAGTACAGAAAACTCAAAGCTCTTAACATGACGTGAAAATGTGTTCAAGCTTTAGTTTGAAATCATTTAGCTCAAAGATCATTTTTTCATAACCATTTATGTTGAGCTTGAAAAAATAAGTTTAGGTCTTCTTCACACAATTAGTTTTGGGTTGAAATTTGCAACCATTCATAGAGTCAAACTTAGTTTTAGTTTTGTTATTATAACTTATTTCGAAAAAGTTCAAATTCATATAAGCATTAATGAGGAGTTTATATACTTAATAATAAGTCGATGAAATTCCAAGATAGAGACTAGTAGTATTGGAGATTAAAAATAGTGTAAAACAACCAACAATGTATTCCTAAATATTTAGAAAAAATATTGGTTTAGGTGAAATAAGTCTTAATATATGACTCTAGATTTGATAAATCGTTATGTTTTTCAACACAGGACCACTTCCAAATTATAAATATTTGGATGAGATGAAATTGAAAATTGATGTTATGTTATATTAAGAATTGTAATTCAGTGACATACTTATTTTCAACAGCTCTGCTCACGAAAATTTTCAATGCTATCAAAGATCTTGTCACGAAAGTTTAGTTTTCATATTTTATGGCAAAATGATAAATTTTCCCAATATATGAGACCTTATAAGATAAGGTGAATTTTAAATGAATTGTTCAAGAGGTAAACAGATTTTTGAATATTTAATGGTGGTATTATTAGTTTGCTTCTAAATCTTAGTATAGATTATTAATTTCTAAAATGGATCATACTTTAAAGAATATATATAGATAATAAATTTAAATAATGCATGAACAAAATACTTCGAAAGTTCAGCTTATTATTTGCAAAATTATGATATATTTGAATCCAGTTATATATACCTGTTTCCTGGCAGTTAAGCTAAAATGTTATAAAAATATGATCATGCATGAAAACAAAATTAAAAACTACAAAGTACATGAATGAATCATGTTTAATAATTACTCCAAAAAAAAGTTATCGAATAGTATAATTCAAAAAGTTGTTTTGACATTAACTCGTTATCGCACATAATTAAATTTGATTAATTTTTAATTTTAAACTTGATACCCAACAAAATTATGCAATTACTTGATTTTGTTTTTCTTTCTTTACCTTACAATTACAAATATTTATTTTTTTATAATAACTATATCATCCTTAGAAACAAGTTATGAAGTAATTGTTTAAATGTTAAATGAAGATTTTCCTATAAAGTAATTACCAATATGGTCATCATATTTCTCATATTCCACTTGTCCTTTATCCTGGTTCGTATTGTGGTTCCTAAGGGGAACAGATGGACTTCATGTTCCATTCTTTTTGAAAAAGCCTACAGCACTATTATTCATTTTTTTTTACCACAAATGAAGTCACTTATCCTTTAATTCTTCCTGTTAAAATAACCATTGCTTATGTTATGAGTATTAAACCTCAACTTCTTATCTTCAGAGTCATGGAGACGAAAGTATTAAGAAAGAATGTACTTTAAGTCTAACTCAACCCCATAAAACCGGCTCAATGGGGTGAGGTTTGCACCCACTTATATACTTTGAAAGGCTCTCATCTCTAGTCGATGTGGGATCTCCAACAGAAGACAGACAAAAATGACGGGAACAACATATAGGTACCAGAAAAGGCTCTATGAGATCCTCAAAGAAGATGCTGACGCATTGAACATGGTCAAGTATCATATCATATCCCTGTTGAACAAACAGTGTTGTTGACACATCAGGCTTTGGTAATGAATAGATCTGATATGATACACCATCTTTTTCCTGTTACATGAGCGTACAGACGATTCCTTTTTGTACAAAACACATAATCCATTAGATCTACAAGAGAACAACAAAAGTGGCAATAATATGTTTCCTTTTCCAAAATGACTTGACATTTCTTTGTTGGTTCTTTATAGGCCATACTTTGCATTTTGCGCATCAAACTTCTAGTCATCCATAATGCCAATTCTATTCCACCATCACTTTCTAGTTAATTTAATAACCGCCCTAATGTTGCCAGAGCAAACAATTCATGACTACTGCTGAAATTAAGAACAAACTCTTCAAAATTGCAACCATTGATACGTGAAGTCAGGACCAATTGGATTGAGCTAACGGTAGTAATTTAGGCTTTAAAACTAGCAAGTTTCTCTTTAAAAGAGTAATACCAAATAAAACCCAGAAATATTATAATATTAAAATAATCTAATAAATGAAGGGTGAGAAAACTAAAAATTTAAAGGTGATAGGAAGAGGAGTTTCACGGTGGTGTTGGGTGAATAAGATGAAGAAAGTGAATGAGAGATGTGTGATTTCTGAAGCAAAGGGTTGCGGCTTTTATAGATGAAGAAAGTAACCGCTTCCCACTACATGAGCAACTCTGCTTCCCACGATCAAGGCGGTTCTGAGCTGTTGCGGAGAGAAAGACTACGTCTTCCCGGAGAGTGCAGAGCAGATCTGGATCTGTTGAGAGCACGCATGTTCTGAGAGACCCATTCAAGGTAGGAACCGTTACTGGAGGTCCCTTTAGGTTGTGGAACGTTGGGACTCTATCCCACATTCAACCTCTACGAAACGAGGGTTTGGAACGTTGGTCCTCTATGAACGAGGGTTTTGGGGGTTTGTGCGCTCACTTAGATTTCCGTTTCTACACATACTCTGTTTCTAGGTTTTCTATTTTGCAATATTATAGAATCTGTTTTACAAATAGAGATTTTGTTTTACAACACTAACTAGGCACTATGTTTTAGTAAATGTGCTTAATTATTGTGTCTTTTTTATAATCTCTATCTAAGAGATTTTTGTGCTTTGTAATAAAATTGTAACAAACAGAATGAAAAACTAATTAGTTGACCGTGAACATAGATTGCAAATTGGCGACCGAACCACGTTAAATCTTATGTTGTTTATTTTCTATAATTAATTCGTGATTGTTTGTTACTCCGGCGTGTGTTTTTTTCCCATCATATCATAAATTTCAAGGTTCAACCATCTCTTAAAAGCTCGAACCATTAAGGGTCTAATAAATAGTGTATAGGAGATTCAGTGGTAGAATCATGTGAACCATATATCATCATAACCATCATAATCATACGGTCTAGTATCAATATGTGAGGCTTCAAACTGCAACTATTCTTCGGTTCAGAACTCTCAAAAGCAATTTCCTAAAAATAGATGCTGAGATGCATCACTTGATTGCTAACTTTCATCTCATGTGACATGAAGCCTCTGATTAAGAATTGAATATCGAGTAGCCTGATCTTTTAATAACAAAAACATTTAGAGGGCAAAAATAGCTAAGAACAGTATGTTTCGAGGAAAAAATTGGTGGAAGAAAAAAAATTAGGGCTGACGCAGATAGAAACAAAATTAAGAAATGACAACAATGGGAAACAGAACAAGTATATATGGAGATAAAGGCTTACGTAGCACCAACACTTTTTCCATAGATTATTTATGCGCATCAACCAAAGGTTGTTGTTTATTTTGTTTATATAATACATATACATACAAATAGTAATAAAAAATTAAACACGTTAATTAAAATTAGTTATACTAATTATATAAATTAATAAGTATTTTTATTTTCACTGACAAAATAGAAGTCATAATAACAAACATCATTAATAATTCTAATAAAGATTATTAGATAATTGATAAACATAAAGGTTAAATTATTTCATATTTAATAAAAATATTAAATATTATTGTTTTGAGTTATATATGTAGCACAGAAACTGACACAGACATTGATACGATACGGACACGAAGATATGTAAAATTTCTAAAATGTAGGACACGGAAACACGAATCTATATATTATATAATTATGAATTATATAAATTGACAATAAAGATTTATGTACACAAGTATGTTTTAGATTATTTTTTGGAGAAAAAGATGTTTTTCATGATTGGTTCACAAAGATTTGTTTCTTATTTTTATAATCATAATAACAATTTATACAATAAAATTTGAATTTTTAAAAAATTAATGTATTTTTTTAAAAATTATGTTAGAACTATATTATAATTATCAAAAAATTAACAAATACTTTTTAAATTGAACACTTCATAGATACATTCTACATGTTTCATACAAGACAAGAGGATTGTAACTTCATAAACATAAACATGTTTATTGATTCTGGAACCATATATTACACCCATATCTAATGTCTCTTTATGAAAAGGACCCCACTGCCACAACAAAACAATTTGATTGGTGCATTACGAATGAACATACAGAAACATAAACTTCCTTTCACTCAACTTTAATACATCGAGTTTATGGTATTTCTTTCTCTTACGTGCTATAACTATTATTCATAGTATCATCTACATGCTTTTTATTGAGGGTATCAAAACTACAATTATTAGGAAATAAAATTATTTAAAGTATTATTCTCTCTTAAATCTTGGATAAAAATATACAACTTGTTTTTTAAATCTTTTGTTCTTATATTAAAAAAAAATATTGTAAAAGAAGGGACTCGGGTACATAATTTATAATACAGTGGTACTTAGAAAAAGTATGCGTACTTTCTATAACCATGGTTATCAAACTCCGTTCCACGGAGTTTTCATAGACAAAACGTTGTTGCACAACAGAAAACTGAGAATTTAGAGAAATTAAAAATTTCTGAGTCTTTGTCCCTTTCTAAGCCCATGAGACAATTCAACACTAACTTCATATACACTTTAACGACTGCATATTACAAACACACCAGTTTATAATTATTATGTGATATAATATAATTTTAAATCATTTTATTTTAATAAAAAAATGTTTATCTGGTACAAAGTTGTGAACAAGACCATGAGGTTCTTTGTTACTTTATCATAATAATCTCAAAAGCAATAGACATGGGTAGTAGTAATTAATCTTTATTGGATAATTGACTACACCATGATACTCAAAATAAAATGATTAACTTGTTGGAGATCTCGCATCGACCAGAGATAAGGACATTTCATTGTATATAACTGGGTGCAAACCTCAATCCTATGAGCCTGTTTTATGGGGTTGACTTAGACTTAAAGTTCACTTTGTAATATGGTATACCACAATCCTATGAGCCGGTTTTATGGGATTGACTTAGGCTTAAAGTCCACTTTGTAATATGGTATCAAAGCCATTTCGATCCTCCTAGCGAGTATTTGTTAGATTTATCAGGCCACCACCCATAATATGTTATCTCACGAACGAGCTTTTATCTATCACTCTCTCAGCGTGAGGGATATTGATCCACAATAATGTCTTTTTACTTTAGCCAACTCAGCCTTAAGGTGGAAAGATTTATTTGACGGAGTATTTATATAACTAATGACATAAATTAAAATTTAATACGGTGACATAATGAAAGAGTATCTTTGGTTAAAAATAGAATTGAAAGAGTATTGTTAATTTGAAGATGATTCTCCTCTTTCTACCACTTGTGGTGATGATTTGCCATCTTTTAGCTCCAAAGAGAATGGGTGGCAATATCTTTTGTCCTTTGGGGAAGATATATTCGGACAAGGCAACACCCTAAACCCCACCAAGACCACTTTCCCTTCTATTTATAAACACCAATCTTGCTTATTTTTTCCCATACCATCATTCCTCGACTTAGAGAGTCTTTGATTTTTGTTGTAGCTAGTCTCTTTAAATGGCATCATCTTGGACTCCAAGGCAAAACAAACTATTTGAAGAAGCTCTTGCTACATATGACAGAGACACCCCTGACAAATGGCAGAATGTGGCAAGAGTAGTTGGAAAATCCGTTGAAGAAGTTAAAAGGCACTTTGAGATCCTCAAAGAAGATGTCAAACGCATTGAGCGTGGACAGGTCCCATTGCCTAATTACACAGGTACGCTTTTCTCAAAATTATTCTTTCTTTCGTTCGACATCCATATCAACTAGAGATTAGTTGATATAAGGACAATTCATTGTATATAAATGGATGTTACATTACCTTATGAATCGATTTTATGAGGTTTAAAGATAATTCATTGTATATAAATGGATGTTACCTCATCTTATGAATTAGTTTTATGGGATTTAAAATTCACTTCTCAATAAGTTTTTTCATCTTTTGATTTATCTTTTCATTTAAATAAATTTTTATTTTATTATTAAAATATATTTAAAATGGATAAATTGTATTTTGACGACAACATGCAGAAATTTATTTAAAACAAAAAAAAAGTGAGATTCTTTTTTAGCTTTAATTTTTATTTTATTGATATTTAAGAAATAATTTTGAAATTATTATACACTTTCCAGAGTTAAATAGAATATTCTGCATAAGACTTTATATAAAAAGGGTTATATGCAATTCTTTTTGCAGAAGGCAAAAACTGTCTATCATTGCACATCAACATTTTTTTCTTTTTAATTATAAAATGTTCAATTTTAATCTGTGTAGTTTTTAGAAAAATAAACTCAATTTTTTAATCGTTTTCATATATTACTAACAAAATTAGATCCTCAAAGGTATTGCAATGACAAAATTATTTAAAAGGTTTAGAAGTAAAAAAAGTTGTTTCACTTTAATTGAAAAAATTATTTCTTCCATGTTACCGAGAACTAAGAGTATTCCGCAATTCGATTTTAATTTAATATAACATATGGATTATACAAAATCAATGTCTTCGGATTAGTTTGGAGTATCGTAAAAATATTAAATATTTTAAAAAACTGTAAAATTATTAAACCAAGAAAAATGATGTTATTTTTCTTATAATTATGATCGTGTTGACATTTTTAACTTTCTTCATATTTTTAAATAAATTATGTAATTTATAATTAAAAACTACAATATAAATACAAAATATTATTTTGATAAATATAAATATACTGTAAGTACTATAGAATTAAATCTTAACAAAACTTTATATGTTTATTATTTGATAATTATTTCTTAACGCATAGTAATATATTTAAATATAGTTTTTATTTTTATTTTCAATCTAAAATATAAACTAATCTGATGGGTTAAGAGAAATAATAGATAAAAAGTATTTTTTACCCATTTTTAGTTTTTTTTTTCAACTTTCATTTATTCTTTAATTAGTTCGATTTTAAACATGTATATGGCAGGTTCTTGATGATCCAGATAAATCAGAATGAATGAAGGATTAGCAAACTCAATAATGTGGTGTGTTCTTTATAAGTAAATGTATCAGCAAAAGCAAGTTCTAAAGGACTTTGTTTTCTCTCTCTAAATTATAAGCTAATTTTTAGGTTGTGTTCAAGGATAAGTGTCTATTCTTCAAATATAAGGAGTTTGCACACCAAATTATCACGTTTCACTCTCTCATTTCTTTAAATATTTACATTAAATATAAATTATTTTAAAATAAGTAAAAATAATTAAATTTACTAATAAAAATACAGATTTTAGAATGTTATTATCATTTTAACTTTCGGTTTCATAAAAAACAAGAGTATATAATTAGAAAGGTTGAATCTTATTAGAGTGTTAATATTATTATTAAATTTTAAATATATTTTAATTCTTGAAATTTGTTAATAAAAGACATTAAAATTATTAAAAATTTCGGACTGTGTTTTAATAAACATTACCATATTACTAATAGAAGCCATTAGTTTTTTAAAAAAAATGGATACACTTAATTTTAGTAAGTTATTGTCTTATATAGTTTTAATCCTTGAAAATGTGAATTTTTTATATGTTGCAAAAAAAGTTAACAAAAGGAATTAAAAAATACGTACATAAAACATATACACATAATTTAATTTTATTTGGATTTTTTTTAATGTTTACCCCGATCACAAGATAATATATGCACCATAAGTTTATTGTATTGTTTAATAACTCCTTTAGAAGCTGAATAACTTAGTAACCTATTTTAATAATAATTTTTTCCTTAATTTTTATAATCCACCACATACATACATGTACGCTTATCTACAATTATACAAAAGGATAAATTTCAGTGTATATATTTTATTCCTATATTTTCTTTAGTATCTTTAATTTTATCCATATAATTATATTTTTTAAACTATTTATACTTCTAACTAGATTATGAAGACAACCATCTTCTAATTATTAGTTGTTAAAAGTAATTGAAAAGAAAAGATTGTAAAAATCGATTAAATGTAATTGTATGAAATTGTAAAACTGTTAAATTGATATATTTATTTTAATTTACTTGAATAATATATATATATATATATATATATATATATATATATATAATAAAATTATAAATACGGATAAAATTATAAATACGGAAGCAAGAGTAATAAAATCTGAACTGATAACTAACATTTTATTTTTTAAAATAATTCAGAATCACATAATTAGTTTTGTTTGCAGTATAGCGACTTTTTACTCTTATAAAAATAAGATCATTCACTTTTTTTTTTGTCTTAATCTTTACTATCAAATAAATATAAAAATAAGATCATTCACTTTTTTTTTGTCATAATCTTTACTATCAAATAAATCTTATATAATTAGTTTTTTTTTTAATATTACAGCAAAATTATAAAACAAGTATTAATACATTTTTTATGATTTTTTTAACATATTTATCTTATTCATTAAAATATTTATTTTAATCAATTATGAGATTTAATAAATATATTTCAAAATAATATAATAAAAGAGAATATCTTAAAAAGAGTGTGATAAAAAAAAATGCATTGTAACATTTATGACTATAAGTTTGAGTTTCCTGTTACGAGTAGGTCGATTACCCGGATCACTATTTAAAGAAGAGATCCACTGGGCTAAAAGCCCACCGCCAAGCATCCCATAATTAAATCTGTTGGTGGATTTTTCTTCCTGCACCCCATAATTTTTTAAATGATAATTGTAAGCTAATTCTCCCTACACTATATCACTCTTGAGCTGCACCCAACACATGAAGAATTGACTATTTTGTCCTTAACATTCCAAATATCTATGTCCACAACACAAATAATGCATTTCTAGACTAAGGCAGGGTACTTGCTTATTTATTTTAGACTGTTTATTCCTGAACCTCCATATCTTCTTCTCCCACCTCCATACACAACATGAAAATATATTTTTATCCTTTTTGTATCACTCCCATAAAGTAATTTCTGGATTATGTAATCCGAAAACTTATTTGAAAAAAGACTTCCGAATTACATAATCCAGAAGCTAAATAAGACTTCCAAATTATGTAATCTGAAAAGTGATCATGCATTTGAAAAAAGACTTCCGAATTATGTAATCCGGACGCTAATTACATATTTTGAAAAATGACTTCCAGATTACGTAATCTAGAATATTATAAAGGGACATTTTTGGAAATTTGAAAATTTATGGAGGTGAAAGAAGAAGGTATGGAGATGCAGGAAGAAAGAGGCTTTATTTTAGTATGAAGGTGCAGTCAGTAATAATGGGGGTGTAGGAAGAAAAGCCGTACGGGTTATAAACGTCATTTGGTTCAGCGTTTTAATTGTTCAACACTCCACGCCTTTCTCAAACTTTTCCATTCCAGTTTAAACCCTAGCGAAGGGTTTAAGCTCGCGCTATACCAAGCTTCTTCATGATCTATTCGGAAGGAGCATTCTAAGCTATGGCCGCTGCAAGGTTAACCTCATTCGTGGCGGTGTCATCCGCTGCGGTGGTTTCCATGTCCACGTTCTCTGATCGTGCCTACGCCGACTCTTCCTTCCGAATCCCTTTCTTCTCTTCTTCACCTTCCAATGCGCCGGCGCCACCGAACCAGTCTTCCGACGGCACTTCAGAGCCTCCGGCGCCTGAGGAACCTAACAAGTCGGGTTTCGACCCGGAATCGTTAGAAAGAGGAGCCAAAGCTCTCCGTGAAATCAACAGTTCTTCCTACTCAAAGCAGGTTATTTTATTCGTGGTTCTTTCAATCTGCAATATATTTTCTGGTTTCAATGAGGAGTGACGCATGTTCTTTGTATCGGGAAGGATTGCAGTTTTCTGATTTTTTTTTGTTTTGTTTTGCTTTGCAGGTGTTTGATTTAATGCGAAAGCAGGAGCAAACTCGCCTCGCTGAATTAGACGCTGAGAAAGTTCACTACGAACTTATTCAGTCTCAAGGAGATATTGTAAGTTGAATTTTTAAATAACTTCCATATCTTTTGTAGCTCTTTATCCTTTTAGTTTTTGCCATATATGTTCTGCTTGACAAAATAGATAAAACTGCACTATCAAAGACTTTGTATAGTCTTCCATAAAGCTTGGCATACATGCGATATGCAACTAACACTTGGCTGACTGGTTGGCAATTTTGACAACATTTTATTTCGTTTGCAATTTTCCCGTTTTATACCAAGTTATCCCTATTTTCTATTATTATAGATTTTCATCCTAATGCTCACCGCAGTAGGTTAAAAGTGTGATAACAATTATTGGGGCGTCTGTAAATCTATGTTCTTCTGAGGATTTAACATCACAGGGAATCATTTGGTGTACAGTTTTAAAATTTTATCTTGCTCCTGATGGGCCAAATAATTTTTTTGCAGGAAAGGCAGCGAAAAATGGCTGAAGAACAACGTAATTTAATACAAGAGCAAGCCCAGAGACAGGCCCAGGTGCTGCGATATGAGGATGAATTAGCAAGGAAAAGAATGCAGGTGAAGACTAAATAAGCAATGTACACAGTTGTGTAATTTGTGAATTTGGAAACCTTTGGTATTTATATTCCCATCTAGAAATGTTTTTCTGCCAGACCAAGAAGTTGTGGCTTTGAGAATTAATGTAATTAGAAAAAAAATGTAAAAGCAACTAAGCTTGAGCCTAAACTTATGGTCCGTAAATCTGTTTTTCTCTTTGGTCCTTGCCACTGGATATACTTTTGGTGACAAACTTATCTTCTTTTAGTCCTTCCAATTTTATTTTAACGAATTGTATGATCTTTTCGCTAATGGTTTTCTGGACAACTTCTGATATTTGCCCACCTATCCATGAAAATTCCGTAGAATGAGCCTCATGCAAATTAAACATTTTCAGCTTTGAAGTTTTTGTAAGATTAAAATGTTTTACACGGAATAGTTATCCATAAGTTGCCATTCTCAGACAGATCATGAAGCCCAGAGGCTACATAATGTTGAATTGGTGAAGATGCAAGAGGAATCTTCTGTAAGAAAGGAGCGGGCAAGACAGTCTACTGAAGAACAGATTCAATCTCAGCAGCGTCAGACTGATAGAGAGAGAGCTGAAATAGAAAGAGAAACTATTAGAGTTAAGGCAATGGCAGAGGCCGAAGGCCGAGTACATGAAGCAAAATTGACAGAGGATCATAACAGGAGAATGCTTATAGAACGACTGCAGGGTGAAAGGGATAAATGGCTTGCTGCAATTAACACAACTTTCGGTCATATTGAAGGTATGTAGCTGATAAGCACATCTGTTGTGTTTAGAATATACTGCCTTTGTAGGAGGATCAGAGATTTTGACTGCCTTGTCTGTGTTGTGCTACTTCTATTTATGGTTAAATTTCTACGCAGTTTCACTTTATCATGTAAATATCTGTTTTCCTATTTATAAATGCGATTAATGCCAATATGAATATACCAATTTTTGGTTGGTAAGTTCATAGTAAAGCAATGTGCAACAGTAGCTGTTGTTAACTGAAAGGGTTTTAACTTGTTGCTATTGATAATTATGCCAAAGTAAAATCCTTACACAAGAATAAACTGGCATATTGAATGTGTGAAACTTCTGTCCAGTTCTTATCTCGTACTGTATTGCTTATGGTTGCATGGTATTATAGTGCTCATAAATGCTTACAAGATGTACTGTTCTGACTCAGGTTATATATCATCAAAGATATTTTTGCATGTTTGTTTAAAAGAATTTTGTGATTTGAGTTTTTGTTTCTTTAATTGCCAAGGTGTTAATAGCTTGTATTATTCCATCTTACTACACTGTTTTTATCAACTGTTTTCATTGGTAGATAATAAGTTGATCTTTCCTTTGGAAATGATCTCAGCTGTGTTTTTTTTCAATACGCAGGTGGTCTAAGGGCCTTATTGACTGATAGGGACAAATTGCTTATGACTGTTGGAGGAGCTACTGCACTAGCTGCAGGAGTATATACAACTAGGTAGATGTGCTGTTTTTCTTGATGCATTTGATTTTGAACCAAGTAACTTTACTAGTTTCAAAGTCTGTTAGATATACATATTACAATCATCTCATGTATGTCACGTCATGTCACTATAATAATGTTTGTGAGTGTACTTTTATCCATACAAAAGACTTCGGAAAAGTAGTGAGACTGATTGCAAAATAGTTGTATCCAAAATGCATAATCTAGATGTACATAACTGTTTTATGGTGCTATTGGATGCTTTGCATGTATAGTGACCAATCAATAACATCCACATCATATGTGGCATGACAACTATAGATGTGTAATTCTGAGATTTGTGGGGGAAGAGAATAGTAAGAGTTATTTCTGTATCTTAAGCTACAGAAGTGATGGCAACTACAAAGAATCAATCTCCCAGCCTCAGGTCAATTATCAACCCTTCCATTCCCAACCACAAGGAAAAAAACAGCCGAAAAACATGAATTCATTTAATCAAGTTTTTTTATACTACGATGCTACTGCCTCTCTTTTCAATGCACCACTTTATTAGTATGGTTGTTGGCTTGATTCATGCACCACTTTCAATTTCTTAAATGTTGTCATGAAACCTTTTAGTGATACATCACTTTAAACCACTTACAGTTTGATTTGTAGACAGGTTCAGTGAGTAGGGCCAACTGTTTGTGAATTTGTGTTTGCTGGATAAAATACGCACTGTGTTCTATCCTAATTTTTCAAATCCATGTTCATAACAATTCTGTTTTTCTTTCCTTCCTTTTCAAGTGATATCTGATTATATTGTATTGTGCTTTATTTTTCTACAGAGAAGGTGCGAAAGTCACCTGGGGCTATATTAATCGAATTTTAGGGCAGCCATCACTGATCCGGGAATCATCAATGGAAAAATTCCCTGGATCAAAGATAATTTCTCAAGCCAAAAATAAACTTCTAAATAGTAGTACTTTGGCTGGGACAGAAAAGCCTATTGGAAGTAAAAATGGCCTTGAAAATGTAATCCTCCATCCATCGCTGAAGAAAAGAATAGAGAACCTTGCACGTGCAACATCAAACACCAAAGCCCATCAGGCACCATTTCGTAACATGCTTTTTTATGGGCCTCCAGGCACTGGTAAAACGATGGTTGCAAGGGAAATAGCAAAAAGATCGGTACGATGATTAGTTCTTTAATACAAAGTTCTGATCTATATTTGGCTTTTTCTACTCTTATATGATCTATTATGCTTTTTTTTGCTGACCATCTGAGATTAGTTTCCGAATATAGTGTTTGTGATGCATGAGCAAAAGAATTAAAATTATTATCATGCTCAAGTATCTTGCTAGTCATGGAATTTCTTTGGATAATATTTTCTGTCTCATTATTCGTGCTTTTTGCAGAATTTGTTTAGAATGATATCCTGAACTACTTTTGATTTTCATTTTTTATGTGAAGGGTTTGGATTATGCCATGATGACAGGTGGAGATGTTGCACCTTTGGCCGCCCAGGCTGTTACCAAAATTCATGATATATTTGATTGGGCCAAGAAATCTAGGAAAGGCCTATTGCTTTTTATTGATGAAGCCGATGCTTTCCTTTGCGAGTAAGTTAGAGTTTAAAATGCATTTTGAAGACTGTTGCTATAAAATATAACTAAAAATTATTACCACGCAGCAGGGTAGCCAAAATTATTTGGTTTTTGAATAACATGTGAAAAATGTAACTGGTGTATATTACAACAGTCTACATTGATTGTCTTTATACTTTTATAACGGTTTATCTTAAATTTACATAGTTTTTTAATTAATTTTGATTTTTAGAATCACGAAGTGTCTTTAACTTGTTTGGACTTTTTTTTTTATCATTAATAAAATTCACTTATTCGGAGATTAAATGCATAGATCAACCAACAGCATTTTATGAATTTTGTGTCAGTATTTCTTTTTACCTTATTGGTTGTAACTTGAAAGTATTACAATTTTCACCTTCTACATTATACAAATAATCGGTGTGATAAGTTGGATAGTAATAATATCTTTTTTATAGCAATTGATTAGTGATTATTTTTTATTCAATGCAGGCGTAACAGCACGCACATGAGTGAATCTCAGCGAAGTGCTTTAAACGCATTGCTATTCAGAACCGGTGATCAGTCTCGAGACATAGTACTTGTCCTTGCGACAAATAGACCAGGTGATCTTGACAGTGCAGTTACTGATCGCATTGATGAAGTGATTGAATTTCCGCTTCCAGGAGAGGAAGAGCGTCTAAAGTTATTGAAGCTCTATGTAAACAAATATTTATGTGATGACAACAATGGCACCAAGGGAGGCTTCTTGCCGAAGAAGCAGCCTCAGAAGATTACTATAGAAGATTTATCCGAAGATGTTTTCAGAGAGGCTGCCAAGAAAACGGAGGGATTTTCTGGCCGTGAGATCGCCAAACTCGTGGCTAGCGTCCAAGCTGCTGTCTATGGGCGCCCAGACTGCATGTTGGATTCCCAATTGTTTAGGGAGATTGTAGATTACAAGGTGGTGGAACATCACCAACGACTAAAACTAGCAGCTGAAGGTGGCCAGCCCGGCCAAATATAACTTGCTGTGTGAGATTTTTGTTTATGGTGTTATGTGAGTGCGTATTTGTGCGGCAGATGAAGCAGATTCGTTAAAAGTGCTTCCCCTAGACTTAGAAGACTTACAAGAATCTTCTGGCTTTATTAATCATTAGGAGTAGGAGGCTTTAATGACTTGGAAGCTGCATTCCAGCATTGCCTTTCCACTTCATGCTACGGATTGAGAAGCCATGTTTTTGAGAGCAGAGAAGTCAAATTACCTTGATTAATAATAAATTGGTAGGATATGCTCCAAGTTGTAATTTAAATTTAATTTTTTATGAATATGATTTCGTTCTAATTCCAGTGAAGATTCATCCAAAGTATGCCAAGTATTTTTTTTGCCTGAATATAATAATTATCTTTATAGCATTTAATTTCAAAATTCTCCCTTGTATGACGGGAGGAAAACTCAACGTCGAATTTCTTTTCGTACATTTCAAAAAACTTTGCAAACTTCAGTGTGAATTCGCACTACTAACTAATATTCTTAGTGTGAATTTTATTGTGTTTGATAGGAGAGAAAAAAAATTGGTAAATGAAAATAAAAAATAAAATGAATAAAGTAATACAATTCAGAGGAAATGATTAGGCAGGTAAAAGGAAAGGTCGCAAGATACATTCCGAGACTTTGTTTTTTAATTTCATTCATAAAAGATTTGGTATTAAAAGTAAATCTTTATGGACAAGTGTGATTGCCAGAACCTCATTCCTCTTTGGGCCAGTTTTCTTATTTTCTTCAGGGCCACAAGTGTCGTCCTACAACATTCCTCCGATCGGATTATCATTACATGGATTGAACTCGATTTGATATCCATAATAATTGTGGGTGAAAAGTCTTCAAATATTTCTCAAATTGACTACTTAGATTTTAATTCAAATTAACTAATTAAATTAAAATAATTACGTACCAATTCATCCATATGTTCCATGTTATTTTATCTACAAAACCATTGTTCACACTATGCTTCATGTGGGCCTATAGAACGATAAAATAAGATTTCATAGGTTATGTGACATAAAGATAAAGGAAAAATAATAGTACCTTGAATTTGCTGATTACATGAATGAGTGATTAAGAAAGTGGTGTTCATATTTCACGTTATGTACCCTAAATCCTAGCATGTAAGAAATTCTTCTTTTTCTATAATCAAAGCACTGTTCTCCACAAGATGGAGCAAAACCCGTTTATGCCATCAGATTGGAACAAAACGCTGACCATGCGGGACTCCACCTTCTCTCAACACGTGTCCAGAAGCTTGCACGTCTGCTCCCTCACCACCCTCTAAATTTGGCCACGTTTCTCCCAACCAACACGTGGACTACTGCACCCATATACATGTGTGTTGTGTATCTATATATATCAGCACCCTCCTTATCCTCCACTCTATTCTCATATCACGCGATACATATTCACAGACAAGGAAAACAAAACCGTTTTCGTTGACGAGAGAAAGATAGAAAGAAAGAAAATGGGAAGCAGAAAGCTCCTGTTGTTGTTGATGGTGTTCTTTGCAGGGTGTGTGGGGACATGCAGGCCTTGGGATGATGATGCGGTTGAAGAGAAAGCAGAGGAGGCAAAGAAGTTTGCCAAAGGCGTGGCGCATGATGCCGGGCAAAGTACCCGAGCTTTCTCTAGTTGGGTTCAAGACAAGTTCTCTAAGTAATCTCTCTCTCACCATTCTCCAATATAATGCACTTTCCTTTTCTACCGTCTAATGATATATATTGGATTCTTAATTCATTTTGTTTTAGTTATATATCCAGCATGCATGTTCCGTTTTATAACTTATAAGCCATGAGAGGTTTTCATATATCTCAGGAAGTTTTGAATAAGATTGTTCATCTCTGACAGTTTTGAATATGATTATCGTGTATATTTGTAAGCATGTCAAAGGGATATTGATGCGTTTCTTTGCTTTGTAACCTATAATAAGATGCTTGTTCTTGTGCTTATTGGGTCAAATTAATCTTAAATGTTGGCGTTTTTGTTCATTAGCTTTAACTTTATTGTGGCAGAACTTTCGGGGGCGAAGAGGATAAGGAAAGACATCTGGCTCAACACATGAAGTATAATGCTGAAGAGGCTGGGACAATGAAATCTGCAGCATCAGGTAGCATTTGTTCATTCATTGCCACTCTATCTCTTTCATGTATGCCTCTGGATTAAATTTTGGTATCAAATTCAAACAATGTGGTGTCTTTGATTTATTTGTAGGGGCTTCGAACTATGCTTCCGAAAGGAGTACGGATGCTATGGAAGCAGTTCCAGGGGCCATGGCAGAAGGAAAGGAGAATATGTATGAAGCTGATGATGGAGATGATGCCAAGGTTATAAAATTGCCAACAAGTTTTGAGGATGCAAAAGACACAATGGGAGAACCCGTAGGTCATGCCGGAGAAAAAGTTGAAGATATCTACGACGACGCCAAGGAAAAATTTAACACGGCTTCAGATAAGGCTTCAAGTATGGCTCACAATGCCATATATAACATGGACGAGTCCATAGGAGATGGGAAAGACATAGCAGCCAATGCCTACGACGAAGGTAAGGAGAAAATGAACATGGCATCAGAGAAATTCGCCGATGCCGGGGACAAAGTAAGTGATGTTTATGATGAAGCTAGGAATAAAGTGAAAAGAGCAGTGGGTTGTGGAAGAAAGATGGGTGTGGATGCCCTTGATGAGGCCAGGGAGGGAATGAATATGGTTGGTGATAAGGTCAATGATGCTAAAGATAACACAGGCGTGACAAATGAATATGGAAGGGACAAAGTAGCCGAAACTTTTGACCAGGCTACACGTGAAGTGGAAGAAAGATACGCATCAGCAAATACAATGACTGAAGAGGCAAAGGCCAAGTACGAGGCTGCAAAGGAGAGGGCTTCAGATGCCGCAGGAGATGTCGGAGAGAAGATGAGGAACACCCCAAACCAATAAACGTATGCATGGTTAGTTCACCACTCAGTTTTAACTATAAAAACCTCTCTTTTTGATTCTTTTAATGTATTCAGAGCACATGTTTTTGTATGTTTTTTCTTTAGATGCAGAAACACTCGTCAGTTGTTACTTGTTAGACATTATGAGGACTCTATTCTCCCTGATGTTAGGAGAAAGCTTGAAAGGCCCCACAGTTATAGGTTCTTTTCTGATCTATCACGATGCCAGGTAGATTCATATACAAGGTGTTGCCCAATAATGTTGTAGGTACTAAATTTGTTGCTTTTAGTAGGCTATGTACCTGAGAGTATAACATTTTCAGACTAATGATATAAATTGTTGGGGCCCTTTACTAACTTGCGTAGTTTCTTATTTTTGTTACAAGAAGAGATGGTGAACAGCTAAAAGGTGCATGGTTTAATAAAGGTAATCCCCTCTATTTAATGAACATTTTGTTAGTGGTTTTCTTTATGGTGGTCCATAACTCCCAATGCATACTCACTAATACTAAATAAACACATACAATCTTTATAGTTTAAGATAGCAACTTTTGCCCCCAATATACATTACTACAAGTTCCAAATTACCTTGCTTAATGGGAACAGTAACTTCCACGTCTAGTTGCACGAACCATGGGAATCATAAATGCAGTACGAGTATTGGTATGAACACAATTTGTACATGTAGTGCTGTTCATAGTGCTAGCTGCTTATGTTTTCAAAGCTGTGGATGTACACCCAAATTTGAGCACTTCTGTGAAATAATGAGGAGAAACAGACTGAATCTAATGAAAAACTAGATAGCCCCAATGAGTTGCATGACAAAATCTTTCATCATTCATTGTGGTGTTTTCAATGTATTGGCGTTTCTTATGATATCATTATGAATATTGCTTTTCATGCAAAGCTATATTTTTAGCCCTTAATCTCATTAGTTTAAACTTGTCACTGATTTTTCATTCTTCATTGTCGTCTTGCTTCTGTTTCTCCTGAGGCATAATATTCCACGGCATTAAATTTCAGAACGGTTTTTAATGGTAGCTAGTAATTCTTTTTGTCATGATTTTTTTTTTAACTATTCAGTTTAGCCTGTAGAAATTTCAGTTTGATCAGTGAAAAATGCATGTTATCACGCTTGCTTGGTTATCGCGCATGCTTGGAATGGCAGAAATGGAGTGTATATGCATATATCAAACTGCAACCATGAAATTAATTTGTGAAGTGACAAGAAGTGAAGAACCAAGTATATTGCTTATTTCAACTTTTAAGTTTAATTTTGATTCATGTATTATCAACGGAAAACAAACTACCCTTTTAATTAATTATAAATTAAGTTAAATATGGTTTTAAAAGATTGCAGTTCTGTTACAATCTAGAATTGAATAAAAATTTCATTTTTACTGTGTTATAATTGAAAGAAATATCTTCTCCTCGAAAATAGCTTCATTTTTTCTTCAGCAAAAAAAAATCTACCAGTAAAATTAGGAAAGGTGGAGCCATTTTAAAATTAAATGCCATTTTATGCAAGAAATACAATAAACTTTTTGTACACTCTAGGACTAGGAACCCAAATTAGAAAATTAAAAATTCTATGTAGTATCAGATGGTTTCATGAGAAAAATGCAGTCTCATTAGGGCATCAATTCATTCGACATATGCTTTATATTATATCCATCAAAGAATTGAATTTCATGAGAAATTAATGGTGAATATGTTGCCCATTTTCTTCTACTTACTTTGGAAGTAATAAGCTCTTTGAAATAGTATATAAAGGGGAAAAGAAAAAGCCTTTTCACTCTTTTCATATTCTGGATTTTAAATCTAAAACCAATGCATGTACACAATAGAAATGTTTGCCACAACTTGTACTTGCTATATACATAGCACATTATTCTTGAGTATGAGAAACTGATTCAGATTAATTACTACTCCTGAGTTTGACTCAATAACTGTGACTAGAGTCTCATCGCATTTCATATGGCTAGCTTCCCTTTTTCTCCTCCTTGTTTATTTGTCATCATTTGGCTACCTCTTCCTGGTTCATTCTTGTAGAGACAGTATAATATACACATTATGCATATTATTATGAAAAAGGCAAGTTGAGAAAAAAACGGGTATTGTCTGCTAATTCATGTGTCGGCCAGTGTCCTATGTATGGAGTGAGTACGAGAGGACAAAATTGTGGTTGGGTGATGACTCATGACTGTGGGATCTGTTTTCTCCAAAGCATTCCATTGATTAGCAAGGAAGTGAACAAGTTCATGAACCAACACTTCCATGATTAAAATACAAAAGTTCGTCGAAGTATTATGCATGAAATATTGTTGCAGCGAGTTAGACTAAGTATCTCATCATAAACATCGTATACCAATATCATATCCTACTTCGTCACAACGACCAAAAAGTAGTCCTCGTCTCTTTGATCTTGTTTTCCCTTTTTAATCTCTCTTTCTATAGTCTTGCCCCATGGTGAAAATGGTTAGTCAGTAGTCACGCCAAAAGATAGAAGAAAGAGGTGAGAAACTGAGAATTAATCCGTACATGTTTTTCTGCACCAAAAAATCAGTGCAAATTTTCTTTTCTGCCTATGTCCATACGAAAGGGCTCAAAACAAAGTGTGCTGATTAATAAAGAGCATACATAGAAGAAAACGAGTAATTAAAATGGGAAGTTATATAGCTGCTGTCAATTTAATGTGTATGTAGCTATAGTTAGCTAGCTAGCTAGCTTCCTCTGCTTGAATACTATATATATATATATATATATATATATACACATCTAAATCTATAATTATTCAGTTAAAAATGAATCTGCTGTGTTTTTATTTGTTTCCAAAGAAGATGGAAGATAAAGTGGTCTAGAAAAGAAGAGTGTTGGCTAGGCTTACATTGGGTGCTTCTTGTTATTGTGCATCCAAACCTTGAAAACCTGTCTCTTGACGCCAGCTTGAGAACAAAAGTGTTGTACCTCCTGCTCATTATGTTTCTGGATCTTCCAACCAATCTTTTCAGCAAACTCCATCATCCTATCCTTCTGCTGCTGAGAGAACTTAGTCCTAAACCTCTTCTTGGAAGAAACTGGCGCCTGCACTGACAACTGTGCATGTGCTCCTCCAGTGTTGGACTGAAACATGTTGAGATCTTCGCTTGAGGACTCAGCTGGGCCTCCAAAAGCCATCATCACTGGGGGGACCAAACTTGGTGTACCACTGCTGCCAACCAATCTATGGTGGAGGGAAGAAGGAGAGGGTGTAGGGTAGTGAAGGTGTCCATTGTGGTTGTTCGGGTAGTAGCTGTGATAGTTGGGAGCATGTTGTTGCTGTTGTTGTTGTGGTAGTAGTGACAGTGGCGGTGGTTGCTGTGGCTGTAACTCTCCCTCAACCTCTTTCCTGTGGAAGTTGCGGTGGCACTCACACGCGGCGCATCTTAGTGATTCCGGCGTACCTTCTTCTCCACTTGCCATGAACTCTCCACAGCCATCCACCACGTGGCTCCCCATGCTTGCGGCGTGGTTCCGAAGACATTCTCGGTATCTGATCGACGGGGTTGAGGTGGTTGTTGTTGCTGCTGCTGCTGCTATTGTTGTTGTCTGAGGGTGTGCTGTTCTTAGAGGATTAGATGTGGGAGCAATTGGGGTGCTTAGATCTGGATCTGGTGTGAGTCTATGAGGTTGACGAGGTGCAAGAGGAGGAGGTGGTTGATAGAGATTATGGTGAGGCGGTTCGTTGAAGATTAATGTGTGAGTTTGATGAGGTGGTTGATGAAGTTGACCATGATCATGATCACCATGATCATGACCATGATCATGATGAGTGGTACTTCTTTCACCAACTGTTGGAGAAGAGAGCTTGGAAGAGGAAGAAGAAGAATCTCTGTTGGGAAGGTTGTAACCTAAACTTGTTGGTATCTCTATTTCCTTATCTTGCCCTTCCATTTCCATCAAACTTTGCTTTCTGAGATTTTCCAAGATCTAGCTAGATACGTTTGATCTCAACCCTCTATACTCTCTCTAATTATGACTAGCTGTAATCTTTCCTAAACCATCATCATCTTCGTGATTTTTCGCTTTAATTATGCTTGTGGATCTTCCTGTAACCTCCTCAACCCTAATTCATATTCCAGACTCAACCCAACACATAATTACTAGCATGCCCACAATTATTCTTTCCTTATTCTGATTTTGACGTTCTGGGTGCTAATCCCACCAACCAATTTTCACTAATCAATCCTATTCTCAGAAGTGAATGAGTGATTTAACTGTATATATAGCACCACCACACAGGAATAGTTTTATTATTATTTTACTTATTGGGGAAAAAAACAAATACAAAAGGATAAAAAATTTGGTAGAAAAACCTTATGAAATGAGACTACAAGGGGGGTCCCTAAGACCCCAATAATATATATAAAAAAAAAACTCACCTCTGGGGCTAGAATATTATGCTATGGAGACTTGAGGAGTGGAAGTAGAAAGCTGAATTGCACCAGCAACACAACACTACACAACATCTTGTGAGACACAAAGGAAGTGGAGAGTTAAGATTGATTAGGAAATAAGAAAGAGTTGTGGGATGTTATTTGGTAATGTTGGATTAGAGAAAGTGGTGTGGAAAAGTTGGGGAAGAGTGGCAAGAAAGGGGGTTGTTTCCTACCAGCCATCCAGTCCCATAAAAACCAAGTAGGAAAGGAACAGGGGAAGAGGTTGTTTTGATCTCAGAAGGAGTGATGACTAGTACATCAGTACTGCAAGAATTTGTCTTGCAGAACAACCGACAAGTTCATGTTGGTCCTCTTCCACAGCCTGCACCCCAGTCCAGTTTTTAATGATTGCCCTTCTCACTCAATCTCTCCAACACCCTTCAAATGAATGTGTGTCCCAAACCAGCATAATTCAGTACAAATTAAAAGGGAGAGACAAATCCTTCAATTAACCTTACATGCCCAAGTTAATAGACCAGTAAGAGCTGGAAATGATAGTGTGATAACCCAAATTAGCATAAGATAATTTACTTAAGATAATGATGAATAGAATCCAAGATGATTAGAGTAAAGGGCACCTTTCTTTGTAGAGGACATATGTGAGGAAATTAAAGGAAGTGAATTCTTGATGGGCCACTACTACACTACACTACACACAGCCCTTGTCTTGTTATGGTGTGTCAGATTCTCTCTCTGTCCTCAAGGCTCTTTGTGTGCTTCTGCTGCTGCTGCTGCATTATCTGCAGCCCACTATTTGATGGACCAATGCCTCACTTTATTTACCACCTACCTTCTTTCACGATGCAATTTGATGCCTTATTTGCTACCTTTGTTAGCATCTTCTTTCACATTTCTCTGTCAGGCATCAATTTGTGCTCGTTTACTTTCTAGTACACTCTCGCGTTACCCACTAACACCATAAAAAAAGACACGCCCAAACCCATTCATTATTTATACTTTCTGCACACACTCACGGTTAAAGTCTTTTTTACTCTAAGTTTCAAACCATGATTTTACAGAACAAATAAACAAATTTCCTTGTTATCTTTGACTTGCTATATACACACACACTCAATTAAGCAATCAAACCTGATTTGTGTTTGCAAATCTTAAAATACGATAACTAAAATTATAAATACTGGAAATTTAATTTATCTATAGCATTGCCTTTTACATTTTGGTTAAATAGTTTTTATCTCTATATTATGAGGGAGTGGCATGTTTCAACCAAAATATCTAAAGGTAGTGTAATAAATATGTAAAGTGGCATATAAATTGAGAATTTAGTAGACTAAATCATTTCTTAAAGAGTATATCTCATAACAATCGTCCACATCCTCCTCTCCCTTAGTCTTGGTAATGACTTTGTAACCATTGAGTCTTTCAATAAAAAATTCGAGAGAGATTTAATAATAATATTATAATAATGAGATTTGGGTCAAATCAAATAAGGGCTTACTAACACTTTTAATTCAAAATCTTAAAATAATGAGATTCAAGATCTTAAAATAATGAGTTTGAGTTTGTGAGTCTTCTTTGTTATATTACTCAATTTTCATTAAAATTCTTGTGAATTTGGATTCTTAATACTTTGTCGCTTTTCCTAGTTTTTTTCTCGTAATATCGTTTTTGTTGTTACTTTTTGTCTCCAAAATATTTGGTACTTACAGACAAGTCTTAGTCTCTCCCTGGAGGTTTTCAATGTCAAGCGACATCCCTCGAGCATGTTTCGTGTTATTGTGATTTTCAATTTAGGTAAATCAATTTGACTCTTCACCATGAGTTAAACTATAAATGAGTCAACTCAGTCTCGACTCACTTTTTAGTAAGTCATAAATTTTATACTCATCTTGACATTTCATGTATAGGTGGGATAGATATTGACTCAGTTAAACCTATTTTATTCTCTCAACTTATTTTGTTTATTTATGAAGTACGATCAAAGGGTATTGACTCGAAAGTAAAAATTAAAATGTTAACTTATATAATTGAAAAAATCAAATAAATTAAGTATTCAAACCATTAAAATATTACTGAACAAGATTATATTCTTTAAAAATATCAAATATCAACTTATATAATCACAAGTAGTAAATAATTGTAACGTGATTAAAAAAATATTAAAAGATTATTGGTGGTGGATTACGAGTCAATCCAATGGTTTGAACTAATTCAACACATAGCTTAAATGAGTTAGATTTAATCTAATATATATTTAAAAAATGTATTTGTTTTCAATCAAACTCAATTTGAATATATGATGAGTCCGATTGACTAGGAAGTTTGAACTCATTTTGAGAGTTATAGTAAATTATCTTTGTTGTCCATTTACTATGTCAGATCATCTTCCTTTTTTCGTTTTACTAAAAATAAAAATCACTTAAATTATTTAACCAAAAGTATAAGTGATAGTAAATTATTAAGAGAAGTCATTGTAAATTATTTTAAATGAAATTAAAACTAAATTTAAATCTTGTGATTACATCTAAATAAATTCAAATATAGAATAAAAACTATTATTTAAATTAAAAAAAAAACTTCTTATAACTTAAATAACAAACTCATAGGACGCTATTGTATATTAATTGTTTGACTTAACTTATGATACATAATTAATCCATATTGAAAACTTGTATTTGTAGTGATTATGTTTAGATATCTTTATACAAAATGGAAAAAAAAAAACATAAAATTGGTCAATATCACACTTTGACAAGTCCTTCTCATTGCAACAATCTTATCTTAATCCTTCTTTATTTTTTATTAGCCTAATGATTAATTATTTATTGTTTTTCTTTTATATATCTTTAACACTCCTAATTAAGATGTATAGATTTGGAGAGATTGAAAAAATCTTTTTGGAATAAGATGATAAGATTCCATGGCATGCCAAACTTATTGAGGGAAAAAAGAGTATGTGTGTGTTTTATCATTGATTTGAAAGTCATCATACATAGAAATCTATGGTAGAGAAATAAAGTTATTATAATGTGAAGAATGTATCTCTAACATTTTCCATGCATATAAGCATAAGATGAATATAATATAACGTAACATCACCTCAAACACGTAGGAATCATATCTTATCGTACTTGTTTAAATCAAAGGAATTACGGAACTTAAATAATTGTCACTTCTCAAAAAGGGTATCTAACTACTTGTGCTAAGTAATTAAAAAAAACAGCCTTTTTTCGTACATTTTTTTAAGGAAACGAACTTAAAGTTATTACATAAAAAAGCTTTTTGCTTTTATTTAATTGTTAAAGAAACGAAAGGAAAGTTATCAATCTTTGGTAGAGTAATAAAATGGAAGAAGGAAAAAAAAAGGAGAAAATAAATTAGTTTAATAAATTAAACAATAACTACGTACGGGTATTACAACAATATTTAAAATTGGAGAAATTAAATTCATGAATATTTATTATTAAGTTGAATTTATGGGTCGTGAGTTTTCATGGTCGAATTATGTAACTTACTCTACATAACCTATCAATTAAAAACTAAAATAAAAAATAATTTAAAAACATTCTTTTATTTGAAAGGTACAACAATATCTAATAATATACTATTATAACTTTAAATTTTAATTATTATTTATAAAATAGGTAATTTAACATATAAATATAATAATTATTTTAATTTATCTTATTGAAGATATTAATTAATCAATTAAAAAATTAAAAATAGTTATATAATTAAGTGTTATTTTAGTATATATATTTAATTCATTTATAGTTTTTTTTCTATTTATATAAATAAAAAGTAAAATTAAAAATTAATGAATATAAGATTTTCAATCTGTTTTTATCTATCACTATAGGACTTACCTGTCTTGCTAAATCTAACGGGAATAGAACATGATCACATATTCAAATCCACTAAAAGAACATTTATGGTTTAAGTTTGAGGACAGGAAAAATATTAAAAATAGATTTTAAGTTTAATTTAGTTTTATCAAAATAGTTTATAAAATGAAGTTTGAACTCAATATAAATATTTTAATTTTTAGATTATTGAAATTCTTAAATTAATTATGAAATTGTTTACCTAAAAATCACCGTCTTATTTGTTTATATTTTAAAAATTTTATAAATACCAACTAAAGAAAATATATGAGAATGTAAAATACATAATTTAGTAAGAGGTGTAGTTAGAAAGAAAGCATTATTAAGATCTTCACATTATGATTTTAACCTTATGAATGTGAGAAAGAGAAAAAAGAAACACAGTTTGTGAAGTACGATGCATCGGTTTTTGTCGTCTAGTTTTTGTCTGATTGCGAACTCTTAATATCTCATCACCCTTTTCTCTCTCTCTTTCTCTTTTTTCGTGTTCTGAGATATTCTTTTTCTCTTTCGTTTTTTACCTTTAGTATATGGAACAAGACAGGATCCAGCCTTTTTTATTTTCCCTTTTAATTCAGAACAAAATTAAAGAAATAAATAACATACCAATAATCATACATTATTTTTACTTACGATTAATAGGAAAATGTTGCTTTTACCATCTTTGGAGTTATATATAATTTTTAATGTAATGTGTTAAAAATAAATATATATAATAAAAAATAAATTTATAATAAAAGATAAAATATAACTGTGTACTTTGAATTGGGTGATAATTTGGGAAGGTTTTTATTTTAAAACTTTGTGTACATTCTAAAATTTATTTATAAATTTGAAATTAATTAATATGTTTTAGAATAAAATATATATTTTTTAAAAGAGAATGGAAAAATTAATTTCAATAGAGATATAACTTCTTGCTCCCATCCCAACAAATATGAACTTTATCACTTGCTCGAAATGACCAAAATATTCGTTATAATTTTTAAATAGAGTTAGGGTGTGGGTCAAAACGTATTCTAGATTTAATATTCTGAAATATATTCTTAGATTTGGATTTACAAAATATTTTTTCAGATTTCAAAATTCATTTTCTTTTCTAAAATATATTTCCAGAATTTATTTTTCATAATGTATTATTCGTATTTTGGAATGAGATTTTAGTTTCTAATTTTATTACAGAATTTTATTTTTTAAACAAAAAAATATGAATTTCCTTTGGATTTTTTTTATTATTTCCAAAATAAAAATAAAAATTTCATAAATTAATTGGATGCAATACGCAATTGTATTTCTAGGGTAGTGCAACGTGAATATATAAGGATACAAAATTGAATGGCCTACAAAACCCACTAAGCAAAGGCCCAACAAACTCAGTGATGGACCGTCTCACAAGGCCACAAAATATGTATCATTGAATAGGAGCCAAATGCTCCCTGCACCATACCAATTCCAACATGCACCCAACCTGAAATTGAAAATGACAAAAACGCCCTTCCAAAATGATGAAAATAACCTTAAAAAAAAGAATGGTGTAAATCAAAATTAAGTATATATTTAAAATTTTAAAATTATATGGATGTCCAAGAAAATTTTGCCTAAATTGTTAATTATTTAATAAAATAGCTAAAGATTATAAAACAAATAGGATGAATTAAAAAAATTATCAATAAAATCATTTAATGAGCTATTTTACAAACAAAGTTTTTATATTTAATTATTTGAGATAAAATGGTGAAGATAAAAAAAATTATGAATTAAGTTATTTTTATATTGCACTTAAACAACTCACAAAAATGCGAGGTATTTTATGAAAACAAAGCTAGAACTAGGTTGAATAAAGTCTAGTGAAGATTGTTTAATTGTTAGCATTAAGATAAAAATACAATCCATAGGAACATTAAAAATTACAAAATATAAACACAGAAATACGATAAAAAAAAAAGACTAAAAAACACCAACCAACTGGGAAACATCGGGTGTAATGCAAAGTGCAACACTTGTTTTTTCTTACACTTATACAATTTTTTATTTTACTTTTATTCTTAAACAAGTTTAACTATTTTTTCATAAAATGTTTACAAAAAAAAATTAAAAACAATAAAAAAAACACCCACCTTCTATCTTTAACATTACTCTCCATCCCCATACTCATTTTTATTCTTCTTAAAATTAAAATAAATAAACACTCCACATAATGTCGTGCAACAAAATCAAATTTGAATACATAAATATCCTAAATTAGAAATTTTTTTTTTCTATCAGATTTTGCTATGTAGCAATAAGGTAACTCAGTGTCTCGCACGTAGTTTATTATTGGTCAGTTTCTGGCACGTGACAATGGCAAAACACAGGAAAGAAATTGCCTGAGGCTCTTATTATAGAGCCAGGGTCGCTCCAGATGAACCAGGTGACCCGCATTCTTTATGCCTTCAAATGTTGCATTATTTCCCACCATGCTGTCACATGTTACACAGCAGAAATAATCAGATAGCATTAATTAGAGGGAATGAGTTTATTATCATTGTGTCTAAATTCCTCAGCTCTATTATGTAATCGTTTAATGAATAACATATTGATTTTATTTATAACAGCATGTTAATTTGACTCATAAGTAAATTAACTAATAAGTTATAAGTTATGAAACTCGAACCTTCCGTTAGTGTCCGATACCGATATTCGTATTCGTGAAATGTCAAATTCAAAAAGTATTTGTTAGATTTTTGATAATTCTAGTACGGCTCTAACACAATTTTAAAAAGGAAAAATATATTAATTTTCTAAAAATTTAAACTTTATTATATAAATTGTTATTATGATTATAAAAATAAGAAACAAATCATTGTGAACCAGTCATGAAAAATATCTTTCTGCTCTAAAAAATAATTTGGAACATACTTGTGAACATAAATCTTTATTCTCAATTTATATAATTTATAATTATATAATATATAAATTTGTGTTCCTGTGTTCTATATTTTAGAAATTTTATGTATCTTTGTGTTTGTATCTGTGTCCGTGTCTGCTACATATAAGGAAATCTAGTTGAATCATGCAATGTCTAGGAAAAGAAAAAGAAACACGCAGGCATAGTATGAGATGAAGTGAGTTTCTAATTTTTGCATATACTTGGAAATGGTTTTGATATATTTTTGTGGTCTGAGTTTCTTACTCTTTCATTTTCTGAGCAAACTCTAGTTTAAGAATTTTGTCATCCTCACCCCATAAAAGATGTATTCGCTGCAAAGGAAAAAGTAAAATAGTAAGGTTAAGATGATAAAATATGAAGACTAAGAAAGATTTTGGATGAAGATGATACCTGGTGAAATTTTGGGATATGGATCTCTTCGTAGCTAATCTCTAAGCCCTCCAACAGCTCAGCTCGCTCCTTCCTATTTGAGTACATTGCCTGCAATCAATTGTGCTTACATACCACGTAACCTTTCAAATTGAAGCCACAAATGCCACTATTGGAAAAAGGGTGTTGGTTATTCAGACTGGGAATGAAGCAATGTTTTCATAAAAATAAAAAAAGTCTTTATAGAGAAACTTATTTAAATAAATTTATATAACATTGATCAGCATATCTTTATTCATGGATTATTTTATTATAATAATAATAAATAAATATATTATTTTAATTAATATTTATATAATTGACTTTATTCTGGCATTAATTATTATCCTTGTTAATTTTGTGTTTTTAAAGAAAAAGAATAACTTTAGAAAGTTTTCATAGTTTTTTTTTTCTTTGTAATTTTTTTTTTCCTCCACATGAAAGTTTAAACCTTTTTTTGTTGTTTTCTTTGTAATTCTCCATTGAGGTATAAGGTTTTGGTCAATAAAAGTTTCGATAGCTGTTGTTTTAATTTTCTAATCTCTTAGAAAATTGATTTTTGTGAGAGTTTCCTTATCTTAAACTTTGGTTTTTAGTTAGTTCACATTGTTCTAATTAATTTCTTAGGCACATGATTCAAGAGAGAGAGGAGATAAACATTTCCATGGAGTGTATGCATGGAACAAAGTGGGTATTGATTAAACTAGTAGATGCATGTTTTACCGGTGAGTTTCAGTTGAATCAAATTGACGCATGTTTCAATATGGTTTAGCTCTGTTGAGAAAAAATTAAACTTTAGAGAGGCGGTGAAGGATTCAATGGTGGAAGAATTTGAGGATCAACCGTTTTTTAATTGTTATTTTAATCTTTTATATTTTCTATACAACTATCTCACCCCCTTATATCTTTATATTGTTATTGTTACTTCTATTGCTTGCAGATAAATTTTAAACTGATCTACTAATTTTACTATTGAGTTCATTGGGAGACGACTTGAGATTATCAAACCTACATTATAAGGTGGGACAAATTGAGAGATTTATCTAATGTGATCAAAAGGATCTTATCCTTTGTATAACTAACATTTTGCACTTTCTATGAAACATTTAATATAAATTTTTTTATTTATCCTAATTAAAGACACTAAGCATGCTTTAAAAGACCATAAATAAAATATTTTTCATTTTTTTTATATTTATAATTATTAAGAACATAAATTACTTTTAAACTTTTTTATATACTCTTTTATTATTCTTATAAAGATAACCCATTTTATTAATTCAATAACATGAAACAAATTAACAAAAATAAGTTTTAGTTAGTGTAATAAAAAAATTATAACTAATAGTATGTAATTATAATATTATAAATATTAATAAAAAATATATTTATAACTATTTTATACATACATCTTTTATAATAATTGTTATAAAATTAAAATTATAATAATAAATCATTTTTTATTATTGTAAAAAAAAGGTAACACTAAAAAGGCATATCTTTCCATTAGTATATTAATGTTCCATGTAACATTTTTTCAACTCCCAAAAATATTTTGTTTTTTTAACAAAGAATAAATAAATAAAATAGAAAAATAAAATATTTTAGGAGTATCCTAACTTTAATTCTTATAAAAAAAATAAGATTATCTTATTCCAAACTCACAAACTCCAAAAATAAATTGTATTTATAATGCAACATCATTTTAAAACGAGATATTTGTTGACAGTTATATGCTTGTTTGTATTTTTAATTATCTTGAAATTGGTTACTTTATCTCTGTCGATTAATATATTTATTAAAAATATTGAGATTATTTTAGTAAATTGCTTGAAAATGTAGCATTTTTTGCACTGTAAAACAGAAAAATAATATTATTTTCTCGACAAATAAATGTGAAGAAATTGATGTGGTTTAGTTGGAGTAGAAAGAAACCTGTAAGAAGTCTGAGAAGAAACGGTTGGGTAAGGAGAGGTTTAAGTTGCAAGCAACGGAAAAAAGGGTCTTCAGTCCCTCAACGGTCACCGGCAACAACATCTCCGAGCACGACGAAAACCCAACCCCTTCCACTGCTCTCAAAATTACGGACTCCGTAATAGCCACAACGGCGCCAGACACCACTACACTCTCCACCATCTCAACGTACATCTCAGCCATTTTCAACGCCACAAACCCTCCATAACTGAACCCAACCAAAACGCACTTCTCTACCCCGAGCTTCCTCAACCCCGTCGCCAAACACTCCGCTTGAAACTCCGGTGACCGCTCCGCCTTATTGGTGACGGATCCACCGAAGAAGAGAAGGTCCGGCACGTAAACCGCGTAGTCTCTCGTCAAAGCTCCTATCTGACATTGCCAGTTGATGATTCCGTCGCCGCAGAAGCCGTGTAGGAGAACCACCACTGGTTTGGAACAGACGCGTTTGTGATTCGAAACGGCGTTGCATGGCGCCCAGAATTTGATAACCGTCCCTGGCTCTATCTCCACCGTGTAAGGTCTCAGCCCCACCGCTCTCACTAGCCAATGCAACAACCAGCTGTACACTGTCACAACGTTAACCATTTTCACTTCCTTGGCCACTCACTCACGTACTATAAACTTAAACAGGAAAAACGTTCATATCCATTCAATCCAAATTCAAATTCAATACAGATCCAAATTCAGTACAAATGTAGATATTTGGATAAGATTTAACATATTTTAATAATAAAATAATTTGGATTTTTATAAATCCAAATCTAAATATCTGAATTGTATTTTAAATCAAAATTCATATTTTTATATAAAAAATAAATTAGATTCTAAATCTAAATCTATATTTTTTTTAAGAGTTAACATAATACTAATATAATTTATAATTCATACCTATACTAATCACTCTTTTTTTACACATATATAATAAGAGATTTTTTGTATTTTTTTTATTCACTCTTATTTTATTTAGTTATATAATCTAGAGACTAGACTTGTAACTTTCTTAACAACTTCTTACTTATCTCTATCAAAAACAATTTTCCACTACTGGTAAAAAACTTCCTAATTTTCTCTCTTAATTGTCCTTATCAGTTACAACTTCCCACTTCTCTCACTCTTAATTAAAGTGTTACAATGTTACAATATTAACCTATCTCATTCTTAATCATCACTCCCTTCTTTCATATTCTCTTCTCTTAGAGACGCATACTTCCATTCACTTCTTTACCTTTATTGTAGATATGTATTTCCAGGTTCAATTTTTTTATAATTTTATTCCAATTGTTCGTTGTCGTCGTCATCAATCGCATGAAGTTTGGTTTCTTAGTTGAATTATGACAGGTGGCTCCAACGCGTTCTCTTCTCCAATTTTCTTCACTCACTATGTTTCATCGACTCTCAAATGAGTAAGTTTCTCAATTTCTTTTTCATAAGACACTAATTGTAAACCTAACACGTTTTATTTTCTGCTTTTTAGATATTTGTTCCGTCCGGTTGACCGGGACGTCTTCGTGCACGACCTCAACAGTCAGCTGGGGACTCCTTCCCGCTGGTTGCCCGTGAATTCCTGCAAAAAAGGGGACAAAGAGGCGCCCTAGCGGCCGTGTGCACTCCGACGCTCAAGTCAG
>Ga0123342_1000733_pt1 | contig 53458 bp, 17 predicted proteins | sample Turbeawhitnodule_FD_89960 | JGI IMG/M metagenome (GOLD analysis project Ga0123342, IMG submission 89960) | Root nodule microbial communities of legume samples collected from Mexico - Turtle bean Mexico white nodule | ecosystem: Host-associated > Plants > Roots > Nodule | place: Mexico: Nepantla...
TGAATAATGAACAAAAATAATGTATATATATATCTTTATCTCACCATATTTTACCACAAAATATATATATATATGTTATAATATTTTTTTTGTAAAAAAAAAAATATTTTAATTTATATATATATATATATATATATATATATATATATATATATAGAGAGAGAGAGTCAGAGAGAGAGCTAATTTCAAACTAAACAGTAAATATAAACATGTCTCTTAAGTAAAATTTGGAATGCTAATTTACTAACATTTAGTAATGGAATTACAAAACTGGTTATGGCAACAATGGAATACTACAAATATATGATTTCTTTCCTTTGGGTGATGCCTATTAATTAGTAAAGAAAGAAACTAATAAAAAAAGAGAATTTTTTTCTGTAAAAAAAAAATATTTTCATATTCCTTAAAGGAAATAATTGCTAAATAGTTTTAGTTTTTTATATTTAAGATATTAAAGGTTTTCATTTTTAATTTTGCACATTTAATGCCTTATATTTAAATTATTCTGAAAGGTAGAAGGTTTTGTTAAAGAGATATATATCTTCTATCAAATACAAATCATATGTCCTCGGTGAATTAGTTTAATTATCCTTCCATTGAATTAAAGAAAATCTTAATATATATGACTTATTATTACGCATAATATTTTAAAAAATTATAAAAATAATTATATGCAATTAATTAATTTATATAAAACACGAAACATATTTCTTAATTGAATTGTGTACTTAAGATTTTTAATGGCTTCCCGATTTTAATTGACTAAAGTTAATGATAAAGACTGAATATTAAAAAAATATTAGAGAATAAAAAGTAATTAAACTTAAAAAAAAAACTAACATGATTATGTATGAAGGGAAATTTTAAAATCTCTCTCTATATCTATCTATCTATATCTATATATATATAGATATATAATAATAATAATAATAATAATAATAATTTAAGTCATTTCAAAAGTTAAAAAATGTAATATTTTAGAAGATAATTAATAAGAATTATGTATTTAACTATTATTTTCATTTAAAGAAATATTTTTTTTAGATATATTTCTTATTTTAGTTACAAGAATATCAGACTGTTCGTGTAATATTAAAATGTTTTTTGCTTTCTAATAATGATATTGGTTAACAAATTAATAAAACAATGTTGAAATCTATGTTAAGTTACATTTAAAATCATCAAATGTATGTATAATATTGCTTCGAAAATATAAAGAGAGAATTTTATTGTTGAAATTTTAATCTTGGATCTCCGAGACAATACATGTGCCTTTATAATAAGAAAATATAATTTAAAAAGAAAGATTGCTTATATTTTGTACGAAAACAATTATTTGTGAATGGTAAAACCATTATGAGTAATATTTTTTTTCCTAAATATTCAACCTAATTGTCAAGAAAAGGAAATCTAACTTAATTAGTTAAATATATGGTAAACTCGATATATTTTGAATTCTTATTAATAAAACAAATATTTAACCTAATTACATGTTGCTCAAATTTAAGATATTAATTAAGTTTAAATTACTTCTTACTAATTAATTTACATGTTCAATAAATAAAAAATCTCAGTGAGTAACATTTAATGAAAAGTTTTGCTTTAAATTTCATTATTTGTCATGTACCTTCTCCTCACTATAATTGCCATTTTATTATGCTTATGTTCTTCATTATAAAAAAAGACACAATTAATTTGTATCAGCAATCATATGAGTTGTTTATTACATTTTTAATTATTAAAATATCACATAGATTTAAGAATTTTATTACAAATATACTAATGTTAATTTTTCTATATATTAAATGCTTAAATCAGTTTCGTTAATATTATAATTAGTTTTTCTATCAATAACTAAACAATTTTATTTATTATTTCATTAAAGTATATTTTTCTTAAATAATATTGTTTATGTAAATAATGATGTTTACGTATTTACTTCAATTGTAAATTTTGTTGTAATCATAAAAAAATAGTAAATTCTGTTAAGCAATGTTAAATAACATTTGTAAATAAGAGCAGGTTGAACAATAATTTTGTTTAATTACAAAATTCATTAATTTTATGATTGAATGTCTGAATCAATGTGAATTTATTTCAGTTTAATTAACTATCAGTTATTAATTATCTATCATAAAGATGGTTTATGTTATAGGAAAAAATCATTAATTACATTAGGGATTTTCATTTCGTGTCATCTACTTATGAATAATCAATTCAATATTTATCATCTGAAGTACTGAAGAAAGGTTTTAATAATAGTTATATATTATAGATATGAAAAATGTAGTTAATATATTATTAAAAAAAACTCATTATATATGAATCTATGAACGAGTTAACAATACAAAAGTATTTTTCATTTTTTAACGCACCTGGTTTTCTCTTGATAAAATCGATAATTATGGGTAAAAATGTTAAATTGGTAAAATAAATAATACGTTAGATTTATTTAATAAATTAACTAAATTTATAAAATTTCATTTTTGTAAAATTACCAAACAGGCATGAAGTGAAAGTTTGAATGATATTTTATAGGATGAGATTAAATTAATGAATAATTAATTAATTTGATGATTTATTAAATATAAAAGAGGACACGTTTGTAAATAAGATGAAACAGCGATGGCAAAGTCGGGGAGATGGTGCTTATATATAGACCCAAGTCTCACTCTTCCTTCAGATTCTTGTCAACTTTCAACGCTTAATAAGAAAAGAGAAAAAGTAAGGGAAACTTTGTTCTGCTTCTCACCACATAACAATGGCGATGGCTTTCAAAATGGTACCGCTCCACTGCATCTGTAACCCTTTTTCCCATTCTATCTGTTCTGATTTTGATATGAAACTATACAAAAAGTGTATGTGGTTCGATTTGCTTAGTTGTGATATCATTGATGATGAATCGGGTTTGTAGATTTTGTTGTGCTGTTATAGTGATAAATTGGTTGCGATTGGTGAATTAACAGGCGACTACAGGGATGTGGGTGACGGATGAGTGCAAGAACTCATTCATGGAAATGAAGTGGAAGAAGGTGCATAGATACATAGTGTTCAAGATCGATGAAAAGTCAAGGCTTGTGACCGTTGATAAGGTGGGTGGTCCCGGCGAAAGCTATGGTGATCTTGCAGCGTCCTTGCCAAACGACGATTGTAGATATGCCGTGTTCGATTTTGACTTTGTCACCGTTGATAACTGCCGGAAGAGCAAGATCTTCTTCATTGCATGGTATCAATTATTCAACCTTGTATTGTTCATATGTCATGAGTATGGTTATTATTTGGTACTCACCTTAGGGTATGCATTTTGACTCTATAGGACTAATAATGTTGTAGGAAAATGGTATGGGAAAATGACCCACTACCCAATAGGGCAAATTGAGTTATTGTTTAGGTGCAAATGCAATTATGGTGTGAATTAAATAAGATGGTTGATGGCAAGGGTTTGTTTGTTTTTTGCGAAAAATTTCAGGTCTCCAACAGCATCTAGGATAAGAGCAAAGATGCTGTACGCAACATCAAAGGATGGGCTGAGAAGAGCCTTGGATGGCATCAGCTATGAAGTTCAGGCCACTGACCCAACTGAGATGGGATTCGATGTAATTCAAGACAGAGCCAAATAGATGCCCTTTTTTAAGTGGGAATCGTACTCCTAAATTATGTGCTCATCCACCCAGCTAATCAATCAATTAATCCTCAATCTTACTCTTATCTCCTATAAAATACTTAAATAACTCTCTCTCTATATATATATGGTCCATCCAATGACTGTGTATGACATGTGCTCTTCTTATTTCTTGTGTTTTATGCTAGTTTAATTGTGTTGAGTGGGGCATCTAATCTTCAATCCTTAGTCATGATAATAAGTTATGTGTAATATATGACTGTCGGGTGTATGATAAGTTAAGGGCAACAAACTTTGGTTGCAATCTCTTTAATGATGAAAATTGTTGAAAAGAATGGATTAGCTCAACTTTTCACACGAAAAGTTGATGCCTTACCATATATAAATCACGCTTTTGCATTCTACATTCTTACTTAACCATTGCAGTTTGCTAACTTGCTGACAGTGCTCGCTCATGGATTTGTACAAAACCAGAACTAGAAAATCAGAAACAATGTCTGAGAAGACAGCAAAATAAATTAAACAAAGGAGGACCTTTTACATGTCAAAAGTATTTTTATACTTTTCCAATACTGTGCACTTCTTTTGGGGCAAGTGCAACTCCAATATTTTAGTTTAAAAGTAAATCTAATGATTAAAGAATAATATTGTACAGAAACAATAGTAGTAGTAATATAAACAACTGTCTGCAATATTATTACTTGGAGGCTAAACTATCCGCTGTCACATTTTGCTTGCTTAATTGGGATTTCTTTTGACTTTTTCCTTTCGTCTTTATCTTTCAGACAGCCAACAAAATTGAAAAGATGTTGATGTGCATGAAATTAATTGTAGTATTTGGTTAATAATACTTGGGTGAATGCGCCATCGTTTCTTGACAACAGGTTCATTCAGAGGGCTTTTCTTTTCTCTGCTATTTACCCAAATTTCTTGTGCAAAGTACGCTAGAAAGATTACAAATAAGTTAGCTAGCCTATCAAGATGGCGATGTGCGTGTTTGTCAAAGATTGAAAATATCTTTTCAAGTTAGATATATATTTCAATATTTATAGGTATCATTTTCAATACATTCATATAAGCAAATGGATATATACATGACAAGATTCTAAAATATTTAGTACTCTGAATGACTCAGAAAGTATGATACTGTGAAGTATAATATACCCTAATGATGCCATTGTAAAAATACGATATGAAAGTGAAGATTCAAAGTAAGAAAAACCTCAAAATTGTATTGAGGTTTTTTCCGAAAAAAAAAACAGGAATATGAAAAGAAAGGGTTCGCAGGTAAGTAGTGTTTGTCGGTTAAGGTAATGTAGATATCTAAATTACGTAGATGGATTGAGTTGTCCGAATTGGGCAATTGTAGCTGGGCCGGGCCTTAGTGTTGATTCCTTGGCTGAAGCTTTTTATTTCAGTGTCGTTTTCGTGCTGCTGTGGACGCATTTACTTCACCATTCAACCTTATCACCAAATTCGTCTTTTTATACAACCCCACCTCAACTACTCTCCTTTTTTTCTTTTCTTTTCTTTTTTTTTCTTTGCTAATTATTCTTACTCAATAATGCTCTCATCACATGCCTTTTTAATCATTTGTTGAGCAATAAAACTAAGTATGATCTTCTGATACTTGAATGAATAGATTCAAAAATAAATTTATATGGTAAAAAAAGTATGAAACCTAGGGATACTACCCTCTGTGTATAAAAGCTGAGGAGGATGGTGGCTATTGGAATCAAATCAAAGCACCATTGCAGGATAAAACCTGAAGAAATGTTCATAGGCTATATATCCTTCTTCGTAGTTACAGGCATTCAGAAAGATAGCTCTTATTACAGGTATTCAAAATACCAATGAAACATGTACACAATGGATCACTTTCAACAAAAAATCTTAAAAAGGGATTAACTTAACATCACTTACAACAAAAAAATCTTAATGCAATGAATTCATTAGTTTTTTTTTATATATTGCTCATTTTTCTTATTTTTTTATTCAATGTGTGTCTTATATTCACATTTCTCCTCTTCCTCCTCAAGTGAGAGTCTCATCTACATTGATACAACTCTCTCTCGAGAAAATATTTTTAATTACGACTACCTCAATACAACTCTTGTACTCTTATTCACATTAATGAGACACACAGACCTTAATGTCTATTAGGAAGACTTTCGATACAAGAGTCATAATGTACTTGTTTGAGATGATTACAAAGACGAACAATTGGCACTGATACTGCTGTTGGATCTTTTGAGGGGAATTCATTAGAGAGATTCAAACACCAATGAAAAATCAAATCCAAGTAAGGACTCCAATTCAAAATCATAAAGTAATAAGTTTACAAGTCTTCTTCCTCGTGTGTCACTAAACTTTTTCCTTTTGCTCAATGTGAGACTCGGACTCACATTTAGATTCCTAACAAATATATGTGATGTGTTCACTGGTTAATTACCTTGCTAAAAAATTTGCATGTTGTTTGACAACAACTTAAAAAACCTTCAAAATTGTCTAGTCCTATCCATGTTTAAACACATTCATATCCTCTTATCTCTCACCATATATTGAAAATCTCACATTAACTCTAAATAAAGTCAAGTTATAGTATATAAGTGAGATAAATCTCACCTTACTAAATCAGATTTATAGGTTGAATTATACTTTAATTCAACTTACTAATATAGTATTAAAGTCATTTAAAAACTATTATAATACAGATTTGGACCTATTATATTACATATTATCATATCCCTCACAAACCATCTACAAATATTTAGGTCTATATTATATATATAATATATACCTTAAAACCTAGACATTTTTAACGCAATTCATAACTCTCACACCAAGCACGCTATTCCTTGAAGCTAAATAGCAATAAATGCACATTAGCTTTTTTCAAATACTTTTTTAAATATTAATATGCATTTGAGAATCAAGATAATAATATATAAATAATTTAAGAACTTATTTTAATTCTTTAATGCAAGGCCTGACTAATGTAATGAAATTTACACTACAAGAATGCCTTATCTATTTAACAAATATTGCATTCAGAGAGAATTTTGAACATCCTGGTTCTGCATGGGTTCTGTTAAATGGTTAAATTTTGTGGTAAATATATTGTAGTTGTTTGCGATTATAACCAAAACCAAATAACAGGTACTAGTTGTACAAGTTGGGTGGTTTACAATGATCAGTGTTGACATGGACCACAATCCTAAGCCTTTATCAGGGCCAAGTTACTTTCAAATTATAACTGGCCCAGAATGTTGGCCATGCCAACATTGGGCTTCATTAATATTTAGTTTAGATGCCTTTCATTTTGGACTACAAATTTAGTTCATATCTAAACGTCTAAACCATCACCACTGTATTCGTGGTCCTAAAATCAATACATCTAACTTGAAATAAAACAAATATCACTAACCAAACCTAAAATCATTTCAAATACATTTGTTTAATCCAATGTATTTGCTTATCTCCTAGTTAAACTTGTCTAACGTATGTAACTCAAATTGCTGTAGCATGTCAACTAATATACTGTTCTAATTTTTCTCATGTTATTTTCAATTATATCAATGTATGTTTGCATATTAAGTCATACTTATAATTAACAAGACAGTTATTAAATTAAAAATAAAATTATGATTTAGTTAATAGTAGAGAATATGGTAGGTTGAGTTTTTGTTAGCATTTTGCTTTAAATTGTGAAATCACTTGTTAAGTTTTATTATGTATTGTTCTAATCTATGTCTCTTGGGTTTATTTTGTTTAGATAGAAAATGTTTTAAACAGTGTAAACCGGAAAAATAACTATTTTATATTACCATATCATTTTTACAAGATGAATATATATATATAAACAGTAGAACTCACCAAATCTCTCTTCAAGGGGATAGACAGAGAACAAGATATAAAGATAGAGGAAGAAAATTAGACAGAATACTGAAATTTTCTACTATTCTATTTACTTATGCTAAAATACATATAAAAAAAATAGATAAACTTTAGGAAGCATGTGCTGTTTTTATTCATTTTGAATGCTCTCATTTTATCCAGTAAGTAACTTATAAATGCCATGCTATAAAGAAATCACTGAAACAAAATTAAAGAGATTGATATGATCAACCATGAATCAATATTATAGTTACTTAGAAATTTCTAGTGACCAAAACTTTTTTTCATTTATAATTATTTACAATATACTACATTTTGTTTTCGTATTTTAATGTTGAATTATGCTCATTTAAACCTAAAGAAGCCCCTACTCTTTATACAAATATCAAATAAGTGAAATGATTTGTTTATAAGTATACATATCTTTTTTGAGATCACAAATAATAAAAGTATTTTTATAGCATATAAATTAATTTTATATAATTAAGTTAGGTTAAAATTTAATCTTTAATAATATATTTTATTATATTATAATAAATCAGGCAGTCGAAAATTATTTGAATATGACTGTGAGTGTGGAAACATGAGCATTTGAAAGTTTATATATGTTTTTTTATTTGTAAGTGTAAGTTATTTTCTAATTTAATCTGCATATAAAAAATGAAATATAGTTCTGTTGGAACATATATTCTGCAAAAGCACTTTCCATAGATTGATTTTGAAGTGCGTCCATGGCATATATTCGAGTTTGACTCAACATCTAAACTCGTCGTCAAATGGTATTTACTAACTTCTGACACAAACCACTTTCCAGCTCAAACCAAAATTAAAGAAAAAAAAAGAACAAAACATGTGTCGGACCAGACCACTCTTGAGGCCGTGAATGACTCAAATCATCACATGTCCTCCCACGCACAAATCTCTTAACAGTACAATCTCCACCCTCCATCTTTCCCATCATGGCCCACCCAATCATCTTCCACCCTCCGATGCATCTCTTGGGCCACTCTTATTATGTCCTTGCCTACTTAAACCGGAGACAAAGATAAAGATTGTGCAATAAAATAAAGTTTATATCACTTATTGCTTTCCACGCAGCTTTGAAGCGCGTGGACTGACTTTCTTTCCCTTTTTTACATTCCGTGCAGTGCCCTAACAAGTTCTGCAAATTGAAAGCATGCGTGCAAGGTTTCTTCTTCAAGAAGTGTTGTAAAGTGTAGTAGAAGATTATGGATTTGGAAACCTACTCCGTATTAGATGCTCTTACATTGTACATGGTTGTTACCTATGTTGTTCTGTGTTGTTGTAGCTTCAAAAGCAAATAATTTCACATTTCATTTCATTTATAGTATTCATTCATTATTATGTAAGTAAGAAATAAATAATGATGGTAGAAGTATTGTAATTGAGTTTAGCTTAATTTAGCATTAACTATGATTATCTTCTCATCACTTTTCATTTTCTTTTTCTTTTGCTTTCACTTTTTTATGACTATCTTTTTTTTTATGTTATAATAAACTCTTCTTGTGAATATAAATAATAAAGATATTATCAATCAATTTTCTGTCGGTTGAAGGAAAAATAATATTAAAAGAATCGTGTGTCGGTAGTATGCGACTTTTGTTGGATTGAAGTAGTTACCAGTTACCTGTACTGCAAGTAACTATTGTATACATTTTTCATCAATTAAAAGATTAACATAAAAAAAAATATTTCAAGCAAGAAAAATAAAATAAAATAAACTATGAACAACTTAATTAATGTAATGAAAAATATAATTTTTTATTTATTAAATTTCTAAAATTATTGTTTTACTTTTGCATTTAAAACGTAATTAGAAAAAATGATGACAAATTATTATATCTATTACCATATCCGAATTCAGATAAAAAAAATATAAATTATTTTACATTACCTATAATGTAAAACAAATAATGTAATAAAATTTAAACAAATAATAAGTAATTTTGTGCATGTTATGTGTATTTCTTTTATGCACCGAGACAGTGAGAATTATATTTTTTATATATTTTTTTTAAACAAATACGAACAAACAATTATTTTTTAACTTCTTTTTCTTTTTCTATATAAATTTATGTTTCATTGAAATGTACGAAACTTTTAGATAAATATGATTATAGATAGTGTTTGGTGAATTGTTATATTATATATAATTTTATTTTTTATTATTATTTTTTATTAATAATAAAATGATATAATTTAAGGAGGATCCACTCCATATAAAAAGAAAATAAAAATAGCTTAATAACATAAAAAGACAAACCAACGAATTAAGACACTAATAACAAAAAAAATAAAAACAAGCATAAGGAAAATTTAGAAGAGAAGAAAATTAAGAAGTGATTCAAGAACAAACCTTTAATTGAGCCAAAAAAAAATATATCAAAAGAACTAAAACTCCACCTTTAAAAATAATATTACTCATATGACTCTGAATTTCATTAACTATCACTAACCACCGCAATTCAAATATTTCTCATCCCTAAATTAATCTGGAATGTTATTCACTCAACTAAAAAAAATTAAAATAGTAAAATGTTATATATTAAAATTTAAAATGGTGATATGTTGATAACCAATCGAATCAAAACACTCTTTTAATAACTCAACATATTATTAAAGTGGATGGTAAAGTGAAAGTAATTTTTTTAAGAAGTGTCAAAATATTATTTTCCTAAATTTTAATGCATAAATGTAGAATAGTTATTATTGGTAATACTTTACTTTGAAACACATTAGTACATAGGATAAGTGTCTAAAATTTCATGACAAACCTTACACTTTTATGAATGGATAAAATATTAGTTGGTGAAGCTCCCAATTGTCATGCATGCTTGGAAATAAGTGCATGAACTCTCTTAAATGCTGTAAGAAGATAACTCATGACATTTATATGATATCTACACCACTCCTCAAAAATACTTTATTTTATTAATTGAGTTTAAGATAATAAATAGTTTTTATTTTAATATCTTTTCTCATTTTAATTGATATTTAGTTTTAATTATTTAAGTAACATTAAATTTGGTTTTCTATCTCTAAAAATCATACCATCACATAAATTTTAAAAAAAATTGTTTTGAAAATCAATATAAAACAAATCAATTTTATAAGAAGCAAACAAAAAAAATTAAAAGTCCAAAACAAAAATAATAATGTATTGATTAATTATATCTATACGAACGTTAGTACAATAATGTTGATGTTAGAAACTATGTGGAAATAAGTTAAATTTGAATATATATGTCATTGTCCAAAATGTTTTTCAACAACCAACAAAGAAAAAAAGAAGTGGGGTGAGTCAAGGTCATTGATGAGATGACTTATTCACTTTATGTTTTAATCGCAACACTGTATTTATTTTCTGGAATAGTGTATCTATATCCATAAAAAAAATATTAATAAAAAGATAAAATTATTTTCCTTTTCTCGTATTAATAAAAATCTATTTGAAATTGTCTTTTAATTATGAGCGTCTAATAGTAGGTTTGATATTAACTAAATCAATCCAAAATTAACTACATTTAATTATACTATTACATTACACAAATAATTGAATTAATTATTGTATTATATATTAAAATATACTTAAAAATAACAGGGTAGTAAATAATAACTCAAAGGATTTAAATTATTTAAAACAAGACAAGTTTGGTTTATTTCAATTTGATTTGACTCACTTAAAAGATAGCACACACTGTAGTTAGTTCTTTTAATTCAATGTTATGATATTTATTTCAGTATATATATTTCATTAACAATAATGATTATTGTTTTTGTGATAACAATATAAACAAAAGAAACTTAGAGTAGTTTAATTAAGTATAATTAATTTAAATTGTAATGTAGTGTAATTTAATTTATTTCCATCTAAATATTTTTAAAAGTTCAATTTAATTATATAATAATTCGGCTTTTTTTTTTTTACACTTTTATTGTTTACACAGTAATAATATAAAGAATATTTATATGACAGATTCATCAATATGGACTAATGTGTTTTTATGTAATTAGTGTCAAAGCCAGATAAGATCTTTATTATTGATGTCATTTGTAATTTTCATTTCATCCTAATTACATTTTACCATCTATTTGAGTTTTTGTTGTTATATATTATAATTATAATTAGAATTATATTAAAGCGAAGTCCTTTTCATGCCAGCACTTAAATCCAAAATTGAAAATAGAAGGGTAGATGTTGTTTGGTTTTTTTCAATTAAAGGAGTAATTAAATTTTGTTGTGTTTAGTAAGAAAATGCATCTGTTTTTTCAAGAACATCATGCGGTCCAAAATATTTGTTGGGATACTGGAACTGACACATTCTATCTTACTTGCTACGAACAAAGATGTTATGTTATGTAGAATCAGAGATTAATTATTATTATTATTATTTAATTAAGACGTTGGAAAGGATTATATTATTTAAAACTTTCATCCTTTTTTGGTTTTATTTTTTAATAAAAAATGGATTTTTTAATAAATAAATAAAAAAACTGTTGAGTGTCCCCACAGTGGAGTGTTATAACACTGCGCTCTCACTGGAGAGTTGCTTATCAGTCACTCACTAGCCACTGTGTGAAATGGCTAAGCAAGTGTTGAAACTCAATCTTCCCCAATTCGCTTTCTCCATTGTTTTCTTCTTCGTATTGTTTCACTCTGTTATCTCCGATGAAGCTTCCAAAACCTTCATCTTTCGTGTGGATTCCCAATCCAAGCCTTCAGTGTTTCCCACCCACTATCACTGGTACACCTCCGAATTTGCCCAACAAACCCATATCCTCCATGTCTATAACACCGTTTTTCATGGCTTCTCCGCCCTTCTCACGCCCCAACAGGTAGCTTCCATAAGCCAGCATCCCTCCATCCTTGCTGTCTTCGAAGACCGTCGCCGCCAGCTCCACACCACACGCTCCCCGCAGTTCCTCGGCCTCCGAAATCAGCGAGGCCTCTGGTCCGAATCCGACTATGGCTCCGATGTCATCGTTGGAGTCTTTGATACCGGCGTCTGGCCGGAGCACCGCAGTTTTTCGGATTTGAACCTCGGCCCCATTCCCCGTCGCTGGAAAGGCGCGTGCGAAACCGGCGTCAGATTCTCTTCCAAAAACTGCAACCGCAAGCTCATCGGTGCTAGATTCTTCTCCAAGGGTCACGAAGCAGGCGCGGCTTCCGGTCCTCTCAATCCGATCAACGAAACCGTCGAATTCCGTTCCCCTCGCGACGCGGATGGCCATGGCACGCACACCGCTTCCACCGCTGCGGGCCGTTACGCCTTCCAGGCTAACATGTCAGGGTACGCTTCGGGAATCGCGAAGGGTGTGGCTCCGAAAGCGCGATTGGCGGTCTACAAAGTTTGCTGGAAAAACGCTGGCTGCTTCGACTCCGACATCCTCGCTGCATTTGACGCTGCTGTCGTTGACGGCGTTGATGTCATTTCGATATCCATAGGCGGTGGCGATGGTATCGCCTCCCCGTATTACCTTGATCCTATCGCAATTGGATCCTACGGTGCGGTTGCTAGAGGAGTGTTCGTGTCTTCTTCCGCCGGCAACGACGGGCCAAGCGGAATGTCAGTGACCAACCTCGCTCCATGGTTGACGACAGTGGGAGCAGGCACCATTGATCGTGACTTTCCGGCTCAGGTGATTCTTGGCGACGGGAGGAAGCTCTCTGGCGTGTCGCTCTACTCCGGAGCGGCGTTGAGTGGGAAAATGTATCAACTAGTTTACCCTGGGAAATCAGGGGTTCTTGGGGATTCCCTCTGCATGGAGAATTCCTTGGATTCGAACCTGGTGAAGGGTAAGATAGTGGTATGTGACAGAGGAAGTAGCCCGAGGGTTGCCAAAGGGTTGGTGGTGAAGAAAGCCGGCGGCGTGGGAATGATTCTGGCGAACGGAATCTCCAATGGTGAAGGTCTGGTGGGAGATGCCCATCTTCTTCCTGCGTGTGCTGTTGGCTCCAGCGAAGGAGATGCAATCAAGAAATACATCTCAACTTCAGCAAACCCAACGGCCACGATTGATTTCAAAGGCACCATTCTCGGAATCAAACCGGCTCCGGTCATTGCTTCTTTCTCGGCCAGAGGACCCAACGGTTTGAACCCCCAGATACTAAAACCGGATTTGATTGCTCCAGGTGTGAACATCATCGCGGCTTGGACCGATGCCGTCGGCCCGACCGGTTTGGATTCCGATACGAGGAGAACGGAGTTCAACATCTTGTCTGGCACTTCCATGGCTTGCCCTCACGTGAGTGGCGCAGCAGCTTTGCTCAAATCCGCACACCCTGACTGGAGCCCCGCCGTCATTAGGTCCGCCATGATGACCACCGCCACCGTCCTGGATAACCGTAACCAGGTCATGACCGACGAAGCCACCGGAAACAGTTCCACGCCTTATGATTTTGGCGCCGGTCATCTTAACCTTGGAAGAGCCATGGATCCTGGTTTGGTCTATGACCTCACCAACAATGATTATGTTAATTTCCTTTGCAGTATTGGTTACGGACCCAGGGTTATTCAGGTGATTACTCGCGCACCCGCGAGTTGTCCGGCGAGAAAGCCATCACCGACGAATTTTAATTACCCTTCCTTTGTTGCCATGTTTCCGGTTTCGTCCAAAGGAGTGGCGTCCATGACGTTCATTCGGACAGTGACCAACGTGGGGTCCGCGAACTCCGTTTACCGCGTGAGCGTGGAGGCTCCGGCGAGGGGTGTGACCGTGACGGTGAAGCCGTTGCGGCTGGTGTTTTCGGAGGCAGTGAAGAAGCAGAGCTATGTGGTGACGGTGGTGGGAGATACCCGAAATATGAAAATGGGTCAATCCGGAGCGGTTTTCGGGTCGCTGACGTGGACGGATGGGAAGCACGTGGTTCGAAGCCCCATTGTCGTTACTCAAATGGAACCGTTATAAAGCTTTGATCATGTGGTTTTGATCGATGCGGCGCGTGACTACAGATGAGAGTGAGTGGCAGCTCTGTAAATTGCCACGACTATAACAGTATAGTCAATCCAAATACTTTCTATTTCTTTTTTTTTTAATTGTTAATTTAGGACGTGTTTGGTTAGAGCCAAAGGTTGAAGTTTTAATCCTTGTTGTACCTTTTTTTTTTAATATTTAATTTAACTTTAGTTTTTATTTTTAGACTTTTTGGAGTCTATGTTTTATCATTTATAAAATTATAGGATGAATTATATTTTTTTCTGTGCATTAGTTATTATTATTGAAACCTTTGAAGTTTGTGGTATTCGAATGTTAGACTGCATTAAACAAAACATTAATTATGAGTGGAACCTGGTTTTCCTCGTTGAAATTTAATTACTATTAAAATTTTAAATTACTCTTGCTCGAATTTAATTAAAAAAATTTAAAAACATCTCCAACCTAAACATTAATAGTAAAAAATTACACTTAAAATGTAAAAGTTATCCAGGAACACTCTCAATTAAATTATATTAACAATGTAAATGCAAGATAATTTGTCATTTTGAATAAGATCGATAGGTTTTATAATAATCATGTTAAAAAAAACATGTAGAATGATTTTCACTTAAAAGATAATGTGCAAATCTTTATTGGATATATAGGAATATCAATAGCCTCACCATAAACTATTATTTTAAGGACATTCATAAAATGTGTTTGGAAAATACATAAAATGGCATCAAATTGATAAAAATAAGCACAAAATTTGATGCCATAAGATAAAAAGAAGAAAAAACTGTAAAGCAAAGTGTTGGGAAAGACAAAAAAAACCACGTTACATGTGCCTGTAGTCAAAGTCGCATTTAATGCCCTTGATTGAAGTTATGCATCTGAAAGAAAAAACGCAATAACATCTTTAACTTTAATTTGATGAGAAAAAAACCGCTGAAACTGTTCACTGTTAATTCAAATTTATTGAACTTCATAAGTCATGAGTTAAACTTTCAGAGGAGGATGAAACATGTGTAGTTCCACTCGTTTTCTTGCAACATAATTACACGTTTTCTGAACAATTACGCGTTTTCTGAACAATTACCAATAAAAATACATTTATAAGCCTGTTGCTAACACTTTATCGGACACTAATTTAGAAATGTTGCCGTATTTGTTGTAAATATTCATATATGTTTGTTTTTCATTCATGTTTAGTATAAACATTTTTATAATATAAATCAATTAGAAATTTTCTAGGATTTTGTTTAACATAACGTAACGTAACTTATTTTTCCGTATAAGTTAAAAATAATTTTTTATAGCCTTTTTTTAAATAAACTACAAAAAGTTAATTTATATTCTCCAAATTAATAATAATTTAAAATTCCTTTTATAACTATATTTTAGATTGATAACTTTTTAAGTTATTATTTACTAGTTAATGTAGGAGTGATAAAATAGTCACTTTGTTTGTTTTGACCTAACTTTCATCGACAGTCAAAAGTAGGATGAAAGAGATTGGTGTGTCAAAATTATTAACATGTTCAATGTTGATGGATATTGACGAATAAATAGTCACCTCTTTTTAATCTATTTATTTATAGTCATTAATATTATTTATTGGATAATAAAAATATAAAAAAATAATAAAATTCAATTAACTTTTAATAAAATAAAAAATATCAACAATATTTTAATAAATTAAAAAATTTATCAATGTAAATAAAATTTTATATCAAAATATTGATCATTATCTAATTTCAATTTTAAAAATATGAATTTTTTCTTTAAAAATGAAAAAAAAAGAAAAAAAAAAAGGACTGAGAGGTCCAATGCAAATTGCCTGTGCCTTGTTTTGCCATCCTAACTCCCTGCTATGAAAGAATGTTTAGTTGAAACTATGCATATTGTTAAATATGATTAATTCTAGCAAATTGCAAACTCTTGTTTAATTCCTAGATACAAAACACCTTATATCACAACACTCAATGTTTTTAGCTAGACTATTTGAGTTGTATTTTTAACTACAGGTTCTTTACATAAAAAAAACTTAGAATCACATAAGAACAAATTTATAGTAGTTGTTTTAAATAATTATTATAAATAAAAAATATTATATATAACAATATAACATCTCTATTTTTATCTATATTTGATAATATATTATGCATATATTTAATTAATATATAAATTATATTACTTTCTCATATTGTATCTTATAATGTATCTCTTTTCTTAGGAATTTTAATATATACACAAAAGTTTAAAAAAACAAAACATCCAGAATAAAAGTATCTCATCCTCTGGCTGCTCACTAATGAGCTTTGTTACCTGCAACCTCATCTGCTGCTTCCGTGTAAATTAACACGATTATCACATATTAAAGAAAACAAAAACACAGGATAAGCTAACTATTTTAAAAACTTCAAATATAAAACTTTAAATATCAACATAAACCATCAATATTCACACATTTTTACAATTTCATCAATATTTATCATCCACATTACTCTTGTCAGATTTCTACTGACGCACATACTCATACACTTATTCTACTTCCAGAAAACCCATGTATTGAAATTAGCATCTAGAGAACAACACCTATCATACTGCTCAGAGTGAATCCACACATTCATGCGCATAATCATTTCAATGTCTCAACATCTCAGATAAGTTCTTTTAAACCCCAGACTCAGTCAAATGAACCTCTTTCGACTCTCACCAACTAAATAACTTCACCTATATGATTTCATTCACAGGACACTCACAAATCAATACACCCTAATAATATCACATGATATTTCATTTCCTGAAAATATTATGTCTGGATCACACTTTCACTACATTACATACATCATTTAATATCAAGCAATAAATTCTCATCAAACATCACATTTTAAATATTCAACAACTATATCATAAAATTCACTTAGTTGCTCCTCAAATTCACAAACTCTAAGCAAAATTCTTATGCAACTTTCTTGGGCACAAGATCTACATGTAAATGGTGTGGATGCTACTCCATTGTCGTTCGCACACCACCTAACATGGCTTTTGTTCTGTTAAGAAAACTTCTATTTTCATTGCCATGCGCAATTGGTTTTACATTTTACAATGTTAGACTATCACAAGGAGATTAATAATTTAAATATATCACTTATATTCTATAATTGTTTTTTAATCCTTATTATTATTTAAGAGAAATACTTTATTAGTCCAGAATTAACAATAATCTTGATTGTAGGCAAGAAAGTAATAGATTACTAATGAGATTAATAATTCAAATGAATTAAGTCCCCAATTTTGCATCTTAAAGTGTTGTTGCTTTTGAATGCATTTCTAACAAATGCGATACCAGCAAAGTCTCTCTATTGAACGAGCCATACCAATTATCCCAGTAAAGATAATTTTGGTAATGTGTTTTTTTAGTTATTTGGTCTTTTTTTTCTTCTGTTAATTTGTTCTAATTAGTTGTTCGGTATTTTTTGTTTTGTTTATTTAGTTATTAGGTATTTTTTTGTTAATTTGTTCTTTCTGTAAATTAAGTTTTAGTTTCCTCTAGATTATTCTGTTCATCGTCTAGGGCATGAGCGCTTTTAACTTGCACATTGAAATTTGGGTAGGTACTTACCAATTTGATTTTATAAAAAGTTTATTTTTTATAAAGATAATATAGGAGCATAGAGATTCATGTTTAAGTGTTTTAAATAATTTTTTTAATTTAATGTCATTTTCTAACTCAAAATTAATTTTAAATTTAAAACCCATTCCCTAAATTAATAGGAGATTAAATATATAAGCATTCACTTAAAATCACATTAAATATTATTATTATAGATACATTATTTAGACTAGCGAGAAAACAATTACTGCCTTTGTATCGCATTTTTTTATTTTTATCATTTATATATAATTATATTTAATATTAAAATTAAATAAACGATATTATTATTCACACACTTTTTTCTATCAGCATTATTATTATTTACACACTTATATTATGAGTATAAATTTATATTTCATTTTAATAAAAAAAAAAGATACATAAATTTTATCAAAATATAGTTATTATAGTAGTAATATATGATAAATTTACCGATGGGTAAAAATATATATATTTGGTAATAGTTAAAATTTATTTAAAACTACAAACTCAACCGAAAAAATAATTAAATAGAATTTGAGTTTCATATTTTTTTAATAATTTTTAATATTTTATCAATTATCGGAATTAAACCAAGAACAAACAAAATGTTGGTATAGCATGTAAAAAGTAGAGTTAAGTACACGATGAAATACCTTCTCTACATAATGTTCTTTGGTGACCAGACCTTCAAACCTATTTTGAAGGTGGTTTCTAAAGTCATAAATTTATGAAAAGTTAAGATGATTTCGAAAATCAAACCTAAAAAAGAGAAAATATAGAGGAAGAGTAAAGATAGAGAAATGGTGAACATAGAAAACCAAAAAATCAAAAATAATTCTTTCAAAATTCAAACAAAAGAGTTAGGGTAACAATAATGAAATACATTTTTTTTAGGGAGGGAGTTAAAGTAATGTTCAACGCAAGTTTCAATTTAAAGTTTGATTTGACTCATTGAAAATGAAATAGACACAACAAATATCTTTAATTTTTCATTTAATAGAGAAGAAAATCGGGTTTAAAACAGAAAAATAACGTAATCAATCTCTCTACTCTCCTTCAGTTAAATGATAATAAATAAAACAAAATTTTAAAATTAAAAAAATACTTTATTAACTTCTGAAATTATAAAATATTGAAATCACCAAAATAATTTAATAAAATAAAATATTAAATAAGAATAAAATAGAAAATAATTTTAGATCAGTGAGAAATTCCCATTATATAAACCAAAAACTTAATCGTTTATATAATGATCCAAACATTTTTTCAGATAATTTTTTTTGTCTAACGTAATTTGATATGAATGGATTGGGCCAATTGGACTATGGAAGGCCATAGGCCCAGTGAAAGGGACTGACCCGTTTTGAGTCTGGATTGTTCTGAGTTCATTCCTTGATTTCTTAAACAGAAAGTAACTATAATCGTTCGTCACCGCGGTTGTTACACGTATTCCCCACCGCCACGTGTTTCCTTTTCCGCGGCATGTCGGTTTTGTTTTGCCTATAAATTTTAATATTATATATGTTATGTTATTTAACGTTCGACTTCGTCTTTGATCTATCCAACGAAGTAACGGTAGGTATATATATAGATATTCATATTCGTCTTCCTTCGTTCTTCACTTCCAAGTCATGTTTCAACAGAATTCATTCTACCCACAAGTCGATTCAACAAATCCAGACGCCGATTCGCCCTTTTCCCACCATTCATCGTCATCTTCTTCTTCCATTTATCCTTCACTGGAAACAGAGAATCTCGTTAGGGAAGAGCCAAAAGCGACACAAGCCATGGAAAACGTTCTCGTCACGGTTCCGGGTGCGATTCTTCATCTCATAGAAAAGGATTCAAGCGTGCATCTTGCTTCAGGGGACCTCACCATATCGAGTCTCGGAGAAGGGGACAAAGTGGTGGCTGTTCTCGCTCGCGTCGGCGATAAGGTTCAGTGGCCGTTGGCCAAGGACGTGGCGGCGGTGAAGCTGGACGAGTCGCACTACTTCTTCACGCTGCAAGTTCCACAGACGCAGGCGGAGAACGGATTTGAGGTGTTGAATTATGGGTTGACGGTGGCGGCGAAGGGGCAGGAGAGGGTGCTGAAGGAGCTGGACGAGGTTCTGGAGAAGTATAGCTTTCTGTCGAAGGAGAAAGTGAAGGGTGTGAGCGGATGGGAGGTGTTGGATGGTTCAGTGTCAGCAGAGACATCACCTGAAGAATTAAAATCAGAGGAGAAGAGGGAAGTGGTGGAGGAGCGTTCTGGTGCTTATTGGACAACGTTGGCGCCGAACGTGGAGGATTACAGTGGGCGTTTTGCGAGGTGGATTGCGGCGGGGTCGGGGCATGTTGTCAGGGGGATTTTGTGGGCTGGGGATGTTACTGTGGAGAGGTTGAAGTGGGGGAATGATTTCTTGAAGAAGAGATTGGAGCCTGGTTCCCACTCCCAGATTAGTCCTCAGGCCATGGAGAATATGATAAGGGTTAAGAAGTTGACCAAGATGTCAGAGAAAGTAGCCACTGGTGTTCTCTCTGGGGTTGTCAAAGTGTCTGGATTCTTCACAAGTTCTGTAGTAAACTCCAAACCTGGAAAGAAGTTCTTTAGTCTTCTTCCAGGAGAAATCGTCCTTGCAACCATGGATGGATTCAGTAAGTTATTATTTTCTTGTAGCTGTTTTTTGGGGTTCAGTATAGTCTTTTGATTATGTGTTCATGGAAGAAAGCATTAATTTTGATTATGTGTTGATGCAGACAAGGTGGTGGATGCTGTAGAAGTAGCTGGGAGGAATGTTATGTCCACTTCATCGACTTTGACCACTGGACTCGTTTCACACAAGTAAGTTCATTTCTTCAAGAAATCTTACCCTTTTCATCCAACCAATGGTTTGTTTATTGTTTGGCTTTAATGCAGGAAGAATCTTGAGCCTTCTTTACGATTGACATGGCTTTTCTTTCCATTTTTGGTTTTACTAGGTATGGAGAGCAAGCAGCCCAGGTTACTAATGAAGGCCTCGACGCTGCAGGGCATGCAATTGGGACAGCTTGGGCAGTGTTCAAACTTAGGAAGGCACTCAACCCCAAGAGTGTGATCAAGCCAACAACACTAGCTAAAGCTGCTGCTGAAGCAAATTCAGCCACACTGAAGGCTAAGAAATGAGTTATGGCAGCAAAATAATTAGGACACCCTTTATATATACTAATTTCTCTGTTTGTCCATGTATTTTTTTAATCAAATCTTGGTAGGAGTTAGTATTTATTGTTAATGTAGATGTTCGCGAAAAGGAACTGTGTTTGTTACTCTCTTTTTTCATACAGGGTTCTGTTTTTTTATTGAAGTTCAACAACTGGTTACTCACCAACTTTTCGATACTGAATCCATTTATTTTTCCCCTTATTGCCTATAAATTGCATACTAGTTGAACATCACTTCTTTAATTATTTATTAAAAAGAGTTGTCAAAAACATTATTCTTCATATTAATATCAAGGGATGATATGAGAAGGATGTAGAAAAAAGATAAAAAAAAAAACTGGAATAATATATACAGTTCAGAAATAGTTATGCAGTTACCAGTATCTGGAGTTGACAAACTAAAATCAAAATTAAAGCAACACAAACCAATGATGGTGGCAACCTGGACCATGATAATGTTCAAAAGTTTTTAGGAGCATGTTGTATGAAGTCCTTGAAATAAGATACACGTCACAATTCCTTGAGACAACGCACTAATCATCAAGTCCTACTATGGCACATGTAACTGTTATAGTTCAATTCAGTTTTATTTACAATCATCTGAAAGTATTTCTACTAGCAAAAGAGCTCTGTTCAATCTTCTCTTATTTTCTTTATTTTACTAGTCTATGTTTTCTGAAGTATCTAGAATTCACGACAGATAAAATGATATAAGGTGCACAACAATTGCAAGGTTGTCAATGTCCAGAAGCCAATAAGGGTCATAGAACCCAAAACCAAAACCAGTTAACAGGTTCATTGTCTCCGAAGGCTGCATAACCCATGCATCCAGAGAGTAAATAGAACGTTGTGGCTTTTCTCAAGGTCTTGTGCTCTGCAGAAGGAGATTTTATGATGTCCTGCAATGCAACAAAGCCAAAATGCTTTCTTAATTTCTCATGTAACATTGTTAATTTTGTAAAGATTACGTACTATGATAGGCCGTATCCGATCAAAGTCTGGGAATTCACTTCTGCTATTTCAGATGTTGTCATATACCCTTTGCTTGACATGTTTGCAGGGATCTTTTCCATGATTGTTATGATAACAATTCGACCTTTTTATGGCCCTGAGAAGACACAGGCAGAAAGGTGAAGAATGAAAAATCACAAACATAGCAACACATTGGTTTCTTTTGGTTACATAAACACAGTGAAATGTTCTTAATCCTTACTGCTTCCATGTAGGCGATAGAAACCTTCCATGTATTCTTCTCCCTCTTATCATCTTGTAAAATCTTTTTAAAGCTTAAAGTCTAATTTTTCTTTGAAGTTTTTGAAGTGTTTCTTTTGCAAATTTTTCATAATAAATAAAATTTTGGATTTTGGTTTCTTTCTACATGAATCATTTAGTCTTTTAATATCTAATAGATATTAGTGAATAAGTATTTGGAGCCCCTTTTTTTAACACAAATATATCCTTTTGAACAATCACAATAAGGGATTAAAAGTCAACAATTTATTATAATGAAAAGCTTATAAAAGAAACACTTTTAGAAACTTCAAAAAATAAAAAATAAATCCTCAAGCATCACAAAGTTTTTACAAGAAAAAAAAAATTCTATAATTAAGATTTTTCTTTCCGAACACTAAAAAAAATCATAAAATATAAACTAATTTTAAAAAGAAAAAATAATTAGTTGTTAGTGACTAAATTAGAGATTATTTTAGAAACTAAATAAATTTTTAATTTTCAAATTAATTTTATTATTGTTAAATAATTTTTAAATTGATATCTAATTAATAACAAAAAAATTTTCTATCAAATTTTTGTTACCAAATTTAAAAATTAAATAATTGGTAGTTAAAATCTTGATAACTAATTAAATACAAAATTAAAAATTATTTAATAATAATATAAATTAATTTAGAAATCAATTTTTTTTTAAATTTTAAAATATTTCTATTTTAGTTATTATTGTAATTAATTATTTTGTGTCTAAAAATTAGTTTTTATTTGATGTTTTTTTAAGTAGAATGTTCTCTATTTATACTTTCAATTCTCTCTTATTTAAAAATAAAATCAATTACAATTTAATTATATTCAAACGATAAGAGTTGGATTGTCAAACCTTATGAAAAGTAGTTTAATTAGCTAAAGAATTTTAAGAGCTGAGGTGTTGTTTTAAGCGTTGATCAATGGAGAGGGTGTTCCAATAGTAAAGTTCTAGGATGAGAGAGAGAAAAAAACTATTTGTAAACTTCACTGCATTTCCAAAACTTAGCTTATATCGTGTGTAAACTAATTAAAATGTTAGAAATTAAAGATTTATGACTTAGAAATTGAAATATCATTTGTGTATATAAAACTAATTTAATAAACATGTTTAAAGGATAATATTTAATGAAAACCATAGAAAGGGGACTAGATATAAAATAAACACATGAAATTATTCTTTTAGTCTTTAGATAGACAAATAAATGAAACATATTAAAAAAATATAAATACCCTTTTATTAGTTTCATGAGCATTATTAATTCTCACTATAAACTATCCTTTTATTAATTGACTATGATAAAAGTAACGTGTACCAAAGACATTAAAAATAATGAAATATATACTAAAATGGATATTAGAAAATATCTTAACCCTAAAAAATCTCAAGTTGACTTTTTTTAAGGATGTTTTTTGAAAGTGGTAGGGTTAGGATCACTTTTATCTTTTGTCTTAAGATAGACGTCAATTTACTATGGTTTAAAGGTTGTTATAAGTTATAATTATGTTTAAAGAGTTTATTTCTCTACTTAAACGGTCCAAATAAAATTCAATCCGTTTTTCTTATTAAGTTTTTTTTTATAGGAGAAAAGACTTACCATATTATAAAATAGTTTTAAAAAATCACGAATTAGTTAGTTGGTTCCTATGATTTTCGTATCTAGGATATTGATCATATTCCTAAAAATACACTCAAGGGAATTGAGAGACCAATTTTCTCAAAACAAATTATTAGATATTATCTTTTTGGACGATAAGGACTCGTGAGGTCGCTATACTATACTCCGATCTCCTAAAGACCAATATTCTCAAAATCAATGACTAAAAATAATCCTTCGAGTGATAAGGGTTTGTGAGGTTGACTCCTATAGACTGATCTCCTCAAAATCAATTACTAAATATCACTCTTCGAATGATAGGGAACTTGTAAGGTTGTTCTCCTATATGTTAATTCTGAAGGTTAATCTTCTCAAAACAGATTACTAAAGATCATCCTATAAGTGATACTCCTTCATGGTTGTATGTATGCTAAAATAATCATGTCATCAACTTCAAACTTTTATATTTGAATATACCATTTATAATAAGATTAATTTAACAAATATAAATGAAAATAAGATGAATTAAAGTTAAACCTAATTTTACTTAATTGTATTATCAAATCATTATCAAATATATTTCAAAATATACACATTTTACAATAAAAATGTAGTTAAAATATAATATGGACTAAAATTTAGATAAATTTACCTTTACATAAGTGAGGTTAATGAGGACAAACATCATCTTAAAAATAAGTTATGCGAGAATAATTTAAAAACAAATGCACATCTTAATATTTATACTAATTAATTAATAGTGATGAAGCGAACAATCAAGTTATTGAACTGAAAAAAAGTGTGAAAGAGGGGTCGCAATCTAAAACAAACTGAGACCTAGTCAGCAGGTTTTGGAATGAGCGTGACCCATATGAGTTAGGCCTAAAGTAACCTAAAATGAATTTAACAATGTTGTGAATTGTTAATCACACGTTTTAGATTCAAAATAGTACCTCATTCGGATTTTATCTTGCCAGATCAGACCAAAGTTCATCCAACTCTGCAGTAACGAGTTGACTCACTGTAGTTGCGTGCTAAATCAGACTGCACTGTTTCTCTTATAATTGATTACGTATATTTGCAAACTCAATTCACTGCATCTCTATCTTCAGAGTTTCTACTTATGCTCTCTCCTTCTGAATTTAATCAATATAACACATTTTTAATATCTACTTAATATAGATGGTTACAACCTATTATTATTCTATTCCTAATACATAAATTAATATGCATCTTTTTTGTCGCTTTATCACTACTTTATACACTACCACACATTTTCTCACCAAGTGTGAAGATTTTGATTGAATCAATGCTTTTATTATTTTATGAGGATACCTCCATACACTTCTCTTCTTTCATTAAATCTTGTACTCCTTCTTCCTACACCTTCATTAGTTTGTGCCACTCCTATAATAAATTTTTGTATTCTAAAAATATCCTTATATAAAAAAGTTAAAGTGTACTTCATATTCTAGATTAGATAATTTGGAGATTTTTTTCATTTTAAATTTTTTTAGATTCGTATCAGTTTTCAGATTACATAATCCAAAATTTTTTTCTGATTTGACACTACAAGAAAATCATGAAATAGAAACCAATTTTTAGAGAACAAAAGAATTATTTGTAATAGTAACTAAATTAGAGAACATTTTAGAAACTAAAAAAAAATAGTTTCTAAATTAGTTTCTATTATTGTTAAATAGTTTCTAAATTAGTATCTAATTAACAACCAAAGTTTTAACTACCAATTATTTAGTTTCTAAATTTGGTCTCTAAAACCTTGGTTGCTAATTAGATACCAATTTAGAAACTATTTAACAATAATAGAAACTAATTTAGAAACCGATTTTTTTTTTAGTTTCTAAAATGGTCTCTAATTTAGTTACTATTGCAACTAATTATTTTGGTATATAAAAATTGGTTTCTATTTCATGATTTTCTTGTAGTGTGAGATTAACTTTTGAATTATGTAATATAGAATGAGCTACTAGATTATATAATCCAGAATATCATTTTTTAAAATATATTCTGGATTACATAATTCAAAAGTTATTTTTGGATCTGAGATTAGCTTCCAGATTATGTAATTCAGAATAATTTTTTCTAAAATTGCTTATGGATTTTATAAATCCGGAGAACACTTCCAAATCTAAAAATATCTTCAAATTATGTATGGGATTGGTATAAGAAGAAGGATAAAAAGTATTTTCATATTTAATATGGGGGTAGCACAAGAACATATGGTGGAGGTGCAGGAAGAAACGGTCTTAATTTTGTTAGGCCAATCCATGAGGCCCAACTAGATGGTGGATAAAAACTAAAAATGTGGTAGGGGTGCAAAGAGAAAAAAGAGCAGCATCCGAATTAGTGTTGTTTAAGGTGCAGGAGGTGTCTCTCTCTGGACGGGCCAGCGTGTGAAATGAAGTTGGAAAGTAACGTTGTTGGTTGGTTTGAAGAAGGAGTAAATGTTTTGGCAAAGTAACCAAAAAGCCACGTCACATCCACATCAAAACACTGATCCCATTGCATTGCAATGATATAAACTTGATTGATGAGTGTGATAGTTGGTAGAACTGCTAACACAATATTTTATTTGTCAAAAGCAACTCTGTTGGTTGTTACATTTAGCAATTAGTATCACATTTTACATAATCTTCAATTAATCTTCCTCCTCAAGCTTTTCCATAAGTGCTTTTGAAACTGAGATAAGACGGTGTAAAGTTAGTATTCCTCTATAAGAAACTGAAACAACTTTTGTTTTGAGTGTGCTAGTCCAGAACTAGTTGGAAATTCAGAGAAACAAAATCCAATAATTGTAGCTAACCGTTTCAAATGTCAGCATCAAAATAAATTTAAGATGGATTATTATAAGTTTAGTATTATGGGAATTTTTAGTTTTAAAGGGCCCAACACCATGTGATGGCAGTGCCATGTCAAAAAATCAATTCACCAAACAACTCATTTCGCCCGAAACCTTTTTCTGTAACATGCTTTTCATTCGGAAATGTTTGGAGTTTTGGCGGTGGATGTTGGGCAAAGGGTTTTTGGGAAAATCCATGCTTCCTCTTCTTCCTCTTCATCATGCACTCCGTGAAGCTATGCATAATTTTCTAAACCACTTGTTCAGGTTTTATATAAAAAATTCATTTACTTTCATTCAAAAATAGTCTCATGCTTCCAATTAACTTTTTAGTAAACATCAATTAAAACATAATCTCCATAATATTAATTTAAAGACTAATCCATACTAACATCAGTAGATAAATTACTCTCAAATACATCTTAATCAATATTGACTGAAAAAAGTCTTAATGACATTTGTATTATTTGGTAGTGATTGGATTTGACTCGATTACTTAGACTATGTCTCTTTGGCCCACTAAACTTGGACCCAATAGACATAGTTCAACCTAAATAAAAGTGCGGGCTCAATGGGTTTAAAGGGGTCGGGTTTGATGGATAACAAGTACACCAAGGTTGCACACTAAAGTAACGAAAAACAGAAAACAACTTAAATATTTGATACAACTGAATCAGTTAATTGTATTCTCTCTTTTGGCGCAAGTTCAGCAGAACAAAACCATAAACAATATTTTGTGCATGATCACCCCTAAAATAAAGGAAAATATGTCGACAATTCATGATGTTGTTATCAATTCATAAAGAATGGTGAACGAGTGTTATAAAAGGGTCTTGAGACCCCGAACAAAGGGAATGATGATTATATGTGATACACACTATACTCATCTTTTTAATGTTTTCAACGACTTGATCGTCAAAATCTTATCAACCGGTGTAATTTTTCTTATTGTGATTTTCAAACATCTAAAAAGTTACCGTCTTAGAAGATTAACTCATAAACCACCTCCAAAATCCAACCCATAATTATTGGTGAAAACAACATTAAATCAAAATAATATATATTAATATTAAAAAAAATATGTTTAACATAAGTAAGAAATATTATTCATATTCAGAAAAAAAAAACAACTCTAAGTAACATTAGTTTGTATCAACAAAGAAATAAGATTAGCAATTGTAACCGAAAAACAACCATAATTAAATTTAATGGAAAAGAAACATTTATGGAAAAACGATATCAAGTCAGCAATCTCCTATCTAAAGTCAAGTCAATCATATCCCAACAAAATAAAGCCAAAGGTGAAATAGGAAGAAAATATGCGATAGAATGAAAAATGTCAAATTCTTTCTTCTTTTTAGGTGAAATTTCAAATGATTCGATTTTAAGTTATCAAATTATTCTTACAAAGACTTGTAATTTCAATTTCTTTAAAATCTCTTTAACAACACAATATATTTTATCATAAATATTTCAAATTCTTTAATAAAAGTAATATATATATATATATATATATATATATAAATATTGTATTGATACATAATATAATTATCTATACATATATGATTTTACTAAATAATATACATTGATACGTGTTTTTCAAAAGGAGAAACTTAAAATTTCATAAAGTGCTACTACAACTGTTGTCACTGGAAATTCATAAACATGAATTGCTTCCTATTTATGTATCCCTAAACAATTATCATAGTTGTAAAACAAACAAAAACGAAATAGGGTAAAGTAACAATAATTAAATAATTGATAAAATCATGAGTTATTTATCAATGATAATCAAACACATTCGTTGACTACCACCAAAAACACAAAAAGTCTAAATTAAATGTGCTGAGTGTTAACATTCGAGACTAATACATGTTTCATAATAATGATATCATGCAATATCACATTACTCACCAAATTCGCTTTCAACTAACAGTTCAAATCCCCCAATGTATGCTCCTCACACATACATAGAGTCATGCATTAACTTTGCATCATGTGATCATTTTCTGTATAATTCAATTATAAATAAAAAAAATTCCTATCTCAATATTCATACTATATTCAACGAATATAATATTGTCTCCTTGCTAATAACTATTTCTCATCACTCACTTAATCAATTCAACGCCATCATATAATTTCATCATGCATTCTCCATGTTTAATACATAAACATAAAACAATGTATGGACAATAATAATTTCATCATATTATATATCAAATAACATTCTTAAAAGTATTATTAATAAAATATATTTATTTCCAATTTGAATGTTAAGAAAATATTTAATATTTCTTCTATAACAAAAAAAAATCCTTTTCTATGTTTTACCATTTTAAAATATAAATATTGTATATTTATTAATTAAAATTTAGGTCCCAAAGGCAGTGCATCCTTGCACGTTCTAGCTTATCAATCCATCCCATCCCATCCTTCAAAAAATAATACCACATTATAAGAAAATTATTAAATAAAAATCAATTTTAAAGATGAATAATTTTTTTTAACTGGTTCTCATTTTAAAACTTCAAAATGGGTAGATTTTTTTATATATTATTTATCTCTATTTTTTTCTCAACCAAATAAAATGCTATAATTTCCATGAAAAGGGTATTATAATGAAATTATTATTATTATTGAGAAGTGGAGTTTAAAAATATTTTATATACTACTTCCTTTTCTAATTCATCAAAACGTTTAAGAACAAAAGCAACGGATTCTTTCTAGACATCTTTTTCACGAGAGTATCACTGTTTCGACTTCAAATCCAAGAGATAACATCACTAGAGTTAACTACCACAGTTAAATTATTGTTTGTTTTGGATTTCGATGTTCCATCTTTACCAACAAAGTTAGATATGGTTATTTGAAAATTGAAAAATTAAATTCGAGAAAGGTGAATATTTGAAAATTGAATTCCAGAAATGGTTTGTGAAGTGGTAGAAACATTGGTTTGGCATATGGAAAGGGCAAAGGGAGTTTTTGTATGTGTAGTGGGAATGGACCACTTGGTCTCATAAAAACAGTGTTGGCAACTAGGGAAGACATGAAGAAGGAAGTGAACAAGTGGAAGAATTGTGAACAAAAAGAGAGAGATAACATAACATGACAATAATTTTGAGTTTAGCAAAATAAAGAGAAAAAGTGTTGTGAGTTTGTGAAAGGGATAGACGGTTGACTGAGAAAAGACAAGATGAACATGTGCATCAGATACATATGTGGTGAATGAATGAATGAATGAATGAGGATGACTGACTTTGCACAATCATCATCATCATCATCACCTAAATCCAAGCAACCACTACCTAACACCATCATGCCCATCCATCCATCCATCCACCCATCATGCTCATTATCCACACCACACACACACTGCAATAATATCCTTTTTATTATTAATAGTATCTGCTTCTTCATGTGCCTATCTCATTATTTAATCATAGACATCTCACCAAACTTTGTGAACTTTTCCCACCCGCTACATTTTTGCTAACATGCGCACGGTGCTCTCTTCTTCCCCTGTCCCTGTCACGGTTTGGTACCTTGAGGCCCACCTAGGGCCCAACCCAATTAAAACACCTGCTCCACCCCAAGACCTAACCAACCACTAATCAATAACCCTCACTCCTTGGCAATAAAGCCATTCACTTTTAACAACACAACACAAACTTCTCTCTCCCTTTATTTTTCCAACTATCACCTTATCATCACCCTCTGCCACCAAACCAAATTAATAACCTTCTCCTTTTCAACCTTCACATCCCAATCACAACCAACACAACACACACACACATCCATCTAATTTGGATTACCTCAAACGTCTAAAATGCTTTCAAACTGCACCTTTTCTCGCATTTAATTTTCATGACTCTACCAGGGAAGGGTTGGGATGTTCCTTTCTGTTCCTCACCAGTGCCCAGGTGTTGCAGCTGCACATTTCTTCACTGCATCACAAAACTTTTACACTCTTCATTTCTTTCCTCAGTAAAACAACACAAACACAAGGCTGCTATAATTTATTCAGACCTGTCACTTTGCCCAACCACAAATTGCCACAACCTCAACCATTTATCCAACTCTATCTACACTTGTAGGGACTTGTAGGGTAATAGGGTATTAGCTCTCTCTCTGCTTCTCCTACTAATGCCTCTGTCCCATGCATGTCTTCAAAATTACAACTCAAGAATATAACATGATTAAGGTTTTCTTACAGACCACACTTTTCTATTGTATTATTAAAACTATCTTGAATCCCACATCGATTAAAATTTCAAAATTAAAATATTTTATAATATATAAATAGATAGAAATGTTAAAAAAATTGTTAAGAGGACCATTGACTGTTGTTTTGGTAGTTATTACTGTTGCATAACCAGTGGAAAAAAAAAAATGAAATATTGATATAATTCATACTTAATATCTGAATGAATGAAACATTTTTTTTTTCTATGGACTTTTCTATGAATGTTTGATCATGATACAGTGGTTTGTCTACTAGAGATTAGAGAGAAGAATTAAGGATTAAAGCATTGAATTAATAGGGAGATTTTCCTTAAACAATATTAAATTGATTATACGGAATTGAATTGAAGTGTGTGTTGACAAATGAGTATAAGAAGGTTTAGGGTTTTGTGGGACCATGGGTGATTGACGGTGGTTTAGAGAGGACCCACCGCCGCAGCAGCGCACATGTGCCTACGTCGGACGGCTACCAACTACCGCCCCAAAACATACTCGAGTTGGTAATGTTGAGGGTCCACACCATGGGTAGGTTATTCAACTCAATAATGCTATTTTTATTGGATTATAATATCTCTATATCATTACTAACTTCTAAATATATTTATGAAACTAATTTCACAACAATTTAATCACAACACATAAACATTATAAGTAGCTATTACGTTGTTATCTTATAATCATCAAAATTAATGCCAACCAACTTTCACGAAAAAATATAAATTTTTTATAAACTAAATTATTTACTTTTTATGTTCCCGATTAATTAATTAATTTACTTTTATATCAATTGTCTTGATTTTTTTTACTATAGGTGATTTAGGATTAAATATCAGTATAAAACTTTTATGTATAGTATTTTTTTTCTTCTTCTTGGTTTAACAATTTAAAAAAGAGTAATTCATCTTTTTATCACAGGTATGAATTAATTTGGAGAAGGAAATGATGAATTAGAATATTGAACATTTAATTTCAATATTAAAACAGTATTATATATTTGAATTGAGGTTTAATTCTTCATATTCTCTATCCATTAGTGCGATCAATCCTTATTTATAATATAATATTGAAATAACTTATTTTTATACACGAGGAAAAATAATCCTTATTTATAATATAATATTGAAATAACTTATTTTTATACACGAGGAAAAATAATTGAGATGTGTGATTTTTTTTCATTTAAACAAAAATATATCTTCTAAAATTATTATTTTTAAATATAAATTTAACTTTAGTTCCTTTGAATTCTACGATGTAAATTGTACCGTTCCAGATTTGATCGGACATATATCGATCAAAGTTTAAGTCGGATGTATTTTATTTCAACCTAAATCGTGAGGAAACTGAGCATGTCGACCTTCTCCATTTTCTGTACCGTCCTGGGACTGCTAGGAATTGGGTTGAGTAAACCGACCCATGTAGCTCGATGAGGCTGATCGAACAAGCTCTAAATACGATAAAGTGGGTATAGACCCAATTTGGTGATCTTGTTAAATTAATGTCAGGAATAAGCAATCTCGTCACAACATAATTAATGCGTTTTTAATCCACAAAATCTTGATTTTTTTGAAGTGCTCCCTTATAATATCACATAAATGCCCCGCGTAATATCCCTTATAATATCACATAAATATTCCACGTAATATCCTTGATTATATCACATAAATGCTCTACTTTACTAATATCCCTTATTACATAATAAAAATACTCTATGATATTCAAGATTTTGTAGAAAGATATGATAAACAACCGCTTTAACACTTGGAGAGACCAGGGTCAAAGATGAAAGCCCATGAAAGCTTATAAATACATGACCACTCGCAGAGAGTAATATGGACTCATACATGCATAAAAATTTATGTTTTTATTAACTTGAGCGTCAGAGTGTTTTCTACATATAGAATTCTCCTTTATTCCTAGGAAGTTGATTCACTGAAATTTGAAGAAAAACTATCCGCAAAACTCATCCAGATTCCGACCGATCTCGAATCAACAAGAATATAAACATAACAAACTCCTTACTAACTCAGTTAAGAATGAGATATTTAAATTATATTTAAATTATATTCAAGTTTCTAATTAGTACCTACATTTCGAAAACAAGGTTCAATTTTTATAAACCCCTTTTACGTAATCAATTCTTATAATATTAGGTGGATATTCAAAAGGACTATTAATGAATATCTATCGATTTTTTAGATAAATTTCTATATTAATATTTATATAACTAAAATAATTATTTTAAAAATTTAATTTGTAAAAAGATTATATAAATTTATTTAAAATTAATTTATATTTAGAAAAAAATCTACTTCTTACAGTTATGTATGGAGATGTTTATTGTAACTGATCTATGTTATATGATGTGTCTGTTGAGAGAAGAAAGCTTATGTTGAAAATAAATTGTCAAAGCATTGACGACATAATTAGTTCCATGTCTTGAGTCCATGCCTGCAAAAAAAAAAAAGACTAATCCTAATTTCAATGGAAGGTGGTGAATGGAAACCCCAGTTATAGCAAAGTATACCTTATACATGCCAAACTAACACGTTCATCTCATGTTCATTTCGAAAGGAATGTGTTCCTACTTTTTGGCTCAATTTGAAGGACCAATCCTCACATTTTGTTCAACTCCTTCCCCCACTACACAAATGCATATTTTTCCTCATCCCAATTATAAATATCCCTTATGCTTTTCTAATTTAGGTTTAACTATAGATTTTATTTCATGAACCAGTCAGGTCTATAGGTCCAAACATTGGAGGAATTAAGAAGTCGAAGTCAAGAATAACGGTAAGCATTAGTGACAATATTACGTGAAAAAGTATACTTACTAAGTGTCAGTGTTAATAAGAGATACGCTTGAAAAATAAATAAAATTAATTAAATACAAAAATTAATTTATTGGAAAAAAAACATAAGGATTAAAATGATGCGACATACTCAATAGACCCATTAACAAGTAGTATAAATAGATAGAATGTTTAATTTTTTAATTTTTCTGGAGGGTAATTAACGCGAATACTGATTAAGCTTTAGAGTGTTCCTGCAGGTACCACACCAAATATCAAGAAACCAGAAAGTAGTTCCTAAAACACGAGGGACCGATAATAGAAGTACAAACAAACAAGGAGAAACCAGAAACACGAAGTGAAGGTGAATTCGAAATACACTTTCCTATAGATTTTGTACAAGTACATTACATGAATTTTACTAAGTTTTTGAACTTGTTTTATCGAATCATTAAATATAAAACAGTGTTCGTGTGCATAGCATGCAAGTCTTTTTATAGCATCATTCTTGAACATATAAGTGTTTCACAACTACATTTTAACCTCTCACTTACATTATTGAATGAAGTTCTAAAGTACAAAAGATTTCACATTTATATATTTTTGGAGTGTTTGTCTGTTGCTTACACTGTATTTGGACCTGCAGTTTCATAGATGAAAGACAGATTATGAAGAGAAAGTGGATAATGTTTCAAGTTGTTCAAGTTAAAAAGAATAAAAGTTTCTTCTTCTTCTAGTTCTTTGCTTTAGCTTTAAGAAAATGACTTCATCACTAGCTAGGAAATTTCTATCTCCAAAATAACAGTTATGACTTTTGTCTGATTATATTATGCAAGTGGCCTAGAAAAGGAGTACCAACAATTCAACCCTTCTCATTTTCTTAACATTATTCAATGGTAATTTGATTACTTTACATTAATTGGCCATGGCAGTGAAGAAACAGAGTTTGTCCAACATTAAGTGAAAATGAAAATTGTGGTAAAGTGGAGTGCATGAAGTGGGAAAGAAAAAGAGAAGCAATAATTGAGAAAGGAAGGCCCAGTTTTACCTATAAAGGAGCCCAGGGAATGGCCATAAAGTGTAGACATGTGTGGTGCCATTTATCAAGTTGGTTAAGGTACTATCAACATTATCATAATTAATAATATGATGAGATCCATATCTATATGCTACACATGCACATCCAAGAAACAGAATTGGATAAAGTACTTGCACCAAACAATGGCTTATGTAAGGCATCCTTGTCCATAATTTAGTAATCTCCAAGGTGATGCAGTGAGGATCTAGAGATGAATCAGAATGGACCCACTAGAAATGATGCATGTGATGTGGGTGCAGCTTCAACCAATTTAACAACATGTATCAAAGTGGAGTAGAGAAGGAACAATAAGTAAGTAGCAATTGCTATTTCACGATCTCAGAAACAACAGAGCAATAAATTTAAATCACAAAAACTCCCTATCTATCTCGGGCCACTTCATGGCTGCGCAATCAAAACAACACCATCATTTTTGTAAGGCTAACCTTAGCTTGGGAGCAGTGAAGAAGAAATAAATATAAATAAAAATATCTCACGGAACCTTCTAATGTCTCTACCTAACACTTTTGAAAAAGGAAAAAAGGGATGCTTTCAAAAGGGACGCTCCCACCACCTCTGTCCTTTCTCTTCGTACTTATCTGATAATCCCAACACTGCTAATCTGCACAATTTTACTAACAAATCACAAAACAAAACACTCATTAACGTAATTCAATTTCTTTGTAACAGACACGAATGTCACAATCTGGAAATGTTATTAGGTTGGGGAAAAACATCCCCATTAATCCAATGCACCCAGAACTGGGCAATCGAATCGAATTGGTCTCTGACAGACCCCATGACATGACCCTCAGTTAATGCGGCAGATAATATTTGAATGGTTGGTAGGATCAATTTACTGCAAATTTTATTTTCGTTGCTCCCACTTTTTAATGTGATTTATGCCATTTACCTATTCTAATACGCAATAATGTGGCTACTAGCTACCTAGCCAGTATTCAGAAAGCATACTCACACCAAGCAACTTTACAAACATAATCACGCAACTCCCATTTCATCACCCAAAACCACCACAAAACATTCTTTAAATAACTAACAATCAATATAGATGTGGACTGAAAACAACATCTAGTTTAGGATTGCTGGGGTTTCATTAACCTAACCAAACCAATTAACTACCTAATTAATTGTTCTGTACCATCCTTCTCAGTTTTACCTGTCTTTGGTTTCTCTCTAATTTGATATATCACCAAATCTAGAAGAGCAGAGTTTGGAGTGGATCTCTCTGTAAGGTAAAATAAATGAAGTATGGGAAAACCTAGGTATGTTCGCATCTATACACACCAAACTTCAGAAGTTGGTTGGAGCATGGCCTATATAATTAAATGTTAATGAGGTTGGTAGAAGGAACATGTGGTACTACGGATTCTGCGAGTTCATTCACGCGTTTTACATATTATTTTGTTTCTACCTCTACCCTCATATCATTTGTATCAGTATTTAGCTAGCTGTATTCAGTACAAATCAGATTTACTACTTTTTTTTTTCAATTCCTACCAAACAAGCCACATGTTTCAGTTTCCTCCACACAGGAGCATGAACATGTGATTAATTAGATTAAAGAATAAATATGAAATGATGTGTAGATGTAGGGAGCATTATTTTATTTAAACATGATTAGGTAGCAGTGTGGAATGGAAGCATTAATTCCATCCAAAAAACTTCTCCTCCAATCCCAGCTTATCCACTCACTGTTTGAGTATACATGGATGGATATATCTATCATCTCCCTTTTCCTTTTATTTTTCTCCATAAAAGACAAGCCCAAAAGCCTCCAAAAAGAATTTAAAGAGGAAGAAAAAGGGAAATAAAGATCCACACCCACAGCCTCACTGATGCCTGTGCTCTGTGTATGACGCATGATATTTATTCACCATGGCATAAACCCAAAATCACAGGATTCAGATATACCGCAATTGTTCAATGCATCCATGTGAAACCTCGAATAATTATTATTCATACTGATATTAAAAATCAAGAATTAGGAAAGAAAAAAGATTAACTATGATGACCTGGGATGTGATGATGCAGATAAAGCATTGAATATGCAGTAAAATATGATTAAAAGAGCTGTCATTACTCAACCCAATCCGAAGAAAATAAAAATGAATATACTGGTATACCATTATGATGATTCCAGATTAGAGAAGAGTAACAAGAAAGGGAAAAGTGGGGAAGATGTTCAACTGTACTGGAACTATATATTATGCATCAGCGACTAATTAATTAATTAATTAATTAATTACAGAAATCAGAGAAGAGAAGAAAGGAATAAGGAGAGAAAATTCAAAACTAATGAATTTCATTCTCTCAGTTCTCTCCAACAACACTAACTAATAGGTATGGCTTGGATTCATTTCATTTCCAAGGTGGTGCAATCCCAAACACCGTTGGTTTTCAAGCCCAAGAAATCATAAGCAGAAGCAGAAGCAGGAGGAGCGGTGTTGTTGGCAGTGACTGCGTTGGCCACGTTGCAGCTGCAATCCTTGCTCTTGGGCAAACCCAAACTGCAAACGAAGCAAAGATTCTTCTGAGGCTGTTGTTGTTGATGTTGTTGGCGAGGAGGACTGATGGTTAACTCGAGGTTCAGGTCAGGGCAGCGTTCTAAGATGGACCCTTTAACCACGCTTCCGTTACTCGAACTTGTTGTCTCTTGTTCTTGTTTACCGAAAGATATATTACTGGCAGTTGCAACCGTTACAACTGTTGCAGAAGAAGCAGCTTCGTTCAGAGGTCTATGAGTTGCAGGGTCGATTCCTCTGTTCAAAAGCTTCCTTCTTATGTGAGTGTTCCAGTAGTTCTTTATTTCATTGTCCGTTCTCCCAGGCAATCTTCCAGCTATCAAAGACCACCTAAAACAGCAGCAGCAGCAGCAACAACGTCAACCAACAACGTTGTGGTCTTGTTTTGATTTAGACAAAAAGATAAGATTTTTTTTCATGTGATGAGAATACGAGAATATGGGATACAAGATATGAGATGAGTTTGCTTACTTGTTACCGAGGAGGCTGTGGAGTTTGATGATGAGTTCATCCTCTTCTTCGGTGAAGTTGCCACGCTTGAGGTCGGGGCGGAGGTAGTTGATCCAGCGGAGACGGCAGCTCTTGCCGCAGCGGAGGAGGCCGGCGGCTTTGGGGAGGGAGCGCCAGCAGCCCTCGCCGTGAGCTCGAATGTAAGATATAAGTCTGTCATCTTCTTCTTTGGTCCATGCACCTTTGTTTGTGTGAGCCTTCTCACAGCAAGGGGATCTTCCCATAATTAGCTCAGAATTGAATTGTGTTGTCAAATTTCTGTTTTTTGCTCACTTTAGAGATATGATATGATGCGTATGAAATGTGAGTAAGGGTAGGAATTAGGATTGGCTTGCAGCAACAAAGAAGCCGGTTTAAGAGGGAGTTGGGGTGTGGTTTTATAGGCTTTTGACTCCAAAAGAAAGGGGACAGAACACACACATACAGAGAGAGAGAGAGGGAGAGAGAGGACAGAGAAGGAAGACCCTAATTGGTGCTTCTAGACGCGTGTTGGTGAGACAGGTTAAGGAGAGTGGCTGTTGGCTCTTTCTCTCTCTCCTCTCCCTATCTGATGATATATTTATACTATATTTGCATCAATGATATAACTAGTTAAAAGACATTAACAATGGGTAACCTTCAGGTTGGTGTAAAGTAGAATGTATTAAAGTATGGGCAAGGCAGGACAAGATGTGATCTCTTACCCCCTTTTTGGAATAAAAAGAAACATTTTTTTATTTCTCATACGCTTTACCCCTAATATAAAAGTTAAAAACCCCACACTTGCCAATTCATCTTCTTCTTCTGCTGAGTAAAAATTCAGTTCCTAATTCCTTCTTCAATAGCTGCTCAATGTCAAGCTTCAAGCTCTGAGCTATCTGTTGTTTAATCGTTTGGGTTGAGGATTAAAAAAATGTACATGTGACAGTGGAATCAAATTCAAGTTATAGAGCCTTTTATTATTCGAAATTGACTTCATTAGGAGGATCTACCTACCTTAACGCAGCATTTCAGTTTGATTCTTATTATTATCTTGGAATGTTACAACCTCTCATCTTTCTAAACCTTTTTTTTTTTTAATAAACATGTGTGTACACGCAGAAGACGGAACCATGTTTTTTCGATGGAGCACATGACTGCATCGGATGGTAGTTTAATTCTGCATATATATATTTGATCATTGATGATTCTCATTTCTGACATCATGAAACATAATTCTAAAAGACTCTAACAATAGTTCGTTTTCCGGGTCTTCACAATCATTCACTTGTTTTATTGTGGACAGCAACTAACGTAAGGATACAGTAATATAAGCAGAATTTACATATGAAGAAGATTTATAATAACCAACCAATACTGTGTGTTAAACATAAGAGGGTGGTGTGGGCTTAATTTCCCTAAAAGAATAGTTTACTCGGGAAAGTTAGTTGCAATAGGCAAAAGAGAATAGCGTGGAAAAGCACAGAGATGGTAATGGTAGTTGTGGTTCTTTATTGTATTGGTGCATTATCATGCATGAGAGAGAGAGAGAGAGAGAGAGAGAGGGAGAGAGGGATCAAATAGAGAAGTTTCTACTTTCTAGAAGTGTTGGAGGCTGAGTTGAAGGAAAGATGTTGAAATAAGAGAAGGGGAGAATTGGAAATCGAAATGAGTGAGAGTGTGGTTGTGGTTGTGGTTGTGTAGGGGCTTTGGTTTACCTTCCACTTTTGGTTTCTCTCTCCCCTCAAACCTTGTGTTGCAAGTTTAGGAAAAGGTTGGGATCGGGGGCATCGTTCATCTTTTTGTTGTCATCTTATTATAGTAGTTATCCACTACCACACATATATCCACTCTTTCTCTTTCCCTGAGAACGTAAAGTGGTTGGTAAGGGTTAATATTCATGGGTACAGGTTGCTTTCAAGGAGGAACGGCACGATTGTAGGGAAAAGATTCAGTCCACATGGGTGAAATTATTTGGGAGTATTTCACCCACCTATTCATCTCTTCTGACTGTACTTGCAATTCTAGACCAAATCCTCCCACTGTTCTATGTTCAACTATGCCACATAACACACCACTTCCTGTACCGCACCCCGAGTAACCAAATCAATCTGTGTGCACCTAAAAACACGCACAACTTTTAAAAATTCTATTCGCCAAAACGTCTCATCTCGTATTAACTGCATTGGCTTTTAATGCACACTATTTTAGTGCAAAAGAAATTGATCCTCTCTTTTTAAAGAGAATGAACAACTCAACCAAGACCATTAGCATTTAGTTGTGTTCATTGTTATATGATATGGTATGATAGTGGGAGATTTTATTGGGGGAGACAACAGCGGAAGGCAACTAAAATTTCGTTGGGTAGCCAAAAGATGCAATGTGCGTAGAATAGTAAAGTTACGAATAAATAATATATGATTGAAGAAAGGCGAAAGAAGAGAAGTGAATGAGTTGGGTATAATTATTAGATGAGATGAGGAAACATATGATATGATATGATGGGGGTTTTTAGCTAACCCAAAAAGGAGGAGCAAGCTAAGGGTTCTTCCCCTTGCTCCCCCCAATTGTAAACACTGGCCAAGTCACATGGGAGGGGAAATGTGAATGTTGAAAGGAAAAGGGAGTCGTCTAATATACTACTACTACTACATATAGAGGAAGAGACTGTGGCGTACGATTTGCATTTACATGATTGATCATAGCCAGCACAGCACATCAACACGAGTTTGTCATGTGCTTAGGTACTCGTGGGAGGTTCTCCTAACTTCCAAGAGCCCTTACCTACCTCTTTGGCTGTCCTCCACATGTGTCTTCCTCAACTTCAACCTTTTCCCCTCTCAATATACTACATTAAATAAATACATTTATAAATTAAATTATTAACAAACTTCCTCACCTTTTTCTGTGCATTCTTCCTTTTACCGCTCCTCCACCCTATACATTTTCTCTATTCAGCATATATTAGAGACAGAGGAGGGCAGGAAGACTCCAATTTTAATTCCTAATTGCCATAACAAACACTTTTCCTTGTCGCACCGTTATCTACTATACTTTCCTTGTATTCAACACTTGATAAAAAAAATCTTAATTATTCACATTGATAGGATTTATGATATAACCTTAACATTTATTATACAATACAAAGTTAAAAAATATAAATATATATAATTTGTAAGGAAACAATTTAATAAATTGCTATGTTTGATGGTGTATATTCAATTTTATAACAATTATGAACTAATCATTTCTTTATTTTATACATACAAATCATTTGTATATGTAAATAATTCTGTCCAACACACGGTAATATATCTGGTTATCACTTAAACTAGTATTCTCTATGCTAGTGCAGCCTAACTAAATGCATGATTTTCATAATTCTCAGCTAGTGCAGTACCAGTTTTCGTAATTCTGATCTCCTCGCACGAAACATGCATAACAAATTAGCCTCTTTGATTTGAGCAGATGGGCACGCCTACCCTCCTTTAACCTTTCAGTGAATAACACGTAACTGGGAATGTTAACTTTTGTATTTACGCATTATGACGTTGCTGTCAAATTGAGTATTCAGGATATTTTTAGTCTATTCATATAAAATTCAGAGTGGCTGTAGCATTATTCTTTATTGGTTCCAAGTAAACAGAAACTGAAGCTGCAAAAATGAACCCTATTTTGCACATAATGGGTCGGGGTCACGCAAACGTAATATCCAAGAGAGATGAACAGGTCCAAGTCTACTTCCCTCTTTTGCGAACTTCGTACAAGTAACTGAGAATCACCACTGCGGCAGTAACTACAACTCCAACAGCACCTTGTGCCAGTATGGTCCCATCCTTAACAGAAATCGCCTTTGAACTTGGCACGAAGCCTAGCTCTGAAAGTTTCTTATGCGATTCAGCATAATCCCTAAAAAATGCATCCTCGTCCTGCCAGAGCGACACAGTTTAAAAATATAAGACAGCGGACAGATTCAAGCAATTCAATGATGCATTAACAGCAATCACAACTTTGCTCCAAATAGCTATTCTCTTAATTTTCTTTAATGGAGCAAAACATAAACTTCGCATAAATGTCTAAAGTTATTCTAAAACTCTACATACAATACAAGCGCTAATAGCAGGGCCACCAATTAGAATGGACTGTGCACGTATAATGAAAAAAAAAACATAATTCAAATAGAATACCACTCTTTCACAATAGTATTACTAGACCATCACCTTTTAAATGGGAGGCTGAATTATTAGACAGTTTTAGTATAATTATTAATTATTTATAGCGTGAATTATAATTTATATATTTTATGATTTAATCATATTTATGGACTGTCAAGGAAGTCTAGTTCAGTTGGTTAAACAAAATACATGAAATATCGTAAACTCCTTAAAATGTGTTCAATTCTTACTGATACAAAGAATCATATTCATGGGACTAACTCTCCCTGATCTTTTCAAAATCCTTTTTCTCTCTTATATGTCGTCTCATGCAGCGTGACCTTATTTGAAAGCACATAGGGAGTTGCACAACCCTCAAATTTCAATCCCTTTCCCTAATTATTTCTCCCTGGGTAAGACTGTGCGTCTGTGACAGAAATAGAATGAGGGACCTGTAATTTAGGAAATATCGTTTTCTTCTTTTTCTTTACTCTATAATTCAACCATTGATTTATCATAACTTCTAAGTCTCTGACATGATTTAATCACAAATTCACACCTATGACCTAAATTATTCTAAGGTTTTAAGGAAATGACCGTACCCGTCTATATTGTACCAAAGCCATGGACCATGGAAAAATAAAATAATATTTTTTATAATAATTTTAAAAGTTGAATGTAATGCAGCAAAAATTCGTAAGGGGTGCAACTCATTAGACAATTAAATTATAATTGTAATTCTCTTCTAATTTATGTAAGTATGGAAACTTAGAATTATGTTTTTGTAAAACTGTTCTACAGTTGGCCATCCAATAATCTACGTCTAGCTCTGTTCCAGGCTAACAGGCATGTTATTTAGTTTAATGTACAAATTAGTTTCATCATTATAAAAAGAAAGAAAACGAACGCCAAGGTATGGTCAATTGCCGGAAAAGTAAGTAGTTTTATTTATACCTGACCAACCAATGGATAAAAGGTCGATGTCACATTAAATAAGTTAATTTGTTGGTTTTGCCACCCAACAAACACAAAGGGAAAAATAACATTTTAACTTAATGAAGTGCCAAGATAGCCTAGTAAACTCCAAAGCACAAGGCTTATGGGTATGAAGGGTCCTACTAATCAATCACTACTTAATGAGCTCAGGCCAGAAGATTTTATTGTGGACAACGGTGACAATGTCGCAATGAGAGTAGAACCACCTACTACCTTATGAATACGACACAAATCCCTCACCACTGGACCAACCCTAGAGGTAACTCAGGACAAAAGATTGGTCTAATAATTAATGCAATAAGCTCACAGGCTTAATGGTGCTTATACTAAACAAACAGACCGATAAAACACTACAGAGAAACATTAATTGGTAATTTGGATACGGCACAAACACATTTCCTATGGTAGTTATTTGAATTAATCTCAATTACCTTCGCATATAGTTCAACGTAACGGCGAAATTCAGGATCCTCCAATAAAGCCTTGTCTGTTGGAAGTTTGAGCAGTCCAGCATAATCGCCTTTCAAAAGTTCCCTGGTCAATGGTGATATTCAGTTGTAGACAAAAATCAAACTCTTTCCGTTTTCCGTATTGCCAGGCACTAGTGAAGCTCTACAAAATGTTTTTGTAGAAAAGCAAAAATTAATAATATCGCATACAACACGAGTCTTACACAAAGTATGAGTTATCAAACTTCAGAGGGTCTTCTGTCCAAGGTCCATCAAACCCTGATCTCTCTGGATGTGCTCTCCCCTTATAAGACCACAGAAATTAAGATAAGTATATCTTACCATAAACACAGTAAGTAATAAAAGAGACAATACACGAAAGGAGAATTACCAGCGTATGCCCTCCAGACAGTGCTACAATATCTCGATCAGTCAAGCCCATTCGATGAAAGATATCACGGAGATGAGGGACGCCTACAAACAGCATTGGCATATTCTTATGCTTTCATTAACATTCTTAACCCTGTCTATTGTGAAGGGAATACAAAATATATAACATATTTCACAGTCCAGGGAAAGAGAATAGTTCTACAACTGACAAATTTAAAAACACACCTAGTTTAGCATCAGGAAGCCGCCCTTCTTTAGGAGATACTTTTGAATCCTACAAGAATAGAAAATTACGTAAACTAAATAAGATTCGGTGATTTCATAAGAATAAATATTCCGACTTTGTATGGCACAACATACCTTTCTACCAGGAACAAAATCAACTGTGGGACCCCCGGTAACCTCAACTGCAACAACGCCAGCAAGCTGGAAGCACGTGAAGAAAGAAATGATTTTTTAGCAGATTGTATAATATATAAGGCAGTTAGTTTAATTCTCTACTTAAGAATGTGAGTCTTGTTTTATACAACGTATGCCCCATGAGTGATAATCTTCTGCCTCTCTGTTTCAACAGAATCTGAATTCATGCACTCATTGGATTTAATTGACTTGTGCGTCATATACACAATCCAGAAACGCTTGATTCTGATATAAACTATTACAGAAACGTTAAGGGAAACTTTGATATTCACAATTCGAAATTGCTGACATTTTCTAACCTTAAACATTAGTACATAAGTGCATAAGAAAATCCAGTCAAATGGTGTTCAACTTCGTTGCAGAAATCTTAAGCACTAACGTTAAACTTGAAACGCATCCCATTAACTAACAGAGGAGCTTGAGCTTTAATTGTACTCCTGTAAGCTTTTTAACTAGAAAATCTAGGTGTAGTATAAGTATAGCTCTTAATCCAAAATTGACATAGTTCCCCATAATTCTTGTTTTACTGATTTTTCCCCTTTCTTTTGAGAGGGAAACATTTGTGTGTAGTATGAAACAGGCCGTAAATGCCTTTAAAATAATACCTTTCGTTCGTCAACTCGCCAACACCCTAAAACCCCCCAGCCTTCGAAATTTCATCTAAATCTACCAAGTAAAGAGAAAGAATGATGAAAAACTTGTTTGAGGACTTTGATTGCACTTATGTTGCAGATCATTTTGTGATTATCAAAAGGTGTGATGTGGTTGTGAACACAACCACTAACCACAATATCACAGCCGCATCAAGGGTTGTAAGTTGAAACCATAAGTAATCAGGGTTGTCAAACATTATGAGAGCATGAGCCTTAAGTGTAACAAGGCACTGCGTCACTGGACTAGATAAGTCTGTAACTTTATGATTCATTCATCCACCAGATTTGCGTAAAAAACAGCGGACAAAAAGAGTAAATTGAATTAAAAGCTGCAGAAAATGGAACCCTGAATCAATTATCATATACATCTCAGACAAATTTAGAAGTTCATTTACCCCATTCTACAATTTTCACTAAACGAATCAGTACCAAATCATCAGATTCACTACAGACTTTCATAACAAATAACTGAATGAAAACAGAATGATCACCTGGTAAAGATCTGCGTATGTAATTTTAGGATGTTTTGCCTTCACTTCCTCTGTGACATCAGAAAATAAGCCAACTCTCAGAAAAATAAGGGGACCAGCATAGTTACAACCAGCGGTACTATTTTGCTAAAAATATCCTAGGCAAGTTAAACTGGAATAGGTTCGAATCTCGATTCAACACAAGGCAGGACCACGCCAATATAAAATCAAATTCAAGCCTATATGTCTCGTTATAAATTCAATACTCAAATAGCACAAAGCGCAAATAGATAAACACGGAGAATTTCAATTCCTAACCACAAATATGTTGCTACCTGCTACCTAGCTAGGAAAATGAAAACGAGGATTGAATGATAATTTTAGGAAAAGATAAAAGCGAACGAGACAAGAAAAAACATACCGCAGAAATCAATAGCCTTCTTCAAGCCATTGTTGGAGCCGTGAGAATACTCTTCCTCGGTCCGGATCGAACCGTTAGGTCCACCGGTCTTGGTTTTGGCATCGTAAGTGCCGGCATCGTGCCAGCTGCACCAGATTAAGCAATTTCATGAACGGAAAAACGAAATACAATTGCACGATCGCGGCGTTGACCGTGCAACAAGCGAAAACTCTAAACCTAAGTATCAGCATGAAACTGTTTGGTTGGAGAAAATAAACGAAATAGAGAAGAAGAACATACGCGAGACGAAGCATGAGAGGAGCGCAGTTCCTGTTAGCGATGAGTGCACGGAGATCGCGGCGAGCCTTGTCGACCTCCTTGAGGTACTCCGAGTCGACCACCACCGGCAACGCCATACTGAAGGGATAACGGAATCTGTTTGAAGGGAAAACCAAACGACAAAGAAGCAAACCTCACTGCACTGCTAACTGCAAACTGTTAACTGAGAATGAATGAATGAGTGAATGGATGGATAATTGTGTTGTATGTATGGGTGGTGCTCCCAGTACCATAGCATATTCCAATGCCTTCCCACTTCTCTATCGCCACGTCACGTTTCTTAATTGGCTCACTCCCTTGCTTCACCACAATTCATAATCAATCACCTAAAAACAAATCAAAATTAGGAAGGGACAAACTGCATTCACATTTTTTTATATTTCTAAATAAAACTATATATTTTTCATTGAATAATTTGAGTTTTTGTGTGAATAAAACCAGGTAATAAAAAGGTACTGTGGAAGTTTTCAGCATAAATATATGAGCAAGTTTCTTATGCAAGGCAATAATGTTCAATTTGTTTCGGACCAGAGATAAACTTTAAGATTTTCTTATCCATCTGTCCAAAAATTATTTAATTGTGTATTTAAATAAATCCATTCTCATATAGTGTTTTGCGTATCCGCATTTATTTTACTCAACTACAAGAAAATCATGAACTAAAAAGCGAAAATAATTAGTTGCAATAGTAACTAAATTAGAGACCATTTAAAAACTATTTAACAATAATAAAAACTTGGTTGTTAATTAGATATCAATCTAGAAACTACTTAACAATAATAAAAATTAATTTAGAAACCAATTTTTCTTTCAGTTTCTAAAATGATCTCTAATTTAGTTACTGTTGCAACTAATTACTTTGGTCTCTAAAAATTAGTTTTTATTTCATGATTTTCTTGTAGTATTTCATAATTATAAAAATTTAATATATAAATAATAATGTTACATAAATACATAATTTTTTTGAAAACAAAAAATAACATGTAAAATAATTATAAATTAATTAAACAATCTTTTTTTTCAATTAGAGTCTCTTTTCTTTAAGTTTTTTCTTTTCTTCCACTGATCATTTTGGAATCGAATAGTATGATGATGTTCACTTTAAGGTTATGATTAATTTGATGGTAGATACAAAAGAAAAATGATTTTATTAAAAAATATAGTTGCTTGAAATGAAGTGAAGAGAATGATTGAAAATTGAGGTTATTTTATCTGATATGTAAGATTTTGTGTGGGAACGTGTGAGAGTATTCTCTTTTAGTATTGTTGCCTTAAGGAAGAATGGAAAGCATCATATAAAAACTGTAAATTAATATTAATTTAAAAATTAAAAATAAATTTATTTTTCAAATAATTTATATGAAATGACAAAATATTTTATTGTACTAATAAAATAAGATATATTAAATAAAGATAAAATCAGAAAAAAATTGTGTATAAAAAAAACAAACTATTATAATTGAAAATTCCTATATATATAAAGACGTAGATTCAAACAAACAATCTTGAAAACTTGTTTACCTTCTGTTTATAATTTTCGTTTAAAACTTACACGTAAATAAACACAATAAAACGAAATAAAAAAATGTTATGATGACAGTTTCTCTTACAATTTTCTAACTTTTAAAATCTTTGTAACATAAGATTTAAGATTTTTTGGTTTTTATGAAATGAATTGTTTTTATTTATGTAAAATTATTATAATTGTTAGTAGTCCTTATAAAAGAGTGAGTGTCAAGTTTAGCTTATGTAAAATATAATTTTTTTATTTTCATCTCAATAAATAATATTTTTTTAGTAGATTCTATTTTTTAAATGTTAAATATTGATACTATATTAAAAAGGCTAAAGTGTCGCGTGATATTTTATTCAACATATATTTACGAGTATCATTGAGATACAAAACAATTATTTTTTAATTCTAGAGCAACATAAGAAGAATATTTTATCATAAAAGATAAAATTCAAAACTTCGTAGTTCTATATATACTATAAAAACGTATTCAAGTAAATTTTAAACTAAAGCTTAGAGTTTAATCCTATGGCCATATAATCCTTTGAGGGTCACCTTTATGTCCATTATCCATATAATTTGCTTTTAGACAAATACTTAAAAACTAAAAATTCTATACGAAAATAATTGAATTAATTATATATTTGAGTTTTTGTTATAACTATAGTGTTTCATTTTAAATTTTGAATAATTTTTTAAATGAATCTAATCTCAAATTTTAACTATTGCAACTAAGTTATTCCATCACTTTTGTAAAGGTTTTCTAAATAAACTTTTTTTTATAAACACCATTAAATATAAAGTAAAATCATTTTTATAAGTTACAATTAGTTTATAAAAATCTTTCAACACGACTTCTTTAAAATTTTATTTTAAATTTATGTATAAGTTAACTTAAACACTTTGAAAATTCTCATTTAACTTTGTTTTTTCTTAAAAACGTTAATTAAAAAAAAACCTTAAATAAAAATATTCACATTTTTCTCAAAGTTGATATGAAATTTTAAACATTATATTCTGTATAAAATGTATCTTCAATTTAAATATTTGCACAGAAATTAATATACACTAACAAACAATGGAGGGAGAGAGTGTTGACATCTAAGATTGAGATGTTTTGACAATTTTTTTTTTTACTCAATTTTTACGAAAGTATGCTCTCTTAAAATAAGAAACAAGGAACTACTGTACATTCATATTAATTTAAAAATTTAAAAAATGATTTTATTTTTTAAATAATTTATATAAAATGACAAAATATTTCATTGTATTAATAAAATGAAATATATTAAATAAACGTAAAATTGTGTAAAAAATTGTGTAAGACGGTTATAATAAGGAATCCCCTAAGGAGAATTTGAGGAATTTTTATCAAAACAATTTCCAAATGATGGAAGCCACGGGTAGGTTTTGATGAGATATTAGCTCTTGTAAACTGAATCTTTCAGACCAACATGAATGGCTGCTTACGACTACGTAAATTTCGTGAGTCAAAAGTACCAGATAACAAAATTCTTACTACATTTCATTGCCTCTAGATTCATGATATATTGGATTGGGGCTAGTCAATTAATCTGGGAAGAAACCAGAAAAAAAGAAACACGGGGCACAGATCAAGAGACCAAATGAAAGTCGGTTAAGCATCATATAAATAGGTGGTCTTCAAACAAATAATGTAAACGTATATTATACTCCAAACCAAATCGTATTTATGCTTTTGCTATTTCAAACCTTTTTCACAAACATGTACATGATTGACAAATAAAACCAATATATCTCACGAGACAATTTTAAAATGAAAGGAGGGCGGAGAAAGGAATCAGAAATACAAATTGATGGAGAATTATTTCATCATGCTTGTGAGGTTCTCCACTGCAACTCTACCTGGAGGCGACCATTCTTGGAGTCTATAAGATGGTACCTCTCGTTAATTCTTTTGTTGGCAACAACATCCCCAAGATTGATGTCGATATAACCCAATGTTTCCTAATGCCAAAAGGAGCAGCGGATAACTCAGCTAAGTCAAGTAACACGAAAGGGGAAAAAAAAAACCATTGGGCTTAAAAGAACATGTTTATGCAATCCAGGAATCGTCGAGTGTTAAAAACATAAAGTTGAAGGTGAGCATATAAATATGTATTTTAGCAATGAAGGGCAAAAACTAGTAAAGGCATGGCCAAAGATAGTCATGACAAAAAACTAATGCATGAGCATATAGTTTACCGCAGAACATATAAAATATCCTCTCTACCTTCCTATCTCCCAAAAAATTCAGAATGAACTACCGAAGACAATTTCACATGTATTCAATTCTACAAACACGAATACAGTCATCATTCCCAACGTATATAAACCTCCCTTGAACTTTAGACACATGTGATTTACTTTCTTTGCTTCCAATTAAAACAATCAACTTCATAAATATGTAAACTCATAAAGCTTCCGTTAAAATAGAAAATAGAAAACTCTGAGCATGTTGCGGTAAAATAAATGCTTTAATTGGAAGCACATGCAGGAAAATTGAACAAAACATCACCCAAAGCTAAAGGCACTTGTGTATAATGCAACCTAAATTTTTTATATTTGGATTTGGAATCATTAATAATGTGTAGATTCTGCAAGTACTTCAACTTCTTTCAACAATTTGAGGTTCCTAGTCTGGCGGGTTTAGTTTTTTAGTTTCTACAGTATATATTCGTAACACAAGACTTGATATGATCATGTACCTTTTCTACAGCATACCATCATATTAATAATATTACATTACATATTTGGAACAGACTTGCTATGATTATGTACCTTTTGGTGGAGAAGGTTTCGTGATGACGTGCTGAGAACCTCCACGTGTAATCTATCATTGGTGGGAGGCTCCTCCACCATAAAACTGAACTCGTCTTCCCATCTTGGATCTCTATTCTTTTTAATGCGCTGTGATTATGACCACAGTATCATTAGCATTCCATAAAAAAACTAATACCAATCCAAATAATGTACATGCTACCATCTTCTTGGTCTTCTCTACTTTTGGTATAGTTAAACAAAATCAATGAATTTGGAATTTGACTAAAGACGTGAATCCATTAGATCAAATCAGCAATGTCATTATACAGCCGTTGTTTTAGCAACCTATTAAACTCACAAACCAATACCACATGGTGGGTTGAATAGCTAAATTACAATATGTTTGATTAAAAGCTCTGACGCTATACTACATTCCAAAAGAGATTTACCAGATTAGACTTTGTACCCCACCCCTCCCAAGTAGGGTCTATTATCAACAGTCTACAGGGATTAGTTGAATGTAAAGAAGTCTAAAAACTCATTAAGGCATATTAAAACCTGAGCGTTTTAAGTGGTTTTTCCTATCTTCCACAGGAAAGTTTAGGAAACCTGCTATTTTATTTATTGCGGATAATTCAGAAGAAATAAAAAAATGCAAATATTTCTTAGGATTATCTACCTTAGTTTTTTTCTCCTCCCCTCTGAAAATAAGTCGTACATGTGGATTAGTGTGATACTTTCCTTCGACATCTTGAGCTTCATGGACTATAACTACAAGCAAACCTCCACCTTCCGGGGTACCTTCAGGAGCTTTTGGCACTGTCTGCGTCTCGTCAAACCCCTTGGCCAAATCCTCCTCCTTGAAGGGTTTATATGTCAATTCTACAACAATCTGCCCACGTGACTTCTCATTTTGGACATCATTGGGATCCATGGTTTTTAGGAGGTCAAGAGTAAAACTTTTAGGCTCTTCAGGGGAAACATCTTTTAAAGATACCACATTCATACCCATCTTGTCATGTTTCCCAACCTAAACAAGATATAAAACCAACATTCAGTTGAGATATCATAAGAAGAAACTAGAAAAAACACTCAAAAAGTTCAAGAGGTTTACCTGCTCCCAGTCATAAACATTAATCTCTAAAACCTGGGAATCTGGATCTTTAACAATCAAATTAAATTCTTCATTCCATTCAGGATTTAAGTTCTTGTGCTTCACACTAGTCTTTTTCGATGGCAATTTATCATCAGTAAGCTTTAGCTTCACATAAGGGTCAGATGCACCAAGAAGATCTTTCTTCTTTAGCTTCATTGCATGAAGAACCTTTACATGTAAAATTCCAACGGGCCTCCTCAAGGCTCTACGATTTCCCAATAACATTTGCAAGAAAAACAGAAAAGAGTTGAGGCAATATAAAAATATATTTTGAAAAATATTTATAGAAATGAAGAAGCATACTTTGACATATCTAAAATTGGAACTTCCAAGGTTTTGGGCCATAAATACATGTTTGCAACCTGATCTTTGATAAGATCCTGAAAAGAACACTCTTTAAATTAGTTTAAAAGCACCGAATACTTCAATAAACCAAAATAAGCTTAGTAAAAAAAAAAAAATAGGATGCTACAAAAGAATAAATCACAAATAGCCAAACTAGAAACTGGCTTCAATAAAAAATTATAACTGCACACCATTGAACCACTTTAGCTAATAAGACCTGATTATACCCTCAATGAACTGTAAGATAACACCTAACAAGTCCACAAACCATTAAATTTAAGACCTCCACACTACCTACTGTATTTCTTCATGTTCACATCCACATTATACAAGCAATTTCAATCACTAACACACAAGTTCCAATTTCCCAAGCAATCAAATTTCTATCTATCGTGAACAAACACCAAACCAGCTTGATGCAAGAAATGGTTCCATGATAATTCTCCCTTCATTCTGCAAGCAAGATATTTTGTGCAAACACAAAATCAATGGTCAAGATTGATAATATCACTCATTCCAAAATAAAATCTATTTGAGCAAACAATTCTTCATATCTACCACAGGTGACATGGTCTACTATGCAGGCAGCAGCCATTCTGGCTTAAAGGGTGGAAAACAAATGTAAGCAAGTCTACCATGCAAACACAAATAAAAACAATGGCATTTTTTACCTGAACGATCCTATAGACGCCTGGAATAGACATAAGATCAGCCCCTATGAGCTTTAGCCCAAAGTCAACATGTGGCTACAAGATAATGTACACCGGAAACAAAGAGAAGATAAGTACATACCATATATAAAAAATAATCACTAGTTGATATATCAATTTTGGGAAGGAAGAAAACAAAACCAAAGTTCCCTCAAACATTAAAATAAAATCAAATAACAATTCAATTATCTATAAGGAAGAAAAAATGTTGGAATTTCAACATCATAGGTTATCATAAAATGGCAATAACAACTCCAGATATCATTATAATAAGCATTAACTAAAATATACATAAAATCAAAGAACATTTACATATGGAGGAAGTCCACCCTAATCAAAGAAAAGCAGTCACAATTATATTTAAAGTTGCTAAACTACTAACATGAAGCAAGTTATTTTTGACAAAAGCTGAGAGTTTGATAATTAATCGTCACTATAAAAGGGTCCATTTGGTAATTATATATATATATATATATATATATATATATATATATATATATATATATATATATATATATATATAATTATATATATTATTTATATATATATATATATATACAAAA
>Ga0123342_1000734_pt1 | contig 53420 bp, 26 predicted proteins | sample Turbeawhitnodule_FD_89960 | JGI IMG/M metagenome (GOLD analysis project Ga0123342, IMG submission 89960) | Root nodule microbial communities of legume samples collected from Mexico - Turtle bean Mexico white nodule | ecosystem: Host-associated > Plants > Roots > Nodule | place: Mexico: Nepantla...
CATACACAAACAAAAAATAAAAAAAATTTATGTATTTATATACAAATTATAAAGTTTATATATATATATATATATATATATATATATATATATATATATATATATATATATATATAAAGGGCAAAAGTAATCATATAGTTTAATTGATTTACGACTTTCTTTTCTTTCCACCACCTTATCCAATGGATCATTGTCTGAACTTTGACAATCGAAACAAAAACAATGTGAACCCAATCAAAAAGTCCAGATCCTCCATCTTCAGCAGACAAGTAGGTAAAAATAAACATCCTTTTCCAAAAATATTAATCAAGAAAATTTGGGTAAATTCGATGGATATTTAAAATCAGGATAAATATTTTTTTCATGTACTTTCACGTATCAAATTTTTTTACGTGTCAAATAGATTTTCAATATAAATTCATTAGTTTAAAAAATACTAACAATAACATATTTTAATAGTTTTTTTTTATTATAAGTACTCAAAAAATTTAAAATTTACACTAAGGATACATAAGATATGAAAGAAAAACATATTTTGTTGGAGATCCCACATTAACTAGAAATTAGAGCCTTTCATTGTATATAAGTGGGTGCAAACCTCAACTTCATGAGCCGATTTTATGGGGTTGAGTTAAGCTTAAAGTCCACTTTGCAATATGATATCAGAGTCATTTCGAGCCTATTATATAAGTGGGTGCAAACCTCAACCTTTAAAAAAATTTAATTTTAATTTTGTGGTTGGTATTTAAATTCAGTTACCATTCAAGGTTTTTTTTTATGTTCAAGGTTAACAATGAACTGATGTGTATAATTCATATTTAAACCAAGTTTCTAGCCTCTTGGCACAAATATTGTGTAGTACAAAAAGCTTTAGCAACTTTATGTCAAACTTATCAACGTTGAATTTCTTAGTAAATGGTATTAGTTAAGCTTTAGCAATGGGGTTTATAATAAGGTAGTAAAAGGGTGAGGCTGTGAAAGATTCGTTACACTCCATCAAACTTCAAATAATCCAAAATGAATATAATTCTAAAAACCTAAACCTTGTAATTTTCCAAAGCACAAAAGGTTATTTAATTTGGAAGAGGCACCGTATGAGAGAACGTGGATCATAATCATGGAAGTATACTATTTCAATGGTAATATAAAAAAGGTACAAAAAAACAAAAAAAGACTAAGTCATACCTTAATCATTCAAATTTACTCACTCCTATCATATTTCTCGTTTTGTTGAAGTGTGATTTTTCTTTCATCTGAACTACTTTTAAAGACTCCCCCAAAATCAACTTTGAAGCCATTGTTTTTCATTTCAGAGGCAGCTAAAGGTTAACATAAAATATAAAAGCATTTGGTTTGTTTATGTTATTCTTATTGTCTAAGGTCTCTCTCTTTAGACCATTAGCAATCCCATCTTTTCAACGAATTATATACTTGAGTTACAAGCCAGTGCCGGTCGAATTAATCTATTTTATGGCCAGCTAATTATTTGTATTCAATTAAATTGATAGTTAACTACAATCACTTTACTATAGTAAAAAGATTTAGATAATATTAGGAGTGTCACCTATGTTTTGGTTCATTAAAAAAATTTAATCCTATTGCATTTTATTTTATAACAATTGTTTTTTTAAATCCAAATCAAGTTTTTTAATCAATAATTTTTTTTATTAGCAAAAAAAAAAAAAAAAATATAAATCACTTAAATGGTGACTCAACCCTTATACAAGAATTAAGAACAAGAAATAAGAAGAAAAATAAAATAGAGTCTCACATCCCAATCTATTCCAAACTAGGAACAAAAATTACCAACTATTTCTTATCCAAATAAATAACACAACCAAAGAAGTGCGTCCTTAACAACGGTCAAAATAGAACAATACTAAAAACACCAAAAAATATTAAAACATAATCAGATTACCAAACATTAACCTTCAAAATCTTGATCAACAATAAATTATATTAAACTAAACATTTGGAGTATCTAACATATATATAACAAGATATTTATCCAACCTATATATAACAAAATATTTACTTGCAATGGGTAACCCCTACAATCTTAGTGACTGTTTACATTACACATCAACATATAACTTTTTTTAGGCTTGAAACATTAAGCATAATCATTCAAAGTTCACCATGTACCTTGGATACACAATGTTAAAATAAATCCTACTGATATTTGGAAAACTCTAACAAGGACGTGGATATCTCTCTTTTGGAGGGCAACATTGCATGGATTATGTTTGAAGAATATAAGGAGGAAGATCTCTGTTTCATCTTGGCTCCTTGTTGAGGTTCTGTTTTTTGGAATTTTACTAGTGTCATCTGATGTGGTCACAGTGAAACACTTTTTTTTTTTAGCAGCATGACTTATTTTAGCTAGTGAAGGATAGTGAGGTGTGTTGGGTATGAAGTAGGACCAATTGGGTTGGGCCGAGTAGACACATGTTTAATGAGTGTGCTTAATTATTATGTCCCTTTATTATCTCTATTTATCTCTTTTTAAAGAGATCATTCTACTTGTAATTGGTGTGCAACAGAATATAATGTAAACCTAATAGTTGTCCGGGTGGATGTAGGTTGCAGTTGGCGACCGAACCACGTTAAATCTTGTGTCGTTTATTTTTCTGCAGTTGATTCGTGATTATGTGTGTTGTTTCCGCGTGCGTTTATTCCATCAAGGTGTCAATGTTATCATTTTTTATTGATAAAAAAACATAATTCAAAAAAGTTTGCCACTATATGAATAAAACGGTGCATTTGGAATCTTTTGATTAAAGCAGTTGAAGTTTCGATTTATTTTCAGCTCTGTGGAGTTGTATATATGAATTGCATGATAAAATATTAGACGTCAAATCGTGGGTTATATCATATGATATAACCCTAAAAAAAGCTTACTAACTACTTTGCCAACACTTTGACAAAGCATGGGAAGCCGGCAGCACAAGTCATTGCATCAAAGAAAAACGAAGCAGGTTCACATCGTTATTGTGAATTGATTAATCAAAATACAATCCAAGTAAACACTCCATGCATTGACAACTTAGCTATAGTTCTGCGTGTTAGGTTAGGTAACGGCAAAGAGACAAGGCACCTTGAGATTTAATCCCACATTGACAAACTAACCTTGACACTGGCTATAAAAAGATGTGACATATGCACTTAGAAAACACACTCATAGACCTAAATATTACTTACTCTTCTAGAATTCTCAGACATATGGCTTCGTCTTGTTCTAGCTTTATGATCACTTTGGCCCTTTTGGTCCTTGTGATTGGAGGTGCCAATGCAACACTTTACACAAACTTCTATTCCAGTTCTTGCCCAAAACTCCTTGACACTGTGAAATGCGCAGTGGAATCAGCCATATCAAAGGAGACCCGCATGGGTGCTTCTCTCCTACGTTTGTTCTTCCACGATTGCTTTGTTAACGTAATTTTTAACACCTGCTAGTTAACTATTCTATTTACTGCTAGACAATTTTGTTTCTGCATTAGTTTTCAAGTTATTAGGTTTGGTTGGTTTTGCTTAAAAAGCATTTTTTATAGCTAGTTTTTGCAACTACATTTCATAGAACTATTATAGCAAAACTACTAAAGTAACCCCGTATATTTTCTGTCAGTTCAGATATCAATAGTTATGATCAATATAATTTTTGTCCATGCATATTTTTGCATTTCTAACTGGTTGACTGTGTAAAAAAACTGAAACTAGCAATATATATAAGTTTTAAACAGTATATGTGGATTGAATAAATAAGAAGTGGTGCAGGGGTGTGATGGGTCGATTCTACTTGATGATACATCAAGCTTCACCGGAGAGAAGAACGCACGTCCTAACAAGAACTCTGCTCGTGGATTTGAAGTGATCGACAAAATCAAGTCAGCTGTGGAGGAAGTGTGCCCAGGTGTGGTCTCCTGTGCTGATATCCTTGCCATTGCTGCCAGAGATTCTGTTCACATCGTAAGCAATTACTATATATAAGGCCCGTCATATAATATTTTACATAGTATTGACACACATGAAATGCAAGTAGAAGTGAATTGAATATTTGATTGGATTTAATCTCAGCTTGGTGGTCCAAGTTGGAACGTGAAACTTGGAAGAAGAGATTCGAGGACAGCAAGCCAATCTGCTGCCAACAATGGCATCCCACCACCCACTTCAAACGTCAACCAACTCATCTCCAGATTCAACTCTCTTGGACTTTCTCCCAAGGACTTGGTCGCACTATCTGGTACACACAATAACCTGGATTCAAAATACACTTTTTAGAAACTGTTTATAACTTTTGACCTTGTTCCAGGGGCTCATACAATTGGACAAGCAAGGTGCACAACCTTTAGAGCTCGCATCTACAATGAAACCAACATAGATAGTTCCTTTGCACACATCAGACAATCTACATGCCCTCCAAACTCAGGATCAGGGGACAACAACTTGGCACCCCTTGACCTTGCCACTCCCACTTTCTTTGACAATCACTACTTCAAGAATCTCATTCAGAGGAAGGGCCTCCTCCATTCTGATCAACAACTCTTCAATGGTGCTTCCACTGACTCACTGGTACGTACCTACAACACCAACCCAGGCTCCTTTTTCGCTGATTTCTCCGCTGCTATGATAAAAATGGGAGACATCAGTCCCCTCACCGGCTCCCTCGGAGAAATAAGGAACAAGTGTCGGAGGGTCAACTAATTCCATTGTTGAAAACACCTACGTCTTTTGGATTTTATGATTCCAGATGAATGCAGGGGTAATAATAAGTTGTTAAGTATCTCCTCATCTCATTTTTACGTTTTCTGCTACAAAGTGTACCTGCATTTCCCTTTTTCCTTAATTTTGCTTCCGAGTGCTTATGTTCAAGTTGAAGGCTTTTCATGTACAACTTCCTTCCTCACTTCCTACTACAGTTTTACTTATCATTATTATTCCATTCCGATTTTGACTTTTCTTTTTTGCTTTTTATGTCCACTTTCTACCCTACTTAATTTTCATATTTATTTATGTTTTTTTTTGCTATGTTTTCTTACACAACCTTTTTAGTGGCTCTTATAATTGGTTTCCGGAAATCGGTCGGACAAACTTGTTACCATATTATATTTTATATTATGATTATTATTATTATTATTCCTATTATGATTATATCTACGGTTATTATTATTTTTTTATATTATTAATAATATTAATATTTTTATTAACAATAACAATAATAATATTATAAATAATAATACTATTAATATAAATAATAATGTTAATATTAGTAATAATATGAATAAAAATATTTTAATTATTATTTTTATTGTTATTAATACTAAAAAAATGTTATTAGTATTAAAAAAATATTAATATTAACACTAATATTAAGATTTATTAATATTATTATTACTAAATTAATAATATTATTATTATTAATATTTTTAATATTATCCTCAGATAAAGATATGCCGATCCATATATAATACCTATGGATTTATATACATCAGTAATATTAAAAATATTAATAATATTATGAATATTTCTAATATTATCATGGATATATGGATATAGATATGTAACCTACAGTTTAGAATTTAGGTATATCCGTAAAGATCTATATCTAGGAGTAATATTAAATATATATATATATATATATATATTAACAATATTAATATTAATTATTAAATTAATAATATTAGTAACAATAATAATGTATTAATATTATCCATGTGGATTTATTAATATTATTTACCATAAATAATACTTATGGATTTATATATTGAATAATATTAAAAATATTAATAATAATAATAATAACGAAATTTTTTGTGATATAGAGGCATGTGATAAAATAGAATGTAATGGATAACACACATTATGAGAAGTGAAAATTCTTGTAGAGTTGATAATGGTTGACAATTTGGTGGTGAAAATCTTTCAAGAAGGCAGGCAGGTGCCCTTCGGTTTCTTACGAATCTTCGAATCGATTTCATGTATTTCTTCATTGTTGTTATTATCAACTCTTTCATGGTTGGAATTATATATTATATATCTCACTGATATTTTAATTCTCTGTCTCAAGAAAGTCAACGGCATTTTCTCTTCTCTCAAAAATAGTCTTAGCTTTTTAATATTATAAAGAAAACACATCTTCATACAAAATTTATTTTTAAACATATAAATTTCTTTTTATGTAAGAATATATATTTATAGATAACATAACAATAATTCATAATAAAATTAACCAATATTTTTTATAGATTTTGTTATCATACTAAGGGAGTTTAATTTTAATCTCACAAAATTATATTTATAAGAAGGAATCTGTCTTTACTTATAATATAATTTAACATTCTATCTCTATGAAATTTCTATCATTAGAAATAAAGATGGGTAACTTCAAACTATATCATTATTATTCTCTCTTCAAACATTAATTAATTGAGAAAGAAGTAAATAAAAAATAATTTAAAAATAGTTAGGATAATTTTGAAAGAAAAATATGAATTATTGAAAAATAAATGTTAATTTCTAAATCAATTATATTTTAAAGTACGTGAATTAGTTAAAAGGTTTCGTAAATACAAATATATATATATATATATAGAGAGAGAGAGAGAGAGAGAGAGAGAGTAACTTTTATTCTCATTTTTTTTAATCATTTGTGAACTTTGTTTCTCTTTATGCAGCTTTGAATATTAAGATGAGAAATGAAATTCATATACTACAAAAACTATTAGGAATAAAATTATCAATTTTAAAATGTAAAAATTAGAATTATCTTTGACCGAAAATCTAGAGAATTAAAATTATTTTTTCGTAAACTTATTTATTTACTGAACGAATGGAGATTCTTCATATATGGGCTTGAGCCTTAGGGCTTTTGTGCTTAGATCCAGTTCTGATTTGGAGAGTTTCTTCCTGCACCCCCATAATTTCTAAAATTCCTAATATAGCCTTGGCCTTTTATTTGAAAAGGACATCTTGGATGAGTTGGTTTACTACCTTCTTCATTTTCATTCATTGGTGGCGTTGATGGAGGCTCATTTTAGCTGCACGAAGCAAGTGGAGAAATGAGTTGCATTCCTGAAGTGTTGGTTAGCTTTTAAAGGTAAGAATTGATTTTTTTAAGAGGTTGAGCAGTTATGGTGTTTTTAGGTTTATGGAAATCAACATTTGGGATTGTGCTGCAGATGGATCAATCCGAAAGTAAAAATATGATCTACGGATTGATTGTTTCGTAAGTAAAGCTTTATGTTTTTCATATGAGGGATGTTTTGGAAGAAATTTTTTGACTTACAGATTGTTGTATCCCAAAGCCATTTTTCAGTTACATATTGATGGATCCATAATGCATTTTTTTGGCTTACGAATTGGTGGATCCGGAATGCATTTCAATTCGGGTAACTTTCGAACACACTCATTTGGGAAATTTTTGGATCACTCAATCTGTGACTATGTTGCAGAACCATGATTCCGAAAAACAAAAATAATAGGGACGAGATGAAGAGACACCACCAAACAAAACACGCCTCACGATTCTTGTACAATGAGGTGAAGTCGTCATTGTACACAAAGAGACAGAGAAATGTAGGAAATGTAGGTCTTTGATATGCGGCGTAAGGAAGAAAAAGAAAAAAAAAAGTGTGGATAGTGTGTTTTTAGAGTTTTTAAAAAATAATAAAAATAATTTTATCTTTATATAACATTGTGAAATTTGGAAGAAAAATTTAGAGGTGATGAAAAAATTCCCTCTTATTTGACCAAATTAACTACGCTTTTTATATTTGGTCTAAATTTTGTTTGACCAAAAACAACAACACAGATAAATTATAAAAATATTTTATGCAAATTAGATACAAATTCATTTAATGCGAAAATTATTTTTCTTGCCACGTGCTATTTAAGTCCATTTGAACACAGATTACTTTTCCTCGCAATAATGGTTATTAGTCTGACAAGCTCAGTTTGTTGTTGCGCACTCTTTTATTAGTTTCTACTAATAAAAGTAAAAGGCTTAGTTGGGAAAATCATGTTTCTAAAAAATAGTTTTTTTTTTTCACAAAATTATTCGTACAAACAGGTAGAAAAATAAATGTTCTAAAGTAAAAAAAAATTACAACAATAAAAAATACAAGTTACTATTTTATTATTGGAAATCTTAAACAAATATTTCCAAGAATATCTACGGCTAAAACATACATTTTAATCAACTTTAAAAATCTTGAATCTCCAGGAACATAATTTCTCAAGATTGAAAAAACTTATCTCATATCAAACACTTCTTAAGAAGAACAAAGTATGAATTTCTAATAATAATAATCATTTTGATTAGGTTATAATTTAATTTACGCGTTAGACATCTCAGCCAGATTTAAATTGGAACTCTCAAGTGTGTATATATATTATATTGAAAGAGAGATTCTAATTTAAAGCATATACAATCTCAATCAAAACGATGAGATAGAAAATGATTATGTCCCTCATATTTGAAACCAGCACAATTACCAACCAAACTACATTTTTTTTCAAATATTTTCTACTAAACAAAGTAAATTCTAACTATGCTACCTCCACAAACTAGGCTGATCCATGCCTCACAACTGCATTCTTTATGTTTCCAAAGGAGTAGCAGCCTCTGAATCTGTTTGAAGCTTTATGTTTGAGAAAAGTGCGAACAGTACTAGTTGTTGGGCGTGAGAAAGAGAGGGTTCCTTGATCTGCTGTATCCCTGGTGGAATATGAGTGTGATGGGTGAACCAATGACCATGATGAGGATGAGGAGGATGAGCGAGATGATGCTGGTGAACCGTGGTCCTTTCTTGAGCCTGTCATAAACCGTGGCAAAATGCATGAAAATATGTTGGCCTTGGAGTTTCTTCTCTTGTTGCTGGACTTGGAATTGGAGTAATATGAAGGAGGGGGTGTAAGGGGAGGTAGAGAAGTCACAGAAGAAGGGTGTTTTGGGGTGCCAGGTTGAGCCTCCCATGTGAAAGGAACTGCAATTGATGTTTCTCCATAATAGAAAACCCTTGAAGAAGAGTTAGCCTTGGAGGTTTCCTTGGACATTAGCCTTGAGAAGAACCTATCATCCTCCTTTATTCTGAAGGACTTCTCAATTGAGACATGATTGGCACCACCACCACCACCATCATTCACCATTTGCACTCAAGTCTAAGATTTTCTTACCTCAACTATGATGCATGAAATGCCTCAAGCAGGGTTTATATTTGCCATCTAGACCTTAGCATTGTTTTATGGGTTCCCCTACTTTATCATACTCCTAAAAGTTAAAACATATATAAATGTCAATAAATAAAGAGTGCATGTTCTTCTAATCACTGAAGAATTGGGTTTCTTGATGGGGAATTAATTTAAGCATGAAGTTAATGAAGGAGGGCCCCGGGTGTTCAATGAATTTAATGGTAGGTATTTTTTGGAGCGCACCAATTTGGTTGTGGCGAAATTTAATGTCTGATATGGATTGTCGATGATTAAACTGTGTAATTAAATGGGTTATTAGAGGTAGCTGCCAAATTATTTATGGAAGAATCTAGACCATTGACTAAAGAGTGACGAAGCAGTTTAGTGGTAGTTCCTTTATAAATCATTGGTGATCTGAAACAGGTGAGAAGGAAAGGGAATTTGGTTACGGATGAACACTGCAATAAATGAAAACATGTACATATCCATGAATCAGAAAGGAGGAATTGGCAGATATTCTACTACATACTACTATACTGTGTAATTGCTTTCATGTCTACCTAATTGTCATATCTCATATGTTATGTATATGCCAATAATCTAATACTCATTCGTTAAGGAGGTTTGAAATTTGGCTCAAAAGATTGTATCTCAAACAAGAGTACTTTCTTTTCTGTAGTAAGATGCTATAACTTATAAGGATCATATTTTGCTTATAAAATGCTATGCTATATGTCATAATATGGAAGTAAAGAAAATCCAATGACATAAAGGCACCAACGTTAATGAATGCATGCCACGTGAATTATTATCTGATTGGCAATGTTTATCTCTTCTAACTAAAAAATTGAATAAAAAAATGGATCTAATTTAAGGTGTTTCTACTGTGTGTAGGTAGTTGAGGGCCTGCATTTTGCACCATGCCCTTCTCCAATCAAACTTTGCTTTGTACCCAAGCTTGGATATTGGATGCTGAACAATTCACACTCATTAAATAGCAGGAAGAAATTCATGAATACGTTGACCTACTCGGGCATCTTGGATAGAGACATATCACACACCGTACATAACAGTGTGAAGGGTATTACTATTATTTATTAGCCATGAAATGTCACATACGGGATGAGCTGTGTCATCAGAAAAGTCCTTTGCTTCTCCATTGGAGAATCACCTTCACGTTCATACCGTTAACTGCTTCTTTCCGGTGCATTTCGCTATGAACAAATTCCATTATTTCAATTCCTACCACATGTTTTAAACGGACTCTACTATCAATGATACTGTTTTTTACACCAAAGGAAAATTTGTTCATTATCAACCACCTCACTAGCTAGATATTCTAGGAGGTGTGAGAGAGTTATCAAAACTTTCGCATTACTACAAACAGAAATTAGCACTTTTAGGTGAATTAATTAACGGCATGCAGGACCATGATGCACTGGTCCAATGCTGGAAAGAGATTTTGATGCAGGAATTTCCTCTTCTACCGTGGGTCAGATACATTGAATGGCGAAAAAATATTAACATATTAAACGACAACATGCATTGATTATGCATGTATTAGTATTTAATGTGTTGATCACTAATTCTGAAAGCTTAATAGACAGTAGTCCACTGAAAAGCTTGGTGTCACGTTGAGATGATACTTAATCATGTTTTTTCTTTTCTATATATCGCACTTTAAATATCAGAACTCACTGGTTTTGTTACTGCCATTTCTCTGCTGTGGGGGCAGAAAAAAAAAACAAATTAATTGTGATACGAAAAGTTGCTTTGATTTGGACATTTATCAGGAAGAATGGTCTGAATTAGAAATCGCAACAGAACATGCAGGGATTAGGCAGGTCCCTGTGGAAGGCTATACCACATTAAAGCCACTGCCATAGCCCCACAGTTTCTTAATCTTTTACTTTCTACATAATACATACAATAAGACTATCAATGCTTTCATCACTGATTAAATAATTCCATTAATAAATATCTTATTCTATCTTAATATTTTCTTTTAAGTGAATGGTTACTGTCACGAATCTATAACTGATATCAAATTGTTGCTTGTAATAGTTAAAAATTAACTTACTTTTAATGTCGTTCATTAAAAGTTTTGTTATCATTCAAAAAGCTTTAGAATCAAAATATGATTCATAAGGAAGGCCGGGAGAGTGGTTGTAATAATTGGTTCAATAATAATAGAATGAGATTCAATGCTGGTAAGGTGAAAATTCCCTAATAACAAAATATCCAAGACTGTTTTTAAACTTTGTGTTGAAAGATGGTACATTGGATCAATTGGGAAGATGGGAACGATAATCAATGGATATGGATGGTTACTTGGAGGAGAGAATAGTTCAAATGGGAGGAAGATATATTTGGTAAAGGACTTCTTGATGGACCTAAATAGTGTCTCTATCAACCCACTTAGGGATGATGAGTGGTACTGGAAAGATGAACTATCACAAACATACACAGTAAAATCGCCTCACTCAACTTATTTCACATGCACATAATAGCACTAGGATTGGGACTAACTTTGGTACTTTCTAAAAAACAAAAGCACTACCTTCAGCTCAATTATTTGGATGGACAGTTATTATAGGAAAATAACTACATCTGAAAATTTACTGCATAAGGGTGTACAAATTGGGATTATGTGTTTTATGTGGATCGATTTTGGAAAATGCTTGCCACTTATTATTTTTGTACTGTAACACATGACAGATAAATGGGTAGGAAGATCTTTTGCACATTTTAATGAGGTTGCAAGTCACTTCAAACAATTTGATCTACTTGTGAGATAATTGGAAAAGCTAATCAGATCTAGAAGTGTGTGTGGATAGAAATTGTATTGGGATTTGGAATCAGAGAAATGGTGTCATGTTCAAAGATGCAATTTGAAACTTGGAGGAAACTTTCACAATGGTACAAGTAAAGACATGGATTTGCTTAAATCATAAGTACCCTATAAGACTTTATTTTCTTATTCTCGTTGGTTTCTTCAGAAATTTGTGTTTGAAATGTTTAATCTGAATAGGGTCTTAGGGTATGACAATATCTATTATTTTGCATATGTATCCTTTTAGCTGCCTTTTCGTCATGTCTGTATGTTGCAGGTTGAAAGCGGTCTTAGTAAGTAGTCGTATTATTTTGTTTTTCAAAAGGTGGTCTTATTGAGTTGGAATAGAATCAACAATTTTCAAGAAAATTATTAAATAATATAAATAAAAATTAACTAATTATTAAATTAGATACTACAAAAATATTAATATCTAAATCATTGAAAAATAGTTTTCAAAATATTTAATTATTATCAAAGTTTTATTGTTTAAATGATTCAGGTAGCTAAAATCTTTTTTTATTATTAATTAGATATCAATTTATAAATTAATTATCAATAATAAAAAATAATTTATATAGTAATATTTTTTTTAATTTTTAAAATAATATTTACTTTAATCAATATAACAACTAAATATTTTTTTCTCTAAAATTAGATTTTATTTAATAATTTTTTATATATAAATTAAAAAAAATAAGTTAAACGTGTCTATGTTTTTCAAACTAGTAATTTCCATATTTAATTTGACTCAATTCTTGATATATTACAATTCTTTTAAGTCTACAAACTAGTTTATCCACACAAACCTTAACCACTCAAAAACTCTTCGAAAAAGAGAGAACAGAGAAAAATTTTATCATTTGAATTTAATTATTAATATTACTTTGATATTTGAAAGTACTTGCAAATTTAACTTAACTTAGAATAATTTTGAAAAATTAAGGATTGCATTAATCCATTTATTAACAGAAAGATAAAATTGAAAATAATAAACAGTGAGACAAAAATAAATTAAATATAAATATTGCAAAAGTAAAGATAAATATAAAATAGATAAAAATGCAGAAAAATTGTGAAGTTAAGTGAAAATTTAAAAGTATTTTTAACATCAAAATAAAAATAAATAATTAAATTGAAAGTTATACACATTATAATACCACCAAATCTTAAATCAGTAAAAGAAAATCAATCTTCAGTCCAGTTGAATAAAGTGCAGTGAGTACATACCACCTAAAAAGAATATATCCATAGAAATAAAATTTAAGTTTAACCTATCCAATTTAATTATAAGATCAAATTCACACACATTTTTCAGTTCGTAGATAATTTTATAATTTTTCTGCTTTTAGAGATGAAATTAATTAAGCGCGTTTTACACTTTAAGGATTAGATTAGCAGCATTTAGTTCCCTTTTTTCCCTGACCGCTAATCACGCTCCTAATCAAGGCAAAGGTCACCGACACAACACTCTCACCCTCACCTAAATTCATGACGTGGCTCCTCTTCATTGGCACATTTCACCACAATTAATCACAGCCCTTGATATTTCCCTCTACCCACCAACCACACCGTAATTCCACGTCACTGTCTCCCACCGCGAAAAGCACCCTAGAAGCGCTTTCCGCTGCCGCTCCCCTTTCCCCTTTCCGCTCACCCGACACCCCTTTTCGACCCGGTTCGAAACTCGGTCCCGCGAGACCATCATCACGCACCCTTTCTCCTTCATCCTCGGTATTGCAATAAATCACACAAATGGGTAACCAAAAAAGGTCAAAGCTCGAACCTTTATGTGGCTTTAGTTCTCGATGCTTCTCTGAAACCCGCGTTTGCTTTGGACTTTGTTCCAATGACCGAGACCCCGAAAATTTCAGCAGTCGGTTTGCCGGCGACGCCGAGGGTGAAATCCGAGCCTGGTGTTGTACCAGGGTCAGGTCAGAACCCGGGGATTATAAGGTTTGGTTTGAGAGCTGAAATTGATACTTCGCCGCCGTTCGGGTCTGTCAAGGAAGCGGTGACCCGTTTCGAAGGAACTGGACCTTGGACACCCTTTTACAAATTCGGAGAGGCTCGTGTAAAATTTTTGTTTCTATTTTGGTTTTTTAATTTTGAGTAATGAATGTGTTTCGCTATCAGTTTTCCTTTTTTGTTGGTGCATGTTCAAAATGTTGCCGGTGCTGGCTTAGTTTCTGTTCTATGGTGTTATTTGTTATTTACCATTTACTAAACTAATTGGGATGCATTCTGTTCTATTATACGACAGTTCTTGAATTAGAATTTTTCCTGTGGTGATTTACTCTCTAATGTTGAAGGTTGCTGTTAACAGAACAGTGCTGAAGAATTTGACATAAAGAGAGTGGAGGAAGAAGCCGCAAAGTTAGAAAAGGATTTGATAGTGAAAGAACTCGAGACACTTGATGTGCTTGAAGAACTGGGAGCAACCAAAGCAATTTTGGAGGAATTAAAGCTGCAGCTACAATCAGAAGCATTGAATTGCTTAGCAACTCGAGGTGAAAATTCATGTGAACAGGTTGGAGCTGCTGTTAGAAATTGTGTGAATGGTATCAACAATGAAGAGCAGACATTGCAAAGTTCGAGTCCGTGTGCACCTGATCTGTTCTTAGTGGAGTTAAGACAAGCTAAACTGAGCCTTGGTAAAACGATTAATGATCTTGAAGTGATACAATCTTCTGTTGAAGATTTAAATAAGAAGATGAAGAAGGAAAGGCTTTTTGTTGAGAGGACACGGGAGAAACTAGCGTCGAAGTTTACAGCTGTCTCTACTCAAGAAGTTACCAAAACAGAAGCAGGGTTTAATCCTCCTGAAGCTACTGCTGGAACAGGTTGCACTTGTCATCATCCCCTAAATGGTGGGAGGAGTTTCGAATTTGATACTGGACAGTGCAATGGAATGAGTGAAACAAGAAGCTCTGAAGTTTTAAGGCCCTTGGCTGAGTTTGGAGACAATGGATTTAATATTAAGACTGCTGAGATGAGGTGGTTTGCAGCGAAAAAAATGGAAGAAGCTGCAATAGCAGCAGAAGCCGTTGCTCTTGCTGAAATTGAGGCTCTATGTTGCCCTGAAATATCATCTGAATTTTCGCTTCCAGAACATCAGAAAGTGGACTTTTCCTTAGGGGAGTACTCTCCTCTAAATCCCGTAGTTCAATTTCCTCAAGAGTCAACCTTGAAGAAGGTAACAGTTTCCAAGTTTCCAATTGACAAAATAGGTATTTCTAAACTGGGTATTTTGAAAAAGTTTGAGGAAGCAACAGAAGAAGTTCTACGCAGCAAACAAGTCTTGACTGAGGCATTAAATAGTGTTGAAAGTGCAAATATAAAGCAGCTTGCTGCTGAAGAGGCTCTTCGGAGATGGATTCCTGAGAATGATCTAAAAGGACAGCCATTGATTAAGAGCAGGACGTTCAATCAAGCTGGAATTTGTCAAGATTCTACTCTACCAGATGTAATCCGATCAATTACTACAACTAGCAATGATCCGAAGCATGCCTTGAGGTCTTCAGTTTCAATGAGAGATGTACTTAGCGAAAAGCAAGTTCTTGAAGATTACACTACAACAAAGGATAAGCAAGAGCATTCTGAAAAGACGGTAGCATTGAGTCAAATGCTTCGAGCATTGAAGGAGGATCAAACTCTACCTACAATACCCGAGAAAGATGGGAAGAGTAATCAAAAGCAAAAGCAGTTCATAGCGTCTAGGAAAAAGTTCAGTTTCATTCAAATATCACTCCCCTTGGGAAAGCGAAGTAAGAAGAAGACATGAATCCCGAGGCCTATGCATGGATCAATATCCACAACACAACTCGCATCAGTGTTTTGCCGTTCTTTCTTTATTCTTATGTTATGTCTCCTTTTTGTAAGTCATAGAATCTGTGACTTTTGTATAACTTTGTAAAGTCCTGTGGGATAAGGCAATATTTGCTGTTGTTTGATTTTGTAACCTATGTTTTTCTCGTGTGATTACCTTACTTTATACAACTAGCTCAGTTTTAACAGGGCTAGTGGATTTTACTTCTGTTGATTTTTAGGATTCATCTCCGCGAACCCCTCTACCTTCCTGTTGGGAATGTTAGTTTAAACATGGGAGCTGCGTTTGTTTTGCAATGTTCTTTACAATTTAAATTTAACACACTTGTTACCGAAGAAGATTTTATTCCATTGGATTATAATTTGTTGTCAATTGGGCCCCATTTAAAAAAGCCTGTAATCTTCTGTATCCGTTGCCAGAAACAAATTGACACGAAAGTTCCAGGGATTGGAATTATACCAAATTGTAATGAAAAAACTATATATTAGTTAACTGCATCACTCTTGATATTTTCTGCTCAAACAGTAGCAATTACAGGGACAAAACCGAAAAGCGGTGCAAACAAGAGAAGAAACTAAGCCCGAGGCTGAACACGGGACAAACATCTAGTGAATGAAAATGTATTGTACGAACTGATATGAATAAACATTGTGAAAGAGTTGTATCATGTTTGATCCTATTCGAACAGCTGCCTAGGTAGATGAAGTGAGGGAATTTGTTCCTGAAGATTCAGTTTCATATGTTGGAGAAGCTTTGTCAATTGTGAGGAAAGAGGTCTGAATGATCCTATGCCCTTTTTAAGTTTTCACCTTTAAATTCCTGCTTTTGCTCTTTTCACATTGTTTTTCCTTCTACCAGGTATGGGCCATTGAGTATGACCAACTGTCATGCAACTGGAAATTAATTGCTTATTTAATTTAAAAGAAACCCCATTCATTATATACAAAGGCAATTGGTAGAGTATCATAGGTGGGATAAGTTGATTTAACTAAATTTTATTTTACTTTGTTTTTTCTCCTATGATGTTTATGGAAAATTTTATTCAAACTTGTTTATACTAGCAAGGTAAGTGTATAATCATGAAAAACTTCAAAGACTACTTTTTCTACCGACAAAAGTGTTTTTTTGGTTAAATATTTTTACACAATTATGTACAAAAATAGTGTTCATCATTTCCACCCACCACCTCATTTTTTGTAATTTATTAGGGGAGTAGACTTCTACAGGAGTTAATTTGTTATGAATTAGTTACTTGCTGATGGTGGTTAGTACCAATATAAATAAAAGTACTCTCACTATTTTATGTATCTTTTATAATTCTGATCAGTAAGTATAATGAGAAACTTTGTTGTTCCTTTTTATTGCTTTTTGAACTTCATCATGTGAGATCATCAAATGGGTTTGACAGGCAAGTCCTTAATGGATATTAGCATAATTACAACACAACTACTCGAATTTGTTAGGGAAAATATATGATTGTGCAAAATGAAGTGAGATTCAAAGTTGACAGTAATATCTTAATGATATAGTATTTAGGTGGGAACTATAATTGAACATTGAAAGTTTCTTTTGGTACATGCTTGCCGATGATAAGCTTTTGATGACTTGGTACATAAAGGCATCAAATCAAGAACTTTATCATAATCAGTCATCTCAGATGCCTGTATCTCAAGATAGTTCGCTTCAACTCAGATAGATATATCTTTGCCAAAGAGACTGCTGATTCCCTTCCCAGGATCACTTTGTTTCACGATAGATTCTCCAACCAATACCTGAAAAAAATGGTAAAACAATGAGTTTGATACCATAAAGGTATTACTGTAACTGGGGTGAGTTGCGAAGCATCTGTTGATGTTGGATTACAAATGCTTGACAGTTATGAGAACGCATGCTTTAATGAAATTCAATTGCCAATACTTACAGCTCTGACACCTGCTTCTTGAACATAGGCAATGTCCTCAGGGGTGAATAGACCAGATTCTCCAACCATCTAAACAAACCATATGATCATCAGCATGATGTTGATAAACTGAGAAAATGTCTTTTAAATACTCCCTCGTTTTCTATATAACAGTCATTTAAGGTTCTTTTTCTAAAGAAAACATTTAACTTTTTTTATTTTCAATGCAAATTTAAAAAAGTCATCTATCATACCTGTTTGAGTTTTCTCCCCCTAAACAATTTTCAATGCATAATAAAAATGAAAATAAAGATGTAATTAAAAAAACTTAATTATCTTGAAATTAAAAAAATGAGCGATAGGAAGGAACATTTTTTTTCTTCAAAACACGACTATTATATAGTAACAGAGGGAGTAGCTCTAAACAAAGGAAAGGAAAGGCCACGTACAATGATGTCTCTCTCACGGATTATTTTGCCTCGTTCTCCTTCAAGAAGCTTCTTTGTGATGCTAATATCCAGCTCAAATGTTTCTGCAATCCCCAAAAGGAAAGCCGTGGGTGATGACTCAGATCCTCAAGTTAAAATATTCAGAGATTGGAACAGAAAGATAAAATCAAAGTAGAAAATTATTAGTGTTCTCAAACATGTAATGTGTTCGTGAGAAAGAAAAAAAAACTTTATTGCACTTTTATTTTCTTTACTTTGGATTTTGGTCCCTTTAATTTTTTTTCTGTCTAGTTAAGTCCCTCCATTTATGTTTTCTACCTAAAATCCTTAATTTTTCACTTTCTACTTGAAACCTTCGCAATATAAATTAATTAAACTGTTTAAAACCTTCTACTACTCAAGACTAACCGAACAAAACACTAAATTTCACCAAAATAAAACAAAATAATAATCTCAAATGTTTATCTCTTCAAATCCTAATTTCACACCCTACTAAATCATTTAAAGCCACTGAATTTTTAAATTCTACTTTGTAAATGATTTTATATCCTGAATCCATCATGAACTCTCTCAAATACTTAGAAGGAAATGAAAGAGAATTTTAAGATTTCGGATATAAGAAAATAGAAGCCAAATTTGCTTGATTAAAAAAATAGAGGAACTTAATATTAAAAACTTAGGTTGACGAAAAGTGTTCAGAGTTCAAGCTAAAGAGACCAAAAGTACAACTAAGTCAAAAAAATGTTGCTAGGTGAAGTTATAGCAGAAAGTATACAGATAAAAGTAATTGCAATGCTTAAAAGTTTTATAAGTTCTAAAAGATGGTAGTAAAAAGGTACAGATAGGATTTAAGGAAGTGATAATGTATCCATGTAGAAGGATAAGAAAGACAAATGACATAGATGAAGAAAACTGGAAAACTTATACAGAATATGAAAGCAAAAGTAGAAATAAAAGGCACATCCAATTGGAGAGGGAAAACAAGCTGATCAAGCACCAAAAGGATTTTACCGAGCTACTAATTAAAAGATAAATTGCATAATATAATTACAATTCAATTCCATTTAGAGTACAAGCACGAGAAAAGCCAGATAACATATCATCAAAAAGAAAAGAAAAAATGCAAGGGGAGGAGAGAGTAGAGTGATAACACATACCAAGATTACGATTGTTAATGCCAATAAGCTCAATCCCTTCAATTGCAAGAACACGATCAAATTCCCTCTCATCGTGGACCTGACAAAACAACATAAAATGTGAAAAAATCCTTTTGTCCATCAGGTATTGCAATCATCTAATCAGTCATGACAATCCAAAGTTTTGATTGAAGCTAAGTTGGTCTATTTCTGGTTTCAACACAGGCCCAGTCAATCTATAGATTCTATACTTGTAAATCTAACATAATGTATTTCTTGCTTTCAAGTACAGAATCATTATGCTAGACAGGACCTATGTTTTTATTTATATATGATTAGCTCCTTATTTTTATAACTATAACAACTACGCTATTCAAAATTCTAAGTGACCTACTTTAGAACCAAGTTTCCACAACATGGGATAAACTCAACATAGATTTGGCACTACATTCATATTAAACATAAGATATCAGAAAGCTTAAAAAAAAATAATGTTGAAGTTGACATAATTCAGATTTAGGAAACAAATAAAAAAGTGCCAACTTTACCTCAACAAGTGCAGTCAGTCCAAGTAACTTGCATATCTTAATCATGTATTTGATGTCAAGATCAGGCAAAACAGCAGCAATTAAAAGGACAGCATCTGCACCTTTAGTTCGAGCATAGTAAAGTTGCCATGCATCTACGATGAACTCTTTGCACAACAAAGGGCACTGCATGTTTTGTCCAGAGTCATCAACATGGTCTATAAAAGGCATTAGATCAGGGACTTTACAAATCACAAAACAAACCTTTACTCCAGCCTTTCTTATTGCCTCCAGATTTTCAAAGCTTCCCTGGACCAATATTAAATAAGAGTGAGTTATCATTGTGCTGCAGCCAAATATTATTAAGCAGTACTCAAGCATCACCTAGTACTCTAGCAACCAAATATTATCAAGCCGTACACACATTATAAAAAATTCAACGTTGGTTGGTTTACCTTAAAATACTTTTCATCAGTCAAAACACTTAGGCAAGCTGCTCCACCCTTCTCATAAGATTGAGCAATTTCAACCTATCACAGAAGCAGCTCAAATAATCGCGTGTATGTACCACAAAGAGAGAAAAATACAGACTAGCAACAGTGTTGGGTAAGTTGTTTGAAGGGTCGTGATACATTCAGAGATAAAAAAATACCAAAACCAAGACCAAGATACTCAACTTAATGAGAAAACATAACATCTTCCTGATACATTAAAATTACAACAGGTCCTTGTTTTCTGAAGACAAGATTTAACAACTATAATAGATTTGACTTCATAAATGCAATAATAGTAAAAGCAAAATCCGAGTAACAAAGATATATTTGAGAAGAAATGCATCGCAAAGGGTAGATACAAAATTAATTAAGGAAGCAAAAAGCTTAAGATGCATAGGAGAAGAAATCGATATGTAGCATAAACCAGGACCGGTCTGAAAACATGACTCGCATCAAACACGTATTCTGTAACAAGAAGATTCAGGGAGGCCAAATAAAAAAGAATTGAACGGACTAACTCTAACCAACAAGAAGCAACGGGATGTCAGCAAGTTCAGGCCAACTAAAACACTTTCCACAATAAATCAGTAACAGCTTCATAAAGGTTACAGTTGTAGAGAGAAAACAATTCTATCTATAAAAATGATAAAGAAAACCAGGGAAAACTTACTGGATCAAAATTTTCTCTCAAGATACCCCTACTTGGTGATGCCTTCTTCACTTCAGCAATCAACCCCGGCAGTCCAGTTCGTTCATTCGCTGCCCTTAGAGCACCAATAAAATTCCTAGCAGGAGGTGCATTTTCGAGAGCTTTCTTCAGAGATATGAGGGGCTTTCTTTCTTTAAGCTGAAAATCACATAGTCACCAGTAATACATTCAACCTATTTCTTGAAAAATAACATATATATTAAGAACAATAGAGCACAAAGCAAATCAATCATAGTACGTGTGAGACTTCTTTGTCCTTGTTCCACACAATCTCTTCCAAAATGTTCCGGGGTGTATTGCCCTCATTCTGCAACCGGAATTCAAAGGGTCCTACATAATGCAAAGGGGGTCCAGATGGTGGCCTTCTCCTTATTCTTATGCCCTGGCTAGATGCAACCTCATTTTGTAACATTCCTACCTCCCACTCCTTAATTTTGAGAGTCTCTGTCACGGTTTCACCAGATGAGGATACTGCAGAGGAACCATCAGTAGACTCCACCTAACCAAAACACCACAAATCAGTAAGAATTACTCATAACATAAAAGTCAGCATTGATACACCCCAATTGAACCCAAATTCTACTTCCCTGACCCACTTACGCACCACCTAATCAAAACATAATCCAAAACTCACACGGCAAATCAACAAGAGTTCCTCAGAACATAAAATTCTGCATTCATTCATACACCCCTAATGAACCAAAACATCATTAGACTCCAACCAAAACACCACATAAGCCAAATCCCACATGGCAAATTAATAAGTGTTCCCCGTAACCGTAAATAAAATTCGGCATTCATCCATAGGCCCCAAAATGAACCCAAATTGTACTTCCCTATCATCTGTTTTCATTCTTAGTGAACCCAAACTCCCAAAACAAAAATAGACAGATACCCAGATTAATCCATAAGGAGACGCCCCAAAATGTTGCAAAAAGATAAAAAAATTTGCCAAAAAAACTCACCTGGGCCCGAACAGAAAATGTTGAAAAGGAGTTTCTTTTATAAAAATTGAGTTGGGTCGGAAGATCCCAGGTTTTGGGTCTTGAAGAGAGGAATGGGGTGGCCTGAAAGGGGACCTTGAGAGAAGCCAAACCTTCCATTGAAGCAGGTAACGCTAGGAAGAATGACGGAGTGATAAAAGGAAGATGAGAATCAAAATGAAACAGTTGTTTAAGAAAACACACCGTCTACCTAAGTTATATTGATTTGAAGGAGAAGACTGTTATCGCGTTCAACACGTGCGCGCAAATTCAGTTCCGATGGCACACCCTGTTTTTGCTTTTTTCTGGGCCAAACAGAGCACGCACCAGTTGGGATTGATTGCCAAATTGAGACCTAAAAATGGCATAAAATTAAACTGAAAGGGCATCAAAGCTACCAAATTACAATGCAATATTGTCTTGTAAGAAAATACTAATCAAATAGTCGATAATAATAATAAAATTATAGTTTTAGTCAAAAACCTTTTAATTCTATTAATTTTGATTAAATTTTGTTAATAATGGAGATAATTGAATATATGTTTGGTCTTTAGTAATTATCTCACATATTTATTAAAAGATTAATATTTGAATGTAAATAATTTTAAAGAAGACATTTAGGATTAAATTTACAAAACAAAAAATAAAAGACAAAAGTTTCCCTTCAAAAGTTAATTGTACATTAATATCAATTTCTTTTTCTTTTTAATAAACACATTTGTCAACATTAAATATATATTTAATTACTTCAACTATTAAGATAATTTAAAAACAAAAGTGACAAAATTAAAATTCTAATAAAATGGTAGATTTTTTTTTATTATACTAAAAACGATATTTATTAATATTGATTATACTGATATGATCATTTATCCAAAAATATTGTATCATATTAATTTAAGTTTAATATCTCTGCCATAAAAAAAATTAAATTTATAATAAAGTTTTAGAAAAAAAAATGATCAAATAAAATATTTTTAAAGTAAAATAAAATTTATTGGAAGTTTTTTAAGACTATTACAAATTCTTTAATATTCATACTTTTTTAAAAGATGATTAACTTTTTAAAGTGAGAAGATCCATAAAGTAACAAAAATGATTCATTTATTCTTCTATGTGGAAAAGGAATTTTTTAAAGCGAGGAGCACAATTGTTAATTTGAAAATGTATATGATTAAGGTGAAGAACTGTTTTAGACTTTTTATTTTAAATTATTCATGAATACAATGAATATATTGAATTAAATATTTATTGATTTCATTTTAATATAATTAATAATTAATGCTTTTGGTTTTATGGAATTAAAACTATTTAAAAATAATGTTAAATATTGCTATTTCTGAAAATATTAGTTATCTTACAATGTTCAAATTCATATATTTTAATTTTAGCATAATAATAAAAAAAAGGAAATGTTAGATAGTGCGTAAATTTGTTTTGTAAGAATTAGTGCGTAAATGGATTTTTAATCCACATTATTTTGCCAAATGCTGTTTTTATACGTTCATTGGACCTTAAAATCTCATTCTGTGTCTCAAAAAATGTTAAATGACTGGCTTACCCTTAACTGTTAAATTAACACTCTTGAAAATGTCATTTTAGAAGCAACTTAACATTCATACCAAATATTCATTTTGGAAGATCCTGTAATGAGAATTATAATTACAAAATGAGCTTTTCTGTAACAGTTTTCAATTTATTCCGGAATAATGAAAAATATCAAAAAAAAAAATTTCATTTTATTTTTTCTTTTCTCTTTGAATTTATTTAGTTGCTAACTTCCCACACTTTTTTTTAATATCTTCTCTATAAGTTTAGTTCAACGTTATCTCTACTTCATATCTCAGTTCTCACATTTTTTCCAATAATAACAAAAAGGTATGATCATGCTGGTAAATTTGTTTTCAAAACTATCTTTCATAAAGATTGTTAATTCTTTCCGAATAAGATATAATCTTTGTGAAAGTACAAAAAAGTTTTTAAAACATTTAAAAGCAATTTAGCTATTTCACAAGGTTAAGGGTGCAAAGCAAGATATCGATGATGGAAGAAAAAACCTACAAACTGCTATGATGAAAAGATATTCATATTGTTTAACCTCAGATCAACTTTAATAGTTCTTCATGAATAAATAACTCCTGATTAATTACAGAGAGATTGTTGAAAAAAGATAAAAAAAAATTATTACTGGCGACAGGAAAGTATTTCTTTTTTAAAATTTTAAATTTGAATTCAGTTGAGCGGCCAATAAATAGCCAGCTGCACTGTTGAAGCATGAATTGATTATAAAAGAAAGAAAACAGTTAACATGGACTAAAACAAAGCTACAGTTTCACCATTCCTTCTTCCTCCTTATCCTAAATCAAAACAATGTATCAAAGGTATATATAACAAAAGAAAGCACAAACTTTCCTTAAACTTTCCTTGCTTCCTTCCAGTAATAAGGAAAAACAATAAAAATTAAATATAACAGAACTAAGATTAATTATCTATTCATGGGGGAATTCTTTCTGCCTCCTTTTTCTTGACACCTTGAAGTCCTGAGGCGGTTGCAGTTCCCCACCCTGTGGAGAATACCAAGGTTTATTTAAATCATTCATTTTGCACACTTCGATCAAGACAATTTCATCAATAACACATCCAACATCTCGAAACAGACCAAATAAATGAAAATTGTTACAAAAACCAGACTATCTAAAATTGCCTTTTCAAAGAAAGTAGAGATTCCATAATAGTGTCCTTAACAACAGTTTATTTGATAAATACTCTCACATTGCTCCCGAGGTGATAGATATGCATAATCTCTTACACATGTACCCATAAAATAACCCCACCACACCTCAGATGTTTGAATATGAAATCGTAGCACCTTATTGTCATGTATGTTCATTGGAAAATAACGACAGTAGAATTTATCTTATGAAAACCATATTACAATGCAACCAATTAATTCATCTAGCTATTGGCCCTTCAAAAAAATTCTACAATTTAAATAAAAACAATACTATTCAAAATAAGCAAGGGCAACCTACAACATAACAGAGTCAAAGATGGGAAAGTCACCTGCCAATTAGCCAACGGCAGCATTATGACAAGATAAAAACTAGTAGAGTTATGCACCCAATAGAGAGATCATAAAGTTCATTGAAATATATATTTGATTTGGCATTCAACCCCGTTCAACCTCAAAACTCCATGAACCATAAATTCACGTTGAAAATCCATCAGGATGCACAAATATAAGAAAACAAACATACTCTTGAACATCGGCTAAATACTGTGTCTGAATTTTGTTTATAGAAAGAAGAGACTTGAACAGGGAATTCACCGTTCTTTATTACCATGCCATCTAATCTAGACATATGATCAGGGCAAAAACAGAAGACAAACAGAAGTCGATCTCAGTAAGGTCGGCTTAGTGGAAGGAGTGGTGGTGGGTTAGGTGGAGAGTTTGAGTAACATGCACAAGGTTCAAGATTCTAACTTTGTTGCCGTCATCGTACACCCATTCATATCATCATATGCATATAAAGAACCTCAATCAAACAAGAACTCAACCATTCCCATTCATACGCTTGCTTGACACGATCAAATGGAACCAAACAGAGCACCTAATTTATTTATTTAACTTCAACTTTACTTAAAAAACGTAATTTACTTCGTCACTTACACTTATCAATCAATCAATAGAAAGAATGAAAACTGTCCGAGCCATTATAAGATTTCCAGACACAGGGATTTACACAAAAATATTCCACACGGTTCACACATCATTAGGTATCCAAGCGAATAGAATCCATATTGGCTTCAATCCATCACATCATATAGTTACAAGCAGATAAAATAATGCTAATAACAGAAACAATATTTCTTCCCAATCAAACAAGCCCTTCAAATATTTTTTTTTTTAAATCTACACACACACAAATCCAATGGCGATCTCTAACTTGATCAGATAATAAACAAAGAGATCCAGGTAGCCGAAAAGAGGCATATAACAAACAATTAAAAAAGACATTTTTGTGTGAAGTAGTATAATTTACCTAACCAGATCCGACGATAATGTTGTTAATTGGAATGAAAATGAGCTTCACGAAGAAACCCACGAACCCCATCACGACGAAACCAATTGCGGTACGCACGGCAACCTTGGAGAATTCTAAAGTACAAAATGCATCGGAAAAATCAGGATCCAGTGCACATAGATTCGAATCGAATTGAAAAGGAAGAAGTAGAATTGGAATTAGGGTTTCACCTTTGCGATCGGGCTTGTGGCAGCGCTTCACGAGCCTCACGCTGTCCTTGGCAAATTCTCTGAGTGGATCGAAGACGGAATCAATGGCGTCCATTCTCTCTCAGACACTGGATACGAGAATGCAAATATGTGTCGATCTTTTTTCTTTTTCTTCTGAAAAGTTTTATTTTATATGGAGGCAGGTTGTTTATCTAAGCAAAAACATGCCTTATTTTTTTTTTAGAATAGTTATTTTAAAAATTATATATAGATAATTTTGATAAAACATATTTCAAATTCGTTTAGGTAGAATTTGATGAAAAACAAATTAATTTTAGAATATTTTTAAACTTTAAATTCTTAGTTTAGATAACTCAATTTAACTTTTATTATATTTAAAATTATTTTTTAATATGTACAAAAGATATGAATTTAGAAAAAATCATTTGTCACTAAGATATTATCATAAAGTTTTAAACATCATGCAAAGCTTTAGTAAGGTCGAGATTGAGCACATTCCAAGAGAACATAACTCTAAAGCGGATTCATTGTCCAAATTGGCAAGTCAACGAAGACAGACTCACCATAATTCTATTATATAACAAAAGATGATTGAATCAAAATGTATAAAGAAGTAATCAAGAATCAAGAGTAATTTGTTCAAAATGATGTCAAAGTTGCAAGAAAAGCCACCAAAATTGTCATAATAGGAGATGAGTTATACAATAGGAGACTTTGTGGACTACACTGTGGTGCACGAACAATGGCAACAAAAGTTTTACGAGTTGGGTATTATTGACCGACAGTACAAGAAGACTGTAATGAATACGTCAATGTTTGCAAAAAAAATGTCAATAGTTTGGTAATCTTAATTGCATACCATCTCAGGATTTACAAGGAATTGTTTCGTCGTGGCCATTTGCAAAGTGGGGTATGGACATTCTAGGACCATTTCCTTTGAAAAGAAGACAAACAAAGTTTTTGGTCGTTGCAATAAATTACTTCACAAAATGGATAGAAGTTGCTCTCACAAGAATAACCGCTCAACAAGTTCAAACTTTTGTGTGGAAAAATATAATTTGTAGATTTGGTATCCCACATACTATTATAACTGATAGTGGCCGACGATTTACTGATAAAAAAACTTATGGAATTCTATGCAGATTTAGGAGTTAAGTCTATAACAACTTCGGTTGAACATCCGCAAACAAATGGACAAGAAGAGTCTTCCAACAAAGTCATTCTCGGCCAGTTGAAAAGAACACATGGAAATGTAAAGAGATTATGGGTCGAGAAGTTACCTGAAATACTATGGGCATATAGATGCACGCTGCAAACAACAACTAGAGAAACTCCATTCAACCTCACGTACGATATTGATGCCAAGATACTAGTGGAAGTAAGTGAACCAACTTTGTGAAGACAAATAGAAGACTGGGACCTAAATAACGAGTGATTAAGAACAAATTTGGACTTGATTGAAAAACTTCGAGAGAAAGAAAAATAAGAGAGGAGGCAGTGAAAAGAAGAGCGTGCAAAAGATTTAATGCAAAAGTCAAGCCGAGAGTTTTTAACAAAGGAGATTTAGTGTTGAGAATGAGAACTGAAGCAAGAAAAGATTCAACCTAAGGAAAATTAGCACCAAACAGGGAAGGCCTGTTCAGAATAGTTGAAAATCTACAAAATGAAGCATATAGATTGGAGACACTAGATGAAAATGCAATACCGAGAACATGGAATGCAAGCCACTTGAAGCTTTATTTTAGCTAATTATGTGTAATGTCAAGCATTTATCATTGTATATAAATCTTTCGATCTAAAGATTGAACTACTTAATGAAGAAGTTATTCATATGAAGACAAATTCTCAATATTTCATTTAACTTAAATCTCTCGGCTTAGGAAGCTTTTGATCCAAGTGAAATCCCTCCCAATAGTGCATTTCATCTTACTAAATCCTCTTGGCCTAAGATGTTTTCATTTCAAGTGAATCCCTCCCGATAATGTATTTCTTCTGAATCAAGCCTCTCAGCCAAGGATAATTCTCATTCCACTTGAATCCCTCCTAAGAGCGCATTTGTTTTAAATCGAACTTCTCAGTCAATGAAATTCTCATTCCAGGTAAATTTTTACAGAAAGAAATACATGTCAAATTTTTCATACTAAGTGAATCTCTATAACTCAACACTTAGAAACTTTTGGTCAATGACGTTCCAATAATAGATAAATGTTATTTAAGATAAACTTAACTGATTAAGAAGAAGTACAAATCTTTCGACAAAAAATGTCTTGTCTTCGATATAAGAATTTGTTTTGAAAAAACAATTTAACCACATGTTGTTAACCAAATATAAGCTTTGTCTAGGCCGAAAGGTTGAAAAGTCTTAGAACATTTAACCATATTCTCATGATTTTTTTATTACAAGTTGATATATTGAAAAATGTTAAAAGGTCGAAAGGTTTAAAAATATTTAACTATCTTTACTTAATTTATTTTATCATAAGTTGAAAACGCCTGGAGATCGAGAATCTTTAAGCTTATTTCGTTTTAAAAGACAAGTTTAAAATAGTTAGTCATTTTCACAAATTGTTTTATACGATTGATCTAGGACGAAAGGTTGAAAGATTGATAAGAAATTTATGATACTAAAACTATTATATTAAGGTCCAATAAGTTCAAACATGGCAAACAAAGGCCAAACCAAAACGTAACAAACTGGTAACTAATGACCGAGAGGTATTACAAAAAACAAAAAGAAATTAAAAAAAGTCATTCTTCAATGTCAACGTTTTCATTGTCATGTGCGGTTTCCTCTTCTTAAGCTTTATCATAAGGAATATCATTAACTGGAATGAGCTCGCCATTATAGAAATCCTTTCCTACATCAAAATTTCCTTCATCCAAAGGAATCTTGTAAAAATATTTGGCTTGTTGAAGAGCTTTGGAAAAACCTAGCCTATGTTGATCAACAACAAAGTTCTCGGCCTCTGCTAGATCTTTCTCTAATTTGTTTATCTTATGCTCTAATTGATTTATCATTTCAACATCAGCATGTTTGGCAACAGACAAATCAGTTAGGCCTCCCTTCAACTTTTGGATTTCATCTTGAAATGATAACCTTTCAGCAGTCAGACCAACGATTTCATCCTTTAAAGATTCCTCTTCAGCTTCACAATGAGCATGGACATCCGACAATTCTTTGAGTTGATTGGTCAAGGCCAAGTTAGCTTCAATAGCAGATTCAAAACTTTTGCTAGACTCAGCCAACTCCTTTTTCACATTTTCAAATTCAATGGTTTAGACATCACTAACAGTTTCTGCTCTAAGTTGTTTTGCAATAAGTAAAGACAGAGTAGCAAGTTCGATAGATGAATCTGTCAAAGAAGAAACATTTACTAACTGAAACATATGTCAGGATGGTCCATCTAAGTTGGTATGAACAAACTCTGAGAATCGCCTAGAAGCACCAAAAATAGTTTCTGAAAGAGGTTGAGAGAAGTTGTCGGCACCATGACGATGATGGTGTGGTGAAGAATGTGACCACCTACTACTTCTATCTCTTTTTCTATTCTTCTTAGGAGGCTCCACAATAGCATTGTCAGCATCACCGGTGTCAAGACTAGCTTTAACCCGAGAGATCGGTTCTACCACCTCATCCTCTCTTCCGTCTTGAGTTTCTTTTCTAGCTTGAATTTCTCTTATAGTTTGAGGAGTTAAACCGTCAGGTTTGCTAAATAGCTTTTGAAAATATGCTCGACCTTTGGGATTTGTGACGGCCATCAAACCTGAAATTCAAGAGAAAATTTAACAAAGTTAAAATTCTCTTGTTCGAAAAAGAAAATTTGAAAAAGTACATCCTGATAAAATATTTTTATGGTTTAAGGGAGAGATAAACTCGTAGAAGAGCGTGAGTCAAAAGCTTATGGGATAAATGATCAAGAACCAAGAGAATATGACGGTCTTCAACGTTCATTGAATGATATGACCAAGAATTGAACTTTAAAGGGGGTACTCGTCCAATAAAATGGAAATTTTGGGACATTACCATTATAAAAATATTTCTTTTCGATTTTCAGAATTTTTTAAAAAAAACACCTTTAAAGTTTTTATAAGAAGATGTGAAGGAAGAAAGTAAGCAAGCTTTTGACCAGATGATCAAAGACAACCAACTTGATCGCTTTTCAAGCCGAGAACTATAAAAGTAAAGAAAAACTCTCGGACTAGGAGACACTGAAAAATATGTACATAGAATGCGAAAGGCTTGCATAGAAGCCCAACTATTAGGGTGTGGTTGAGTAGAGACAACATTAAAAAGTTAAAGAACACCCATTGAAACTCGTCTAGTGGAAACCAAACATGAATGTATGTAAATAGACATTCATAAAAATAAAAGAATTCACAAGCCTCGCCTTCACGCCCATGACAAACATTGTTTATAGCTCGGGCACGCCGAAAAGAAATAATTTCTTCAGTGGTGTCAGGAGAATAAATAGAAGTTTTAGATAAAAAAAGATACGAAGGACTGAAGAATAGCAATACCGAGATAAATATTCGCGAACTTTAGGGTTAACCCAGTCATAACCATGATGAAGACTCTAATTCTTTTTTGCTCTCTCAGCTCTTTCTTCAGCCTCAAGATCCACAACTTCATCACTTAAACTAATACCAACACATGCTTTATTCTTTACAAGAGATACAAAAGTTGATGAAGCAGCCGAATGAATGATTGTAGTTTTCTTAATCATTCACCCGGTAACCTCATTGCTCGTGCTCGAAAACTCAGTAAGTTCATCAGAAACGGAAACAGAGCTTGAGGAAGACATTATACCTTCTAAGAATGGTAATGAACATCTCTCGGACACAAGAATAAAAAAGTAGTAGAAACAGTAGGGTATACCATTTGAGAACAAATATTTATACTATTTCTAAACCCCCTTCAAAACGAAATGTCATAACATCACGATCCTTGAATTTGAATGCATCCAACGATCAGGGATTGATAAGCTTTAACATCAACGACACAGTAAATCTGACACACGCGAAACGATGCAATCTTTTCGTACAAAAGTGCATTTAATATACAAAATCTCATAAATGCCAAAATCAAAATCCTTTTGAAAAAATAGTGAGCATTTAAAATGACATTTCGCTTCTTTAATAGGCATTTCGTCTTTTTAGAATTCCTTATGCATGGGGGCTATGTTTAGGGCGAAAGGTTGAAAGAACGACAATAAGACTGAAAACTAAGAAAAAATGAATAAATAATTAAATAGTAAAATAATGTAGCAAAACCCATTGAATAAGCCCAAATATGGGCAATGTGTTTAATAAATAATAGGTACAGAGAGTAAAAACCCAATTGGGTCTAAAGCCCAATAAGAAAGTATTATAAATAGGTGATTAACCCATGAGGTAAGTAGAGTGAATTTTATCTGATAATTAACTAAAATCGATTATGAGTTTAGGGAGTTTCTTCCTACACCCCCACATTTTTCTTCTTGCACCCCTACATTCTTTGAAATACCAAAATTATCTTTTCATAGTTTTGGATGATTTGGAATAGGGGTTTCGTAAGCAAAAAATATTTCTGAAATAAAGGTTCCATAAGCAAAGGGTGTTTCCAAAATAGGAAATCCAAAAGACAAAAAATTATTTTAAAATATTCTTTACAAAACATATTTTTTTAATTTTCGAATTAGTAAATCTAGAATTAATAAAATATGTTCCAAAAATATCCCAAAAAAAGCAATCTAGAAGTCATTTTTTTAAAAGAGATAAAATAGTCTTCTTTGAATATTTGTTAGTGTGCAAGAAGAAACAACCTGACTTTATCATCGAAATCTGTTACAGGTATAAACACCTACCCAAAGCTGATACCGAGATAGTAGGCTGAGAATTTCCAAACCCAAGTCTAAATCCGTGAATAGTAAATTCGAAAACCCAAAGCCTAAATCCAAGATAGAAAACTGAGAAACAAGAAGGAAGGTTCAAAAGAGAAAAAGAAATTTGTTTATAGGTTCAGTAAAAACAATTAGTATTTTTAGAATTAAAATATATACAGTATAAAAAATATCTTATTTTTTATCATGTTTAACCAGCGTTGATTTGATGGATAAAAAGAAACAAACGGTAAAAAATATCTACTTTGGTTTTGCATTATAAGTTGCATGTACCAAATTTTGTAAATTAATTAACTACATTTTTTTAATGAGATTACGATGTTTTAACTATTTGTAGTGATAACCGAGATTTAATTCCTATGGTTTTTAGTAAAAAAAAGTAGCAAAATAATATAATTAATTAGTAATTATCCTTTTATCAATAAACTATAATATTATACATTGCCTTTTTAGAAATTGAATAAAGTTGTAATAATATAAGAAAAAATGAGGCGTTGAGAAAGGAAAGAGATAAAAAATAAGATAGTTAGAGTTGCATCATATAAATTCATTATAATATTATATTAGCTAGGTTTATTAGTTATTGTTTCAATCTCAAGTTCGTTAAAATAATATTATTAGGATTAATTACTTCATTTGAGGTATTGTTAGCTTTAAAGTTGAGAATTTCGTCACAATTTTGTCTTTAAGATGTTTCAATGGGTTAAGGAAGGAAAATGTATTTAAAGTGCCATTGACCACAACTTCTAAACGATGTGAGACTATTGAACGTACCAAAACAGTTATAATAAATGTTGAATGTAATGGCTTAGTCAATAGTTTATGTTATTTTATTATGTTATTATTTCTATCTATAAGTACACAATCTTAATATGATATTTAGAGCATAGGATTAGGATTCAATTTGTTGGGTGTGAACCTACCGATGTTTTCTAGTCATCATCGTTGATTGGGTTGACAAAATCATTGTTCAACTCGCCTCGACTAGGCGACCATCAATGATGACATTGTTCTTATAAGTATTGATCACCATGACATCTCTTAAATAAATGATATATTTTTTACCACTTTCAAATCAAAGATCTTGACAAACTCAATTATAATTTATTTTATACTAAGCAGATTATAAAAAAAATAAAAAATTAAAAACTAATAAATAATATATTTATATTATACAATTTAAAATATAAAAAATGTATTTTAGAATGTATAATTCATAATATGAAATACAAAATGTGTTCTGTATTATACATTTCGAAACATCAATAATACAAGTTTTAAAAGGATAAAATTATAATTTGAATGCATATGGAGTTGTGATTTCAAATGGAAGGGATTTAGGCTTTTGGTTTACACAATTATGCCAATTAGGGATTCAAATTTTTGTAACTACAAAATTGTGATGGAGCCAGCCGAAGGCCCACCAAGCCAACATTTTGTTACAACCCCAATGTACTTCTTTAGAACATGTTTGTTTTATGATGAAATGCATCAGTGTCGGTCATCACACCAAAACTTACCCAACACCAATGTAAAAGATAACGTCAACTATAATTACACATAATGTTGACTTTTCATCGACACTAGTATCTTGCAACAAAATTTAATCATTTATTTCATCCTAATCATTTATAAAGTGAATTCATATTGAATGCTTGTGAGATAAGCTTATGTATAAACGTGATATATACTCAATAATAGAAAACTTGTTTCTTCACATTACAATCTGTACCCACATGTACTCTCACATCTGAGATACGTACCTACACAGTCATACATGTAGCCCTATTAATATAGAGAACAAATTTCTAAATTATACATATAGATATAGATATGAGAATAAAGAAGCATAGTAGTAATTAATTTTTTTATTAATAAAAAAATAAATTAAATTAAAACATTTAAGAGATCCAAACTTTTACAAAGATTTAAGATTATTTCTTAATCATATTCATTACTGATTTTTAAGAAACTCAACACCCACGGGTTATTAAATAAAAGTGAGCATTTAAGATGCCTCAACAAATATATAATTTAAAATAGATTTTCTTCATAAGTTTCTCGAAGTACTCAATTCCTTAGCCTATCAAACACTGAAAAACCAAACAATATAGAAAAATCCCAGTATTTATTTAAGTTACCACTCCCAATAAAACTGCACCAATAGTAAACTTTGTTCACTGAAGCAACAACACAAATTTCACTAGGGATTTTTAAGAAACTTGGTTACACAGAGCATGTGATATTAAGTAGAAATCTATTTCCATGTACATGAAAACTTGTTTATGTATATGCTAATAATGGTAATAAGAAGAAAACATGTTGCAAGAAATGGTTGATGAAGCTAGCAAGCCATGACCAAGGTTGTGGAGTTTGACTTGGTGCTTCTTCATTTTTGAAGGGTATATTGCATGTGAAGAGGGTTGAAGGGTGGTGGCATTGTGAGATTTTGAAGAGATGAAAACACAACCAACCTGGGGCAAACCAGTTGATTTTGAACAGTAGTGATGAGTGAGTGTTGTGATGCGTTGGTGTGGTTTGAACGAGTCAAAGTTTTCCAAGAAACCCTGGTTTTGGATTGAAGAAGGATGAAGTCAAATTAATTACCTCTGAAATGAAGAAACAAGCATACACGTGCAAACAGTCAGAGACATATAGGGACAAAATTATTAAATCCCTGTGTGAAAGGGATGGAACACAATGTCAAAATTAAACAAAACCCAGTTTGACAAGCTTTAATCGCGTACAGAATTCCAGGCATTTCTGTCGTTCAATGTCTCTCCTTCCCAATCCCCAAAACCTCAAAAACTCAAAACTTTAACTAAACCCACTTTACCATATGACATCTTCATGACATACCCTTTCAATCTCTCATCTTCTTCATTACTATATCAAAGCTCTCATCTTTCTATTCAATTGCCCTTATAATATATGTTTTTTCACTAATAATATTGATATATTAAAGTTGAACTTTACTTTCTCATAAATATAATTTTTTTTATTGTTTTTAGTTTGCAATACACTTATTCTAAAATGTTATACTAACATATTTAATTCAAATAGTTTTTTTAATTTATTTAATTAGTATTCATTTTGTTCAATAGTTATAAATCTTATGTAGAAAAAAAATAAAATATTAATGAATGTAAATTTTATTTTATGAATCGATTAAGTAAGACTTAAAATATACTTTATAATATCAATAAATCATATATTAATAGAAAAATTATATATATATATTAAATCAATTTTAAATTAATATATTTTTATATGTATTTTGAATTTATAGATATATATGTAATGTAATGCACCTTATATATTTGTATTTTTTTTATCAATAATAATAAATAAATTTGTCACTTGTGTTAAATGATAGTTCAAATAAATTGCAACAATATGAAACAAAAGTGTTTTGCCTCTTTGAGCACTAAAAAAAATGAGTTGATCTCATTTTTATGATGAGGTGATAAATCCTCTAATTTAATTTGAATTTATTTAAAAATGTTAAAAGAAAATAAAATGTGTAGCTAGAGACAATTGTAAGAATATCATGGGAGAAAAAGAAAGTCAACAAGTTCCTCGAGCGTAATGTATGCCGTATAATTCTGAAAAAGATTAATTACCTCTTCCATACCTTCTACCAAGAACAAATTTTTTTTATATATATGCATCCAAATTTGAAGTACAGTGCAGCATTTATTACTCTTTAAAAGCAAATTCAACAATTTGTGATATGAAAATTGATAGGAGTACTATATGTAACCATGCACCATGATGGTGGTATAAACAGAGAAGGTGAAGACAATAAATAGTAAAAAATATTATGCACAGAAAATCTCTATCTTTAATAATAATTATTCTAAAGTTTATATTTAAAATCAATTTCTTCCCATGGCTGTTAAGATGGTAAGAAGCATCTATATAAAAAAAAGTGAAAGGTGAAGATCAAATATTAAAAGAAAACATGTTTGGTAACGTGAACGTAGTAGTTCCTATGTCAAATATGAAAGATGCAGACCCTACCAGTTTTATAATGAGGCAGCATCAACTTTAATCAGATTCAACTGATATATGAATAATTATTGTTTTCTAGTTTCTGTTTCTCGTGTCAAATCCTCTCAGGTTTTACACTGTACCTCAATCATTAAGCATTTCTGCAGTTTTAGTTATGAAATTAATCTTTTAACGTAAATGATTAAACAATTAATTAAAACACTATTCATGTGAACATTTTCAAAACCCTAATCTTTTAAATGCTTGCTTAGGGAGGGAGCATGTATATAAACTAGCAATTCCTTTTTCTCAAGTCATATTTAGTATTTTTTTTTTCTTTCTCTAAACAATTAGGAGTACATTTTATATTGAAGAATTCACAAGATAATTTGTTTATCATTCATGTTTTTAGTTATTATAATTATGAGTATATATAGGGGCTGTTCTTTCAACTTTTTATTTATTTATCTCGAATTATGAGTGCGTTTTATTTAATTTTTCTAAAATAATCACTTAGTAGTGGCATGTCATGTCAGCTACTATAAGATAATAATTTTTTTATACGTGACACAATATAATTGGATGCATGTCATATTATTTAGTGGTTGCGATTATTTTATATATTTTAACATTTCATAATATCACCGTCCGGAAAAAGAGTTTTGGAAAATAAAATCTGAATTATATTTACTAATATTTTTTTTGAAGAAATTATACTTAGTGAGATTAAAAATATATTTCTTCTTGTCAAATTTCACTCATTAATTACAAGGTAAAATATTGATGTCTTTTGATTCCATGATTTGAGATAATAATAACAATAATTCCAAAAAATTAAGATTACACTTGCCTAATTACTAACGTTTAGCTCTTTACATCTCCGTCAATCCTTTTATCCAAAAACATATGAAGACAAAGATTTAGATTATATATAGAAAGCAATGAAATAAATTTGTAATAGTTTGACCACTATACGTAAGAGTATCGAGGTACTATTGTAGAAGAAGAATTCCCAAATTATATAAAAATATAAACTTAAAGGCTTAAAATAACAAAAAAGTGTAATGAATTCAGGATTTGGGTGTTAGATTGAGAAGAAGACGTGTAAATTTGAGAATCAAACAAATAAGAATAAGTTTAGATGAGATTTAGCGGAAGATTAATTAATTAATTAAATGTTTATTAGTTGGTGCATTTAGAGGCGTAATTAATTGGTAGAACCATTGGCCTAAAACCTAAATAATCAAAGCACATGCACATCTATATAATTACTACATACATCAACTAGTGGTCGTCTATTCCATTGGTTAAATCGTCTTTTCTTTGAAACATGCGAAGTTTAGTAGTTAAGTGGGGTTTTTGAATTATCAAAACACGAGAAATAATGCAATGTTACCGACAAACTAATGAAGCAAAAATTTGGTAGCAAATAATGAAAACGAAGTTTAGGCTTTTAGCAGAAACATCTATGTTTTTCAACTTCCTAATTATGTAGATTTTCCCCCAAATATAGGCTTGCAAATCACCCACAACATTACCCTTTTATTATTTGTGATCTCAAAACAAAAGAAATTGATTACGTAATATATAGAAGAAGAAGAAAAAGAAAAACTCATCTATCTTCATTCTCACCCATTATACCTAATCAATACTGTGTAGTAATAATAATCTGGACATACACAAGAAAAGAGAGAGTGAGAGAGAGAGAGAGAGAGAGCAACATGCAAATGAAGAGGGACATGGAAAACCAGCCACAGATCTTTATTTTACTGTTGTAATTTGATAAGCATTGATGTTCTTGAACGGTTTACAAATGTCTTGTAGCAGGAGCTATTTTCTAAGGGTTACTGAATATGAAAAAAGTGATGGTGAATTAATTGCAGCAGAAAGGAAGATCAAAGAAAAATAAAAAGTTGATGATATGAGGTTGAAAAAATGCCTGGCTTTCCCATGTACGCCTAATCTTGCAGAGGTGAATTCTCCACCAGAAACGAGATCCCTCGTCCTCAAAACCGCGTCTTTCGCCCATGTTGGTGACAAAAAACATCATCAAACGGTCGAAAATGAATCTCCACAGACCCCCCATGAATTGAAATGGCATTTTTGTTCCAGCTGGCGCCACCCAAGAACAAGTTCTTCTTCTTCTTCGTGTCCATGTTGATGTTCATAGGCTCATGAGAATGGTGATTGGGTCCTCAAAGAAGATAATAATGATGATGGTGGTGTGAGTTTATAAGAAAGAGTGAGAGAAAGGGAGAAGAAGGTTGTTCCCAAGAAGATGACGAGCATTTCCCGTTGATGTTGTTTTCAAAGAGTGTTTTAATTTCCTTTGGGTGGGCCATGAAAGAAGGCATTTTTGTTTCACACGTTGGGGTGGTTCTCTTTGTCTTCCCCGCAAACAACAGTCAATGCTTTTAGCTTAACCCTCAATGAAATCACCCAACCCAACCACTTTTTTATTTATTAATTCATTCTCACCTTCTCTTCCCCTTTCTTCTCTTTTCTTTCTTTTTCCCTCTCTCCCTGTCCCTATGTGTTGCTACCTCTGTACTTTCACCTACCAGGGAACAATGTGCATCCAAAAACCTATATGCTAATCTACACTAACAGCATATACTTTTCCAATGCTTATACATTTTTCTTATATTTATAAAAATTTCATTTTTAAAATTATACTTATTAATATTTTTTATTATATTTGTTAAAAATTGAGATTCACTAAATTTGGGTACTTTATCTAATTAATTATTTGTTAGATCAATTATAGTTTAGATAGGAGATGACTTTGATGGAAACGAAAAAAAAGGATATCTATAAATATAACCATTTAAGGATCTATAAATATAACAATTTTACAAAAAGAATTTTTTTTATCATGAGAGAGTTTAAGAAAATTCAAATAAAAATAATCAAATTTTCCACAAAAAAAAAGGGTAAAGAAGATATGACTCGTTCTATGTGACTCTCTCATGGGTTGTCCACCAAGTGATGCAAGTCTCGCAAAACTATGTTCTTGATACCCCAAGTCCCCTTTGCTTTTCTTACTCGTACATTTTTCTTCCTCATTTTTACTCGTCAACCTTCCATTCTTCTGACACTCACCAATGTTTGTCAAAATGGTGTTATGATACCTAAACACATTGTCTCTCTCATTAGCAATCAATTCATCAGTGTCTCACAGTCACATACGCTATAAAATGGTTGTCTCTCAAAACGTAAAACACTTTTCAATTTGTAAAATCCTACTTTCCATACTATTTGCTTCGGCCATTGTTATGGGTTGCCAAAGATATGCATTGCATTTGATATTTAAGTTGTTGTTTGACTTCAATAGTCACCAAAAGAACAAGATTTGGACTTTGAGGAAGAGAAACAGTACGATTTGCACCACACATTCATTCCAATTTCAAAATTTGAAATTTCAATTTTTAAAACACATGTTTCGTGCGATGTCATGTTGTTTAGGTTGTTTATGGGTTGTATGAGGACTTAAGATTCATCTTATACGACTTAAATCATGACTACTTTGGTGGAAAACAAATATTTAGCTGCCATTCTTAATGATCATCTATTTAGGACAAAGATTTGAACTTTAAACATATTAACACAGAGTATTATCTTTTTAATGTATTAACACAAAGTATTATCTGTACTTTAAGGTGTTTATTATTATCACACATATGTGCAAAAAGAAATTATAGATGGTGTATTTATAAGAAAATGCTTTGCCTAAACAACTGGCAATAAACAGAAAAGAAAAACCTAACGGGCTTGTGTAGAAATACATAAAAAATATTTTAACACCCCCTCAGGTTGGGAAGTAAATATTTTTCATTCCCAACTTGAACTTCAAAATACAGAACTGTGGAGAAGTGAGTGGCTTGGTGAAAATGTTAGCAACTTGCATAACATAAGTGATTGGTAGCAGTTTCAAAAAATCCGTATTGAGCTTTTCATGAACCAAGTGACAGTCAATTTCAATATGCTTTGTAAGTTCATGAAAAACTTGGTTGTAGGCAATCTGAAGTGTAGATTGGTTGTCACGGTATAAAGTCGCAGTTTGAGAGACAAGAATGTGCAGATCTTGAAGAAGATAAAAGATCCATTACAGCTCACACGTTGTAGTAGCCATGGCTCTATACTCAGCTTCAGAGGAACTGCGAGATATGGTTTGTTGCTTCTTCAATTTCCATGAAATAAGGGAGTTCCCTATAAAAATGGAATAGCTAGTCACTGATTTTCGAGTGGTAGGGCGGGTGGCCCAATCAGAGTCACTGAATCCACAATTTGTAAGAGTATTGTTGTGTGGAAAGAAGACACCATCACCAGGGTTGCCTTTGAGGTAGCGAAGGAGACGAGATACCGCTTATTGATGAGAGGTGGTGGGGGCAGAGATGAATTGGCTGAGATTGTGAACTGCAAAAGTGATGTCTGGATGAGTATTGGTGAGATAAATGAGGCGGCCAAGGAGTCATTTGTATTCGAAGGTAGCGACATCATCAAGGGGAGTTCCTTGGTCTGAAGAGAGGCGGAAAGTGTGAGTCATTGATGGGTGCAATCTCCATCATTCCAATTTCTTGAAGAAGATCGAGTGTGTAATTTCGTTGACTGAGGTTTAGGCCAATGTTGTTACGTGTAATTTCAAGTCCCAAAAAATAGGTAAGATTACCTAAGTTTTTTATTTTGAAGTGATGGTGAAGGGCAAAAGTGATGACGTCAATTTCCTCTGTTTCATCACCAGTTAAGACAAGGTCATCAACATAAACAAGAATGACAATAATTTTATGGTTAGCATATTTAAGAAAGAGAGAATGATTAGCACCAAAAAAGGAATATTTGTGAGATAAAAGAAACGAGGAAAGCTTGGCATACCATTGGCGGCCAACTTGCTTAAGTCCATATAGAAAGCATTGAAGTTTGCAAACGTGTTGGGAAGAGGGAAGAGAAAGGCCAGGGGGAGGAGTCATGTAAACTACTTCATGAAGGTCTCCATGGAGGAAAGCATTATTAACATCAAGATGTTTTAAAGTCCAATTTTTAGTGGTGGCAACAGTAAGAAGTAAGCAGAGGGTGGTTAATTTTGCAACCAGAGCAAAGGTATCTAAAAAGTCTAAACCTTCTAGTTGGGTAAACCCCTTTGCAACAAGGCATGCTTTATGACGATCAATGGTGTCATCAAAATTGTGTTTAATTTTGTATACCCACTTACAGCCAATGGTTTTCTTCCCTGATGGAAGAGGAGTAAGAATCCAGGTGTTGTTAGTGGTAAGAGCCTTAAGCTTAGCTTGCATGGAAAATTGCCAACAAGCGCTTTTGGAAGCCTCCTTGTAGGAACGAGGTTCATGGTTAGAGTTAATAGAAGAAATGATGGTTTGAAAAGAAGAAGATAAAGAATGATATGATAAGTAATTATGTATTGGATAGCGTTTACTTACAGTGGTGTGGGCAGTATGAAAGTCTTCAAGATATGTAGGTTGGCGACGAGGTCGAGTGGATCGGCGAGGAAGATCAAGCTGAATAGTGGGTAACTGAGCAATGTCTGGTGGTTCTGTTGGAGTTGCAATGTTGGATTCAGGATCAGGAAGTGGCACCTCGGTTGGCAGTGTATCAGAAAAAAAAAGTCAGAAGTAGGGTTATATTCACTAGGAACAGGTAGAGATAAGGTGTGGGAGCCCCTAGTTCAACCGCAATCCAATTTATATAGAAAGCAGTTTTAATGAAAGATTACATCCTGAGATATGTTAATTCTATGATACTTTAAATTCAAGTAGATATAACCTTTTGTGTTATGTGGGGAACCAAGAAAGATACCCTTAACAAATAACATTCAGTTTTTTTTTTTGTGTGCAGTGATAATGCTAGCATAACAAAGACAACCAAATTTTTTTAAGAAAGATATATCATAAGCTTTGCCAAAAGATTGTTCATAAGGAGTAAAATTATTGAGCAAGGGAGTTGGAATATAATTTATTAACAAAACAATGTGGTTAACAACAAACTCCCAAAAAATATGAGGAATATTGGCTTGAAAGAGTAAGACGCAAATAACATTTAAAATGTGTTGATCTTCTTTCAAAAATACCATTTTTTGTGGTGTTTCAATGCAAGTAGTTTGGTTTGTAACATATTATTATTTTTTTATTATTTTCTTTTTCAAGCAAAAAAATGAGACATAGCAAATTCTACACCATTATCCGTGTGAATGGTTTTTCTGGTGGTTTTGAAATGATTTTCACTAAAAGCCTTGATTATGTGGTTACGAACTTCAGATTTATTGTGCAACATGATAATCCAAGTATAACGAGAGTAATCATCAACTATAGTTAAAAAATAGTGAAAACCTTGCATAGAAGTAATGGAACATGGTCCCCAAATATCCATATGTAAAAGATCAAATGCAGCAGATGTAGCAGAAGTACTAAGAGTGAAAGGTAATTTCCTCTATTTAGCACAATTACAGGTATCACATATATGCAGTTCATCAACAGTAATAAAAGGAATTTTTTTTCTTAAGGCATATAATCTTTCATGATAAGGGTGTCTCAATCTATAGTGCCACACAGTTTTGTCCAGATATTACAATGAATAGAAGGAACAAAGCTGTGTGGTGTAGTTTTTGAAAAAACAGGTAAAGGGTTAAACAAATATATGCCAGCATTGGCTCTAACTATATCAATCCTCTCGCGGGATAGATTGTCCCGTATAACATATTAAGTAGGGGTGAAAGTTAAAGTGAATCTAAGATAAAGAGAGTTTAAAGACAAAGATCAAATTTAATTGAAACTAAGGTACATACAATACATTAGTAAGATAGAGTTTTGTAGAAAATTTGACAAGACCAAAATAGGTGGCATAGATAATGTGACCATTAGGTATACTTATTAAAACAGGCTCAACTTTAGTGCAAGTAGTAAAAGCATTTAAGTTATGGTAGACATGATCAGTAGCACCCGAATCAATAATCTAAGAATCTTTAATGACAAATAAAAGAGGAAGAGACTTACCCGTTGAAGATTGTTCAATGTTTGTGATCACATATGCAGAGAAGGTTCCAACTTGGTTGATTTGTTCTTGAGGAGTGTGATCCCCAATATTTTGTTGGCGTAGGATGTCAATCAAAATTTGACACTATTCAAAAGTAAGATGAATGTCTTTTGTATCCTGATCTTTAAGGAAAGACTCAGAGGAGACAACATTAGTAGTAACAAGATTGTGAGCCAGTGGTGTTCTATTATTAAACTTGTAACCAGGAGGAAAACCATGATTTTTTATAACAAATATCCCCAGTATGGCCAGTGCGATTGCAGAAGGTACAAAGCTTTCTAAAAGACATTTTTGTAGTCTTTATATCAGTAGTAGGAAAACTATTTTTACGAAAACATACAGCTTTAGAGTGACCAGACTTACCATAAAAGGTGCACAAGATAATACTAGGATGAGTAGTACGATTACTATTCATCCTATGTAAGCTGGGACTAGGCACAACAACAGACAAATGTCATTCTTGTTGTACAACCAAAGAATTTTTTTTGGATATAGGTGGGATGGGGTCCATGAGCAGAACATGTGAGCAAATATTGCTATACTGATCAATAAGGCCTCTTAAAAACTGCATAGCACGATTCTCACATTTTCGTTGATTTATAACAAGATTAACAGAACAATAACACTTTATAGGGCAAGTACATACATGATTAGGTCATAAATTTTCTAACTCTTCCCAAATAACACCCAATTTTGTGAAATATTCAGTGACAGACATGTCACCCTAGCTTAAAGAAGAACCCCAAGTTGTAAATCAGAGATACATGAAAAATTACCTTGAGAATATCTAACTTTTAAATCATACATCGAAAGCCACATGCATCCAAATAACACTTTGTCTAATAAGAACAAAAACCGAATGTACTAACCAGGAAACTACCATGTTATTACATCGTGACCAAGTCACAAACGTTGGATCATCTTTTGGCGAACATGGACGAGAATCAAGGATAAATTCTAGTTTATTCTTGGCGTTGAGTGTTGTAACAAATGATCGGGTCCACGAATGATAGTTGTTGGAGTCAAGAACAGGTGAGACTAGCGAGGCAGTGGGATTCTCACTAGGATGTAGGTAGAGGAAAATGTGCGTTGATTGTATTACAAAATAGAACAGAGATGAACAAAAGAGTAAACTGAAGACAAAGGATATGAGAATGAATATCTCTTTTTTCTTATCATTCAAATCAAAACAAATGGTATGAATCTGAATATATACAAGTAGTACACTCATTCTAACTAAAGAGAAAAAGAATCAATAATTAAATAGTAGAATCATAACACATAAGACAAAATAAAGGTTATTCACCTCTATAAGGAGAAACAATTGATAATTAGAAAAGATACCAAATTATTCTCCTATATAATGAGAAACAATTGATAATTAGAAATATTATGATCCTTCTATAACTCTGGTATCTGTACCCTTTAATAGATTGTTCTGACAAAGACAACAGTGTAGGGTTTTCATCAGCCATGACCTGAAGATAAAGAAACAATCATAAAATGTGCAACAAAAACGAAAACGAAAAGAAATTAAAACAAGAATATCAAAAGAACGAAAAAGAAACATAGAAGCGCAACATAGCTCTTCATTTAAAGAGATTTGATACCATATTACAATAAGTGATGAGGATGATGCTCAGTTCTTGACAAGGATTCACTCTGAAAACACAAGAAAGCGAGAGAAAAAATGAAAGGAGGTGAACCCTAATCAGAACGCAAACTAACAATGGCAGAAGCATGAGAAGAAAAGTAAGGTCTGAGACATGAGAAGAAAAGTAAAGTTTAAGACAAAAGTAAAGTAAAAGTGTTTATTATTATCACATATGTATACAAAAGCAATTACAAATTATGTGTATTTATGAGAAAATGATTTGCCTAAACAAGTGGAAAAAAAAAAAAATGAAAAACTTAACAAACTTATGAAAAATACCGGTCCAACTACGTAAAACATAAATACATAAAAAGAACTATTTTAACATGTTTTCATTGTTAAATGTTGTAATATTTTTTAAGTGTATAAGAATATTACAATATCTAATTTAATCATATTTATATTTAATTTATGCATATTTCATTGAATTTCATATTTGCACGTCGATTCTAAATTTATACATATTTATCATTTATTACATTTACATATTTTTTTTGCCATATGTGTATATTTATTGAATTTTGTATTTGCACGTCGATCATACTTCTAACTTCAAAAATTTTAAATTATACTGTTTTAACAATTTTTCAAAAATTAATTGTTTAATCTTGAAGAGGGAAAAGTCTTTTGAATCCGTAAATCATCTGTGATTTATGAAATTCTCACAAAGTTTCAAATGATATATACACTTTCTTTTTTTCTCCCTTTACACATTTGTAGAGTTAAAATTTCAGATAGTTTCATTTCTTCTTCTTTTCTGCATTATTACTGCATCACCTGTAATATAAGTATATGTTTTATATATTTTATTTCTTCCATTTTGTTTTTTTAGTATATTCTTTTTCTTCCTTTGAAACAATATTGTTTTTTTAAGATGTGAACTCCTTTTTTTTTTACATATTTATATATCATGTTCTTAACTGTTTTTGAGGAATATCTATCTGTCATTTCGTTTGAATTTTTTGATTTTTTAATATAAGTTTAAAATTTTATTTTTTCTTTCAATTGGTTTACTATCACATTTCTGGAAATAATTTATTTTTGTGTTTCTTGATATTTTTGTTTTTTTATAAAAAAATTGTTTGTTTTGTAACTTTTTATCCTCTCTTTAAATGCCAACATATATTTTTGTCATATTCTTTAATTTTTTAATGTCATAGTTCAGAATTTTTTTTCTTTCTTTCCTTTTGTTAACCTATTACCTTTTTGGAAATAATTTTTTTTTTGTCTTATACTTTTTGTATAATGTTTTCCTTTTTTTTTTGTAACGCGTATATCTTTTTAAATGTCAATTGAAAGATTTTCTTATAATATCTCATGTCTTATTCTGTATTAATTTTTTTTATATGAAGTTCTCTTTCCTTTTTTTACATATCTGAATGTGTTGTTTTGTTTGATATTTTTTACATTTCTTAATGTCAGTTTAGAATTTTTTTGTTTGTTCATTTTTTTTTACCTATTATCTTTCTAAATGTGTATATTTTTACATACATGAATGTGATATTTTTCTTTTCGTATAATGTTTTCCTTTTTTTTGTCACGATTATATTCTCTTTAAATCTGAACTGGAATGTTTATAATATCTAATGTGTTATTTGCTTGCTTTCTTCCATTTCTTTGTTTTTGTATAGTGTTTTCTTTGTGTGGAACAATATTATTTTCTTTTAAAATGTCAACATGAATTTTTGTTATTTTTTTATTTACAAATAATTATGTATTACATATCTATATATCAAGTTCTTTTTCTTTTTTTCACATATATCTGAATGTGTTATTTTGTTTGAAGTTTTTTAATCAGTTTAGAATTTTGTCTTTCTTTCCATTTTTTACGTAATACCTTTTTGGATTTTTTTATATTACAATAAAAAAATTCTATTATATTAACCTTCATATAAAAAAACTTAAAATATCATATTTAATAAATCTAAACTTCAAATAAAGTGTTTCACTCAAAATTTATTCATATATCAGAAAAAGTTATACACTCTTCTAATAATCTAAAATATTCTCATCAATCACTATTTTTTTTATTACTCGCACAAATCAATCAATATTAAATTAACGTAAAGTCACCTATTATTCACAAATAAACAAATAATTTATTGTTATGGTCATTCATCGTCACCAATTTATTATTTACACCACTCTCGAACAATACATAAATAATAAATGAGAAATGTGTATATATTGCAAATAATAAATGAGAAATGTGTATATATTGCTATGGTAGTCTAAGATGGACTACTAATTGATCAAGTTGATCTATATATACTTATAATAACCACTCAATTTATTGTCATTGTCATTGTAAATCTCTTTTGCTAATATATGCATTATATGTATAATATCAAACCTTTTAAATATCTCTTTTAATAAACAAATTTTTTAAAACATAATAAATATTTAAGTGATATTTTCATAGTAATTAAAGTATATTTTAATTTAATGATGCCCAGAACCCATTCCCAATTTTACATTGTATATTAAGTTTAATATAAACAAAATCTTAAAATATAAAATTTAATAAAAACTAAACTTGGAAAAATGTCATTATTAATCATTGTTAAAAATAAATTTATAATAAAATATTTAAAAATTATTATAATGAAATTCAATATTTTAAATATTAACTTATTGAAAAATATTAACAAAATAAAAAATATATAAATATTGATTAATAACTACATTTTTTAAAATTTTAATATAATCATATAATTTTTTTTTTTAATCATGAATACCACTGTGTAAATATCTTATTACTAATATATCATAATTTAGATGTTAGTTATGCTAATATAGCATGAGTAATATATTTATATATATAATATTATATTGATATAATTATCATTTAAATATATATTTTCAATGTCATTAATAAAAGAATTATAAATTAATCATTTATTTTCATCGTCACTCATATCTGATTCATTAATCACCACAAATTATATAGTCTTAGATATCATTGTTCAAAATCCTTCCATCAGTTATTATACTCGCACAAATTAATTAATCATAAAATCACTCATTATTCATAAGTTTTCAATTAGCACAAACCTGCTTTCAACATTTTTAAAATGAAATCGGTGGGTCTAAGGTTAGTGATTATCTTGAAGCTACTATATGTGAGGAAAGAGAAGAAAATAGGTAAATGGGAGCAGGTTGACGGTAAAAGAAAAGAAAAAAGATGAAAAAATAGAAGAAAATTAAAATAATTTTTAAAATAATTTTTTTTTTACTAAATAACTTATTATCATAGGTAAAAATATAACTATCATATTAATAAATGACTTATTAATAATTTTTTTACTAGATTTCATATGAAAGTACCACCAAAATTTATTTATTTATATTAAGAAGGAGTAATTCATTTTAGATTTTGTATACTGTTTTAAAGTTAATTCAAAATATACATTCGGCAAAAAAAAATATATGTTAAACAATTAAAAACAATTAGTAAGCCCAAGACCTTATTGGATAGGAGAAGGATTGTGTTTCACCTTGGCCTTAAACTGAAAACAAAATCAAAGGGAAGACAGTGGCTGTTTCTGTTAGTACCACCCCAAATTTGAAGATATCTGATAGTCGGTGTAGTTACAATTTGTTGGAAATCAGAATTTTAGAAATTTAGAAAACTTAAAAAAAAAATTCTATTATTATTAAATTAATTAAGTATAATAAGGTTTGTTGATATATGTAATGTCACTTATTGTTATAGAAAAGTTGAGTTGTCAAGTTACCTGACCTTTAAGTCTTACCATAGATATCACAACAAAACTATCTATTGGTCATCTTACACGATATTCTGCTTTCACACATCATCTTGATACTTTGTTTGTTTTTTTTTTTACTTAGAAAAGAAATGCAATATCCAGATATTCATTTCCGAGTTATCTGACAACCTCCCCAATCTGACTTAGGTGGAATAATGTAAGTAGATTCCAGGAAAGGGAGGTGGATCACTTAAGTACCTAGCCTTTTCCTAGCCAGATTTTGTCATTCAAAACTTTCACAAACCTTTCCCTAAGTAATTCACTTAAAGCACAATCTTATGCAAGAAAACAAAGAATGCAAAACAATAAACACAAATGAAAATTGTTAACTAGAACTCTTATCCTAACAGAAACAAGACTTCTTTATCTTGATCTTGATAAATTCTCCATCTCCCTCCTCTCTACCACTACTAAGACTAATCCAAATTTGTCCTATAAGAGATACTTTGTACAGTTATAGTGGTGAGTGTGTCTCGTGTTTACAGAAAGAATGACAGTAACATACAAGTTATCAGTAAATTTGTTCAGATAAATAAAAGAAATAAAAATGCAAGAGAGCATTCGGGACGAAACGCGACAAGTTTCAGCTCAAACGGACGAGTATTCAGTTAGAAAATGATCAAACAGTTTCACACATAAACAAACCTTCATTTCGATCGTGGAAATGATGAATAAAAAATTCATTACAAATCTTGTGCAACGAATTTGAGGCTCAAACCTCAGTCACATCATCATCTCAGTACACACAAATAATGTCTCAAATCATTGACTTTTACCCGCGCAAAGGTTATTATGAAAATAATAATTATCAAATTATACACAATTATTGTATGCAATATTGTACGTAATTATATGCAATTAATTTAATAATGATAGAATCCTATGATTAGTGGATCCTATGATTAGTTTCTATACTTGTATATATATTTTTATAATGTATTGATTAAATACCACAAAAAAATAAGAAATATTTATTTGTTTACCATCTTCTTATATATCATTTTCTTATAAAAGTATATTAATTTATTATTGTGATTTTATTAGGAACACTCAAAGGATGTTGAATTGATTATTCGACAAGAACATGATCTTTTATGAAACTATCTTGTTAAAAATATATTGTACCGATAATTTCCGATAACTGTTTAAGAAAGATTAATACCATGCCTTTGTAGCGAATGTGTCAATTTCTGTGCCATGAATGATCTTTAAATCTTGTCTATAAACATATTTACGTCAGTCTTCATTGATGTCTAATGAAACTAGATCGACAATTTTACAATAAGGAAGCTCTATGTCTTCACATCTAAAATGTAATGGGTACTTTCACTATTGGTAAGTAATGAATTTGTGTTAAGGGTGAATCTTGATGCATTGGTAAGAGTTTGATAAATTTGAAATGGAGGTTGAATCTGATGATGAGTGGATCACCTGCTTACTTTAAAAAAAAGGTTGATAGAAGGTTGAATCACTTTGGTATCAGAAAATGATCCTATCAAAGATGATATGAAGTACTTGACAACATATTTAATTTAATTTTTATAATGTTCTATTTTTTATGCATTATACTTTTTTTTTTCTTTTTACTACTTATAGATAAATTTTTTTTGTATGCTAGAGAAATGTTATGCAAAAATAGTTCAATTTAATTCAAAAGCAAAAAGATGAAATAAGCCGGTATTACAATTTAAAATTAAAAAATTGAGATATATAACACAATTAGTATATACTAACCACAATACATAAACTATCATTGGTTTGTAAATAGTAATTAGCTTATGGAGCAACCATATTTAAAGTATATCTTAGTAAAGAGTTATAATATGAAAATAAAAAATATTAATACAATTTTTAATGTACTGATGATATAAAATATTTTATATTATTGTACATTAGACCGAAAACTCAAATCAAACTAATTCGTTTTTTTATTTGGTTGGAAATTAATGACAATATTTTGTCAAAATTAGAGTAGATTAATTCTAACAATTTTGAAAGGTTGGATCTCTATTTTCTTTTAAAATCAAATTTAATCAGATTAATGATAATAAATTTAAGTTTTTAAATATTCTATATCTATATATTGTGATAATAATAAAATATATTTATGCATAAGATTCTAATATTTTGTTTGATTGAGGATGGAGAAAGATGGAAAATAAATAATGTATTGTTTGATTCAATCAAATATAGAAAAAAAAATAATGAAACCCGTTTTACTATTTATTACATAATTTTATTCTATCTCTTTTTTATTAGATAAATAAAATTATAATTAAAAATATGTATTTTTACTATGTTAAATAATTTTTTTACTGATTTTCTTTCTTCTTGCTTCTTTTTACCATCTAGGTATAAATGATTTAATCTGCTTTTAACAAAATAATAATTTAAGAGTGCAATTATTGCATGGTTGCAGTGACAAATTTAACGGTTTGGATAGTTTAAAAGTTTGTACCATAATTGCTTCACCTTTTCTGTAGATGGATTGGATTGTTCGTGTAAGGTTCACTCAATGTTCTTGTCTTTACAAAATAAATAATACACTTTTTTACTTTTATATATGATAATGAATAAATGAAAATTTATTTAATAGAAATATAGAGAAAAAAATCACACATTAATAGCAATAATAAGAAAAAAAAAATTGTGAGTTAAAAGACTATCTTTCTGAACTCAGTATATTTAAAATATATTTTTAAAATTGAAATTATGCATGAATTTCAATTATAAAATTATTTAAGAAATATAATAGTACGATTGAATTCATATTAATCTAAATCACCTTGAAAAATAAATTTGCTTTAGTAACAATCTTCTGCAAATTTATTTATTTTATTTTATTACGATACTTTATAGAATGATTAATATATTTTTTTTTAAGGACAGAATGATATAATCGAAAGAATGCACTGAAAAATATAGTCGAAAGGTCTAGTTGAAATATATATATATATATATATATATATATATATATATATAAATGTTAAATATATATATATATGGTTATTGGAGTAAAACTCAATTTAATAAAGCCCAAATTAATAGGTGTGTTTAAAATGATATTGGGTGTAAAAAGAAATGAAAATAGATTATAAGTCTAATAAGAAGACACTATAAATAGAACATTAGTCTTAAAGGTAAGTAGAGTGAATTTTATCTGATGATTATATGAACTATTTCTGACTTTGGCATCGGAACGCCTTACAGGTACACACACCTAAGCGTGAGAGGAGACCAAGAGGAGAAGCCGAAAGTGCAGTAAATCCAACTTAACTTAATAAACTTGTCAGACTCAAATCCAACCTGAAGCCCAACCTGAAGAGCTCAATCTGAAAGCCCAACCTGAAGAGCCCAACATGAAAAACCCAAGCTAAGAGTCCAACCTGGATAGTCTTACCTTAAGAACCCCATTCGAAAGTTCAACCCGAGAAGTTAGCGTACTTAGTTTGAAGAGAGTTTCTTACCCCTTTTGTAAGAACAATAATTAATACTTTTCTTTTCAGTTTTTTTCATGGATAAGGTTTGCTTTTGCTAAATGACATTAAAAAAAAAATGCATGGTAAAGTTTTTAAACTTAAGTTTATCAATTTTCTTTGTAATTTGAGTGTATGAAATCAACTACTATTTTTTATTTATTTATTTTGAATTTATTTTTAAATAAAACTTTGCATGAGATTGAAATTCTAGAATCCAACAATTATATATTATTAAATAAGAAAAATATAAGTAATGAGAAACTAAACTAAAACAACTCGTACAAAACCTTAAAACTATATAAAATGAATTCATAGTAGTTTTATATCTTTTATGAAAAAAACAAACAAACTACAAGACAAAATAATAGAACCAAACCAACCAATCCCTATTTATAAAAATCCAAAAAAATACCTACACGAAACAAAAAACCCAGAAAAATCAAATCATTTTATTTATTTTGAACATAGTTTCAATATAAATTTACTTAGTTTAAATTCATTATTCAATTTTGAGTCAATGAGTTTGACATAACATAACATGACTTTTTATTTGGAATTTTATGTGACAAATGGTCCATTTGGAATTTGGTGCCTAATTAGAAAATTCCATAAAATAACATACAAAGTTCAATCATCAAGTTGAACCAAACACATAATATTACAGTTACACTTCACATGGTTCTAATGTAATGGTTTATTTGTATATATTTTAAAACAATATTTATAATTTTCATTTCATTCATGATTAAGTTCTATCTAACAAATAACTAAAACTGTGTCAATTCTTTAATTAAATGAAATAATTTCTTTAAAAAATTACCAAATGGATACGTTTTAAAATATTTGCAAATTAGTAAGCCAAGCTTCAACTTTAAACAGAAAAAATCTTTTAAAGTATGATTTTGTATTTTTTTTTTTAAATTTAAAAACAAGAGAACTACAATTCTCATCTGGTATTAGGCCCAACACTGAAAACCTGCAAAGTTATGCAATTTCTTCCTCCACCATATCAATTTCAGCATGTACCCAATCAACTCTAAAAAAGACAAAAATACCCCTTCTAAATGACGAAAATAACCTTACACAAAAATGGAAAAATTATTTTTGAAACTTTTATCTGAAATATTTTGGATTTCAATTTTCTGAACATATTTTTGAATTTTGAAATTTTTTATCTAGAATGTATTTTTAGTTTTGTGTTCAGAATTTTTTTTCCAGCATGTATTTTTTTATTTCTCAATTATAATTATTATTTTGGATTTTTTAATTTGGAATAAGGGTAGTTTTGGAAATTTAAAAA